>Ga0157367_1000051_pt1 | contig 59505 bp, 55 predicted proteins | sample AttbisABBM2_FD_113142 | JGI IMG/M metagenome (GOLD analysis project Ga0157367, IMG submission 113142) | Fungus gardens microbial communities from leaf cutter ant in Botucatu, State of São Paulo, Brazil - Atta bisphaerica ABBM2 | ecosystem: Host-associated > Fungi > Mycelium > Unclassified ... | reverse complement strand
TAATATTAATACCAGCACTGTAAGAGCACTGTGAAATAACTTTCACACTTTTACTGACACCAGTCGACTGACCAGGAGAAAGAGCGGCGAGTTGAGAAGTGGTAAAGGTCCCCATATCCAGATTCGGGTTACTGACAGATGTCGTGCACACAGGCGGTGGGGGCAATACATTGACTGTGTAGGTAAACCTGTCGGAGTTTTCTCCATATCGGTGATCAATATTTATGCTTATCGTTTTAGTCTCAGAGGATTCATTTTTGAATGTGGCGTATACAGTGTCTACTAATTTCTCTACCTTTTTATTTGAATCAGGGCGGTTTGAGGGGAAATAACGGTTCTTTTCATGGTTAAGAGGGATTTTTATATTATTTGCGTATGAAGACGTACCATCACTATAAGTATATGTAACATTGGCAATGACAGAATCATTATCAACCTGAGCATCGTCACTTTTCCATCCTGTAATATCATAATCGTATGCAGGCTCAATGCTATGGCCATTATAAACAGACTGTAACTGCATTCTGCATACCTTACCTGACGTGCAGGTAAAACTGCCGCTGACGGAATCTGCAAAAACAGACCGGGAATGTAGAGAACAGACAAGCACAGGTATGATACAGAAAACTATGAATTTGCATCTCGCCCCCAAAAAAAATTTAAGGAAAAAGCTAAAAGTCAGCGTATTATTCATTTTGTGTATTTACTCATTGAAGGGCGATGCCGTTAAGAATAAACGACATTCGCCAGTCATTTTCAGTAAGTGAAATAAAAGCTACCCGGTACGGGCAGCTTTGCTAATTAGTTGTACGCAACGTTGAGCGTGACAATACTGCTAAAGTCACCAGCCGTGGGTGCGGTGGCAGACGTCTGGATTAACTTTGCGGTAAAATCCATTCTCACTTTGCTATCCACTATCGCATAATCAACGGAGCTGCTGCCGTTGGGCAAAAGCTGGGTTGCTTGTGTGCTACCACCGTACAGACCGAGTGCTACACCTGCAGCTCCTGAACGGGTACTATTTGCAAAAAGTGTCTGATTGGTTCCGTCAGGGGTTCCATTTGCAGTCACAGTAACTGATTTAGCACCAGCGCCACAGCCTTCTAAATCCAGATGAAATGTTTTAGCCGCACCAGATTCTCCTGTGCCCGTAAAATCTCTAAGAGATGCCCGGCCTAAAGATACATTGATTCCAGAAGCACTCCAGCCGGGCGTACAGGTATTATCAACAACCGTTGCTGTAACATTAATTTTTGCAGTTTCGGTTGCCGCATAAACATCAGTAGCTGCGCATGCAATTAAGATATTTATCAAGAAAGCAGTACTGAACTTTTTGGTTGAAGGCATTTTAGATCCTCAATAGTTTTCATTTAAAATTTGAAATAAGAATGTTTGCAATAGTTCATATTTCACTTACACACCAGAGACATTTGAATAATGCTTTTATCCTGTTTTATTTTTGAAAAGTCATAATGGGCAGTACATTGTTCGCCTGTGTGATTTCCCCATTTAGCCCTAAGCAATCCTTTCTCCTTTAAACCGGTAAGATATACCTCTCCATTTTCATCAATAATTCCGGCTTTATCATCGTCAGAGACAGAAACACCGGCACCAAAAGGTAAAGGTTTATCCTGATAAATCAGGTTTAAAAGAGCTTGATGCCCTTTACGAACGTTAAAACCTGCAAGCACTATCGCACCTTCGGTAGGAGTAACGTATTTGACGGGCTCTTTAATTTCAGTAAACTGATCAAGCGAGCCGACATTAAGAGCGACACGATTTCGACGATAATCTGAAGCATTATTTTTGATTGTATAACCACGCCAGTCAGTTCTCACTCCCGGACTATCAGTTACAGGTATATACGATGCTTCAGGTGCTTTAATAAGAATATTAGTTTTACTCAGCTGCTGACCAAACGTCAGACCATATGACGAAAGTACCATGCTTCCTGTAGCTCCATATCTTAACTGGCTGTAATTCTTACTCTGACCGTAACCCAATGAAATACCGCCATAGGTACCCAAATAATCAATGGCAGCGTCGCCGGAGTTACCCTCCCGCTGGTTATAAACCTGACTAACACCCCAGTTTAAATTATTGTTTTCCAGAGCACTTCCGCTGAGCTGCATTTGATTAGAGGTACTGCCGTTACCGCTGTTAATATTGTATGCCAGGTAACTATTACTCAGCATACCTCTATTGGATAACCAGTTATCAAGTGGAAGTGAAAAAGAGAGGTATATACTCTTATCAGCATAAGGCTGATCGCTGTATTTACTATACCCTGCGGAGACTTGATAATTAACCTTCCAGAATGAACTGTTGAATCCGACTTGAAAAGAAGTGGTCGGTGTCATGCCACTCCAATATGTCTGCCGACTTGCAGTCAGATACAGCGAGCCTACTTCCCCGAGTCGTTGTGTTATATTAGCCTGTATAAGATTTTTTTTAGCTTGATAGAGGTTGTAATAATCACCCCAGTTTACTTTATCGTTATTAGGATTAATGCGGTTTGAAAGATCATCACTGGCCCATCCGTTCATTTTTTTCAAAGCCGCTTCAGATAGCGTGTAATAACCCCTGGTAGAAAATCGGTTTGCCATTAACTGGAATGTTGTCCCTACCGATGACAGAGATCTTGCATACATCAATCTCCATGAAGCACCACTATGCTTCGATTCATCAGCTAAAAGACTCTCTGCCCGGGTAACATCGGCTGATATGGCACCGAGAAAGCCAGCATTTAAACCTGCACCGATTGCAGCCGCCTGATAACGGTTTGCTAGCTGCGTGCCACCATAAATGGTTGTATCATCCGTTACACCCCACTGAAAAGTTCCATGCGCAAAGTTAAGCGGATCATATAAGTTGTTAGTATCTCTGACTTTCCCGGCTGCCAGCGTATAAACAACACGTCCTTCTCGTTGTAAAACCGGTACAGAAGAATAAGGCACAACAAAATGTGTCTTTGTACCATTAGTTTCTACAATCGTAACCCTGAGGTCACCACTGTTGCTGACGGAAGCCAGATCAGTAATAGAGAATGCCCCTGCAGGCACTGCCGTGCTGTAGATAAGATTACCGTTTTGACGAACATACACTTCGGCATTACTGGCAGCGACACCTCTGATTACCGGCGCGAAGCCCTGCATCGTGTCGGAATACATTGCTAAATCAGTCCCTATTTTAAAACCACTGAATGAAAAAGATTCAAATATGTTTCCATTCGACTGTGTATTACCTATGACGAGGTTACTCTTCCATGGAACGATAGGCCGCATTAAATAAGTATTCAGATGTTCCCAATTATGCTCTCGCTTACCGTTGCTCCTATATCGAGTTAGTATACTGTTATCGCGTAAACGCCACGCGCCTGTGTTTATGCCAGAATTTAAGTTCATATAATCATTAAAGGCATTTCCGTATACGGTACTGTTTTTATTTCCTGAATATTGCCAGCTCAAAAAAACCGCGTTTATGCCGTTGTCCCATTCAGTTTCATTCGTTGATTCATTGTTTTTTAAAATTAAATATGCTTGTGGGATATTAATGTCCAGCCTCATTTTGGAGAAGCTGAATCGTGTATACGCAGAGTCTATATATTCTCCCGGATTAAAACATTTCGTTCGGGACGTATTATTTATCTTAGTAAACGTGTTAAAGTTCAAGCCGATACTTTGAAAAAAATCCGGCCTGAGACAAGCCATTAAACCGGTATCATCTCTTACGCTTTTTGTTTTTATATTCATATAATGTATGGAAGTAAAATAAATGTTCTTCTTTTCAATGAATGAACCATTTAAATACACGTCAACATTATAATTTCCAGGTAATTGTCTGCCCGGGGTAGAGAACACAGATAAATCAGCTACATTATTGACATTGTCTGAAATCATAGCTGGATCAAAATTAAGTCGGGCAAAACTAATTTTAGGGTTTAAAATTACGGTCAATATAAAAATACTTTTCACAAAAAAAGATGTTCTTTCCATTTTTATTGCTTTTTTTGTTATAGCACTTTGGCATGAATTGGGAGAGTGTTCGCACCATAGTCATTAATGGTTGAGTAAATAATCAGAGATGAGCTTGTATCCCCTGATGTTAATAATTGCTCTGAAAAAGGTTTAACCATCATGCTTTCGATATTTTGTGAGCCGTATTTAATATTGACCATGGTCAGGTAATAAGGTGTTGGGTTTTTTACAACTATGCTGTTATTACTTTTCATGAAACTTAACTTTGCCGGAGCTTTCTCAGGAGAGGGGCTTAACCCTGACGGACGCACAAATAATTTAATGCGGCTTGCTATGGCGATACGGACATTATTCTCATCATCAGTTTTTTTTCCGATTGAAGGAATGCCTTTCGCAATGAAGTAGTAAAGAGACTCTCTGTCTTCCGGCAGATTATGATTCATAAGAATGAGCCTGAGAATGTTCTCATCCTCAGGACCACTCAGATAAAGGGGAGGGACTACAATCAAATCCTTGACTTTCATACCTGCCTGATTTTCAACCCAGGACTGTACCAAAAAAGAATCTTTGGATGATGTGTTAGATATAGTGAAAGTCAGTTGTTTATCATCCATTGGATAAACAAGTCTTGTTCCTTCTATAGTAATACCACCATCAGCAATGGCGTGATTAAGGAAAACTAAAAAAAACGCAAATACAGCTATAACACTTCGTATTTTTGACATGATCTACAATTTAACCTCAAAAAACCCTGATGCGGCAACTACATGACTTCATAAATTGATATCGGCCTCTTAGTTTATTAGACCTGGGTTAGTCATGATGTGAAGGATAACTCTACCATTTTCTTTTTTATTTTGTTAAATATGAGATCTGAATAAATATGAAGTTTTCTTTTTATCCTGAAATGTTTTTTTTAATTAATCTTTTGTTTTTTACTAAAAACAATTCCGTTGTTTGATTTAAATCAATTGTTAACTTAAAAAAGGTCTCCGGAATTAATGTGGATATTTGCTGTTCTTTACAAAAGAAGTCTGTGCGCCCACCTGTAACCTGTTAAAGAAAATGAATTCTTTTATCAAAAGATTAGATAGCATTGATGTTTGTGAATGTGCTGTCCATGAATAGCCGACTTTTTTGATATTGCTGATTAAACAGGAAAGAGGTGGTGGTTATGAGCCTGTGCGCTATCAGAAATTCCAGTTAGGTAGACTGATTCATTTTTTGCATTTACATAATTATTGCTTACACCGATCTGAAAATTATCACCGCAGCGCAGCAAAGTCGCGCGCAGGCAATTCACCCGGGTTACGGTTTTCTCTCTGAAAATGCCGCGCTTGCGGAAGCCTGTGAGTCCGCAGGGCGGATTTTTATCGGCCCAACGCCGCAGCAGTTGCGAACCTTTGGCCTGAGGCTCACAGCCCGTGCTCTGGCGAAAGCCGAAGATGTGCCTTTGCTGGAAGGCAGCGAATTACTCGTCGATGTCGCCGAGGTCTGCCGCGTCACCAGTACAGCCAGTTATCTGGTGAGGCTGAAAAGTTCACCTGCGTTCAGGTTCGGTCTGCCTTCGTAGAAACAGGGGTTATTGAGTTCTTCAGTTGTGTACAACGCCTGCGCCCTCACGTTCAGCCGGAATTATCATCCTGACGCTTTTATGAAGATACCGCTGATAGTGACGCGGGCAACCTGACGGTCGGGAACGCACTCCGGCCACCAGCTGACCTGTCATCAGTTTCCTTCAGGCTTATCCTCTTTCAGGTAAACCGGATCGGCGCTCTTTGGCAGAGTCAGGGAAATCTGCGCTAACGGTCGAGGCGCTCATGAAAATAAACTCGCAGTACCTCTGACTGCTGCAGTTCTGCTTCCATCGGGATAAGGGTTTATTCATTTGCTCTTTACAGACAACGCCTGAGGCTGCGAGATCAATATTGATTTTATACCGCTCCAGCCTGTCTTTCGCTGCAATATCATGTGACGTAGTAACTCTTCCTGAATACAGTATGGTGCCTGTACAGACAGAGGCGGCAGGAGAGGGTGATATAATGGCCAGAACGGCCGGTGGGATTACGTGTGCGGTTTTTCGTCAGACACATTCAGGGAAAGCTTCAATAGTGCGCGGCGGGTGACAGATGCTCTCAGTATTTTCCGGGAGTTTACACCCAGCTTTTTCTGCACGGAATTGATGGCTTCTTTAACCTTATCTTCAGAAAACCTAAGTTATTTAGCGAGATTCTCTCGTAATGTGACAGAAGACCAGCATGCAAAGATGAGTGGCCTGCTGCACAGTCTGCTCAGGAAAAATGTTGTAAGCGATTCATAATTTACGTATTCGTTAGCAGTCATCGTGACTTCATGATCACTTTAACTGCGATACTTTTTCCTGAGTTCATAAATCATGTTACTGATTAATTCGTCCTGATATAAAAAATACGTCGAGTTTCAAAAGTCACTCAACAGATTGTCAGGTATAGATTTTTTATTATGGAACCTGGTAATTTTGTTAAAACAGCTCAGAACGTTGAATTTATAAAAAATCTTAGTGAATATAAACGAGAAAAAATAGCGTTCCCTGGTGTTGTTTATATTATGTAAAAATCACATGGCTGAATGCCCTAATCCAGACCCATCATGCGCCAGAAATATACTACAAAAACAATGCCATTTTAAATTTCTTGCAGTCTGTTTTTTATTTATATACCCTTGCAGAAAATAAAAGGGAATTAAGCATCTTCCGGTCTGTTGTTTCATTTACGTAGGATACACCACACCGGAATGGAGTAAATGGGGTTATTCACCCCATTGACAGATGCAATGACTTGTGTATAAGGATTCTTATTCCAAAGAGAGTAATCTGCTTTATACATCTGCAAGCCGCAAGGAACGTACTTTGAAGATCACACTTATTACCAATCCTTCCCACCAGGAAAAAAACGTTATCACTGATGGACTCTGGAGCCACAACGCCACATTCCATCCCGTTGAAATCGAACCGTTTCTGCTTTACTGCACAGACGATGATGGCAACGTAGCTGGGGGTCTGATCGCTCAGACCTGGTGGGGGACTCTTGAAATTCAGTATTTATGGATCGCTGAACGTATCAGAGGTAAGGGATATGGAAAAGAATTGATGTCAGCTGCTGAAGCAGAGGCCAGAAACCGAAACTGCCACATGGCCACAGTGGACACGTTCGATTTTCAGGCCAGGTCGTTCTATGAAAAGCTCGGTTACAAAGAGTATGGATCACTCTCAGGCTATGCACATAAGTTCAGACGTCACTACCTGGCAAAAGAATTTACGTAGCATACCTGCGAAAGCAGAGGTATGTATGCAGTATAAGAGAGTCTGCGCGAACACACTGTCCATCATGATCAAAATGATCGAAAAACTGGATGAACCGTGGGGAATTAAAGACTGCCAGTCCAGACATCTTTTTATGAACAAAGCCGCCCGCATGTACACCTGCACACCGGCGGCTTTCGATCTTGAGGGTAAACTTGACTGCGAATTTCCCACAACGTGGGCGGAGCAGGCGGAAGGGTTTATTGAACATGACAGAAAGGCGGAATCAGAAGGAAAAGGCGTCAGCGTGATAGAGACCGACTTCTGGTTTGGCCGAAAAGAACTCTACCCTTATATCAGTGAGAAAATACCCTTCAGGGATGCGAACGGTGTCTGTATGGGGACACTGTGGAATGCCAGAAAAATAAGGGTCCTTTCCCCGTACGTATGTATCAGTGATAAAAAACCGGGCGTCCTGCATACAGCGTCCGACCAGTCTGTATTCACTCGTTCGGAAATGGATATGATTTTTTATCTGATGAAAAACCTGAGTCAGAAAGAGGTCGCAAACCAACTCGGATTATCCACAAAGACCATTAATAACAAAATGCAAAATATATACAGAAAGACAGGAGTTAATTCAGTTTCTGCGCTCTATGAATTCTGCTTACATAAAAACCTGCAGAATTACCTGCCTGAATTTGCCATTAATAAAGGCATAAAATTTATCTGACCGGAGCACTTATGAGCTTGCATGAAAATTATTCTGTTGAAAGGGTTCCGGCCGCAGCCCGCCTGCCGTTCTGGGGCGTGGCACTGGTTCACATGGGGATGCTGACTGCGCTGGACCAGTTCATGCTGGGGGCAACCCTTGGTCACTCAATGAGCTATGCACACGCCTTCATCGCCATCACCGCCGGCAGCCTGATTTTCTTTGTCGCAACGTTTGGGCTGGGTTACGCCGGTATGCGGGAAGGCATCTCCGGCAGCCTGCTGGCTCGCTGGTGCGGTTTTGGCCGGGGAGGTTCCGTGCTGGTCAGTCTGCTTATCGCCGTCAGTCTCCTGGGCTGGTTTGGCATACAGAATTCCGTCTTTGCCAGTTCGCTGGATCATGCCCTTGGCCAGAAACTCGGATTCCACTGGGCAGCTGCGCTTTCAGGTCTTACCCTGACGCTTATCGTGGCTTTCGGTTTCAGAGCGCTACGCTTTGCCGCCCGCATAGCGGTCCCGGCGTTCGCCATCAGCGTTCTGTACATTTCTACCGTTCTGCTGACAGGTCAGGACATGGGGGCGCTTTCGGCGCTGTCTGAAGCAGGAAAAGGTCTTTCCATCAGTGATGCCATTACGCTTGTGGTGGGAGGCAGTATCGTGGCCAGCCTGATAACGCCAGACCTGACACGCTATTACAGCAACGGCCGGCAGGTCATGCTCATGACGGTTCTGACCATCTTTGCGGGAGAATACGTTATCAACGGGCTGGCAGTGATCATTTCCGTGATACTGAATACTGCAGACGTGGTGACCATTATGAGTCAGGTCACAGGCGGCATTGGGCTGGTCGTCGTGGTGTTTTCGACGATGAGGATCAACGACATCAACCTGTATTCGTCCTCGCTTGGCGTGGCCAACGCGATTGAAGCTTTTACGGGGAAAAAAATCCCGTACGTGGTTATCACGCTTTTCATCGGCCTTGCCGGCACTACGATGTCGGTAATGGGCATTCTTGACCGTTTCGTCGACTTTCTTAACCTGCTGGGTGTCCTGTTCCCGCCAGTCATCGGAGTCATGATGGTTGACTATTTCATTCTGAAAAGTGACAGGAAGGTACTGGACGAAAGCCGGCGCAGGAAAGCCTTACCCGACGAAGCGCAGACGAAAAACTTCGGCTGGAATGCGATCATCGCCAGCCTGTTGGGCGCGGTAGCGGGTTATTACGTCACCTACGGCGTACCGGCGCTGAACTCAATCATTGCTGGCTGCCTGATGTACCTCGTACTGAATTTTATCAAAGGACAAATGACGTCACGGGACAGTGAAAGCATATCCGGAATCTGACAGCCGTAAACATGCCCTGACACAGACTAATCTGCGCTGTTTAAGGCGGGTACATTCAGCCACGCTTCAGCGGCCTTCCTGGCCGCTTTCTTTACCCCGTGATCATTACGCGTCAGTACTGACGAGGAAGAGCTGACGCTGCAGAACAGCATTTTTGAAGATGCCCGGGGCAGGGATGGTTATGTTGACGGCGTTTATAAAGAAAAGGCCTCAGCGACCGCGCTGAACTCCAGCGCATGATTGCCGACCTGCATGCCGGTGAGGTGGTTGTAGCCGAAACAGGCCATGTATTCATTTTCAGGGAGCAGGTCAGCTGGTCGGTAAGGCTCATCAGCATATAAATCCAGCTCTTCAAAATATAAAACGGCTCAACTATTGTCATCGAATGATGCCGGGAACCAGTACAGCAAGGCCTTGCACAAGCTGGCGATTGCGCAAGCCACGGCGGCGATTCGCCATTGCCAGCGGCCCGGACTCGCTATAACGAACAGGCAGACGCCGGCAGTGGTGAACCGTCAGGCCGAGTCGTTGTGATGCAAGCAAGGTGGTAAGTCGGCCATCAATAACGTCATGCACGATCTTGATGCGGTTAACTTCATTCATGGTAAAGCACGCCGAACCCTAAGCCGTCATCAGGTTTATCCTCAGCCCGGAAGCCTTGGTAAAAGGACGTCAATGCGGACATCTCAATACAGCCAGAGGCAGACATCTAAACTTAGCCACTACAGTAAAGTGCGCATAATCATAGTTATGTTAAATGATATAGCTTTTATGTAATTATCTGCCTATTACCAGTCCTGTAAGTCGCCCTGTCTTCACAATCCTCCTGCTTCTCGTTTTTCAGAAGCGTATATCTGGTCGCTGCGCCTGTAGCGAAAGCTGTATTGATACTAAAGCACCCACATATTTAGTGGAACTGGTGGACCCTAACTCCCACTCACAAAAGGTTTAACGTTAGTTAAAGTGGCTTTTACCATCCATCCCCAGGGAAAATAAGAGGTATCATTGATATGGGTTGCGTATCTTCCAAAAACTCCATCACGTCTGATAGTTTTCGTTCTTACACATTAAATTCTCCAGACAATTTTGGGGCATCATCATCTTCTGCGGTCAGGCGTCAGGGACATTCCCCTAGATATGGCGAGCTAAAAGGACCACAACCTAGCAGGTTGGTACCTTATCAGCAGTCTCTGGTCGGTGTGGCACGTTGGCCGGATCAAAGGTTTAACAGAGATGATTCACCTCACCAAATGGCATATGGACAATCTTTTTACAATAAAACCAGAGAATTGGGTTCGGAAATTGCTGAGGGCTCAGTGACAAACTTCCATGAGCTTTGGGGTAAGGCCCGTGAATGGAGAGCAAACATGGCTTCCGAAAACGCACATGTTTTTCGGGAGGAACGTGATCCCAATACTTATAAAGTTTATGGAACGCCTTTAGCTGAACAGTACGCTTATGTAGCCCGGAAGTTAGCTGACCGAAATGATTTAGAAACCAGCCCTTCTCAATATTCTCTTCCGCCAACTAAATCCCTTCAAATTATAGGGAAAATAAATGGTGAAAAAATTCCCCTTACACAGGTTACAGTCAGTACAGATAAGAATGCAGATCGAATGCAAGAACCTTATTTAAGTATACGCCAGCGAGGGTTCGATGATATTGGAGAGCCGAATCAAATGTTTCATACAAGTGCTGAACATGTACCGCTAATCATGCAACATGTTGAAGATCTGTACAGAAAAGCTATCGATGCAAGAGAACCTGATTCCAAAGCATTAAACACGCTGGCAGAAATGCATTGGTGGATGGCGCATGCCATGCCAGACAAGCGTGGAAGTGCAGCGAAAACTGAATTATGTGTTCGTTCTATTGCCCAGGCAAGAGGCATGGATTTAGGACCTATGAAACATGGTATTGTGCCGGACCTGGAAGCAATGACCATGCAGCTTAAAGATTTCATGAGAAAGTATGAAAGTTTTTTTGAAAAACCATAATGATATTTATCGAAAATACTTCTCATGACTTATTTATTTAGTCCTGCTAATCTGTCATAAGTCATAATAAACCCGGCGTTTTATAAAATAATTTTTCCTTCCTTTACGCTGGTCCGGCTGGGCCAGCTTGACTCTTTTTGGATAATCTGTAGTTTCGCTAAAATAAGTTGACTATACATTGCTCATAAATTTATTTCTTGAGTAATTTACCATTGTCGCGTGATGCAGATAAGCGCCCTCCTCTACACGTTAATAAAAAATCGCCAAACTGCGCATTGTTACGGCCTCATGGCGACTTAGCTTAATGTTAAATTTTGTAATTTATGAGGGCGATTTATTTTATAACACTTTTTTGACTAACTAAGTTGTATCTAAGAGGCTTTGATGTTGTTACGTATTATAATTTAAGCCACGTCGTGCTCAGTAATGTGTGTGATGAACTCACGCACCTCTTCAGCTTGTGTAATAAAACCTGTTATAAGGTTACCAAAACTGGTCTCATCAATCTGACTTATCGTTTGCTGAAAACATAAACGCACTATATGATTTTCATCTATCGCCAGCCAACAGCCTCGCATAGCAGACATTTCAAAATTCAACTGCAGTAAAAGCGCATAAAAGTTCTGTCCGGCCTGATGTTCAGCGTTGATTAACTGGCAATGAAAAAGCAGGCAGTCACTTTGGTCTGGAACCTCCAGCACTGCGGCTTCATGTCCCTGCGTGTTATACAATGCGCATACACCTTCTTTAAGGTGCAACGTTGTATTGCAGCTCGTGGCAAATTGCTGTAATAATGCTTCAACTTTTTTTTGAGAAGGTGTCATTAATTTACTCCTGAATATTGTAATAACCTGTAGTGACTGATGAATTAATCATAATGTCAGCTTTTCATTTCAAACCCTTCTTTTTTAAGCTCAGACAAAGCAGAGGCTACGTCTGGATTTGCTTTAGCAATTTCGCCTTCCAGGGTAAAGCGCCTGGGTGTGTCTTGATCTTGCCCATATTTGAAATTAATGGTGCCAATATTACGTCCCATACTTAGACCTGCACTGTTGCTAGCCCCGAGTAGCAATGCGGGCATATTAAAACCCTCGCTTTTACTAACACTCTGACTGACACTGATTGAACGGATGCGTAAGTTATTACGATCCTGGAAGAGCAGCGCAAGTTCTTCACGTCCCACCTTACCGTCCAGAATGGCTTTTTCCGTTTGGTCACGCAGGCCATCTTTGAGCTCCATCGAAACGCTTGCGCTGGTGAATGGTGAACTTTGCAACTTTTGGATAAGCGCCTTAAGTAAAGGGTTGTTAGCCATCATATTACTAATACGGGTTGCGCTGGTCGGCGGTAATGCTGCATTGAAATGATGATGTAAAATATCGAAAATGCCGTTTTCATCTAAACGAGAGAGGTTGGTGTATTGCGTGGTATGTTTGGCTGAACCTAATTCCATCATATTACTTTCTGCTGCCCGTTGGCGCTGAACTAATTGTTTCAGACTTCGCACTGCTTCATAACGGTCATCGCCAACGACATTATTATAGCTGAAATGTCGATCAAGGCTTTTCAGTTGCTCAGCCGGATCGGGATTTTCTTGATTTTTAAGAGATGAAAGTAATGTAGTACTCATACTGTCTTTAAAATGCTTACCTAACGTTGAAATTAACTCGTCGATATCGTTTTGAGAGACGGGATCAGCATGTTTCATTTCAACGCTGATGCTTTGTGTCGTGCGATTATCCAAAGCCAGCGCTGCTGAAACATTAACTGACATAAATGCAGGGAAGGTTCCAGATTTTTTTTCTGGTTTTGTTGTTCCATCCTGACTGACGCTGGCACCGCGGATAAAATCATGAGCGACGCCCGCACTTAACGTAAGGTTGGCACCTATATTAGCAGAATTGAAAAATGTAGGCCGGTTGTCACTGGCCGAAACCGTATTCCCAAGCTGGCCGACTGTTGTACTGCGCTCGCTTCTGGCTGAAACAAGATTGGCTAAGGCGCTCAATCCTGTAGATGCACGGAAGGTGGCGGTATCGGGTTTGCTACCGTCGGCGGTGATATTGATACCGGCACGGAGATCTGACGCGGCCGAAACATCTATGTTAAAGACCAGTTTGCTCCCCTGTTTCATCTGATGCTCAATCCCTTTTTTCATCAGATCTACTGGGGTCAATGTGCCCTGAATCATCCCATTCAGAAATGAGGGAAGCTCATCTTCTGTGAGTTTAAAATTGAGGCTGTTTTGTAGCGTGCGCTGCATGTTGCTACTCAGGGTGGCACCGATACGAAAATCCGGGCTGATTTTATGTTTTTTGCTCAGCCAGTCACTGGCGTTTTCGGCGGTGGTTTGGGTGCCGGTCATATAAGGTAATAAATCATGTCCTGTAGAAACAGAGAGGGTTCCTGTCACTCCGCCGTCGCGGGCAAAGCTGACATCGAGTCCGCCATCAGTACGACCAAACGTGAGATTATAAGCCCGATCCAGAGTGATACCCGCGCCGGGTACAATCGGTACCGGTATTTTTTTTATAGTGGGAACAAAGGCCGTACTGAGGCCACCACTGTATGCACGACTGAAACTCATACTTTCACCCGCGTTCAGGGACAGAAGCGTATCCTTCAATTTCTTTTCCAGGCTGGCGTTTCCCTGGGTTTCCAGTACGGTGCGAGTGGTCAGGTTTACGCCATGATGCTCTTTTCGAAACGCGTTGATAAAAGCTTTTACCGCGTCGTAATTCGCCTCCAGTGCGGCATTATGGGTAAAGCCCATGTCGGTAAACTGTTTTACCGGGTTTGCTTCGTACTGGTTTTCACGCAGGGCCTCAAACTGTTGGTTTAGCTGGGCTATCTGGCTGGGGTCGGGATTATGCCCCGATATCAGTGCTGCCTTATCTACAAACTCGTGTAACTCACCAAGGGTAACGACATCCAGAATAAGCCGGGATTTTGTCAGTGCGTTCTCATCATTAGGATCTCGCTGGCGTCCCAACGGTATATCACCTTTCTGGTGGCTCATATTGAGACCTGACGTGACAAAATGGCTAAGCAATTTTTGCAATTTACTTTGAGGGGACGGAGAGGCAGCACGAACGGCTTGCTCCAGACCTTTACTTAAATCCCTGCCAGAGCGGTTAACGTTAAAGCTTTGTATGGCCGCTTTACTGATCGGAGGTTTGAATTTTTCATTGATTTGACCGTTGCTGGTCAGTACGCCTTGATGCTTTCCTAGCAATATTGCTGCTTGTGTTGCGCTGTTTTCAAGTTCTTCACGGAATTGCTTTATATTTTTAAGTAACGTCGCACCCTGCTCCCCAAAGTCCAGTGCGTCCAGTTTGCTTTGCAAATCCGTTTGCGCACGCTTGTTTCGTACATTTTGAGATTCCAGTTGCTTAATCAGCGCGCCTTGCATTTCATAGACGGCACTCAGGCCTCGCCGTCCTTGCCATCTGTGTTGAAGATTGTATGCAATATTTTTCAGAGGACGCGGTGTAGTCATGGTAGGATTAAATATATAAGCACGCACCCTTTCGGCGAATTTACTCTTTATTTGTCGGTTTTCCCTCCCTGTCTGGCCGGCAAGCTGCGCTGAAGCCTGTATTGTTAGTCCGGTCCCCGGAATTAGCCCACCTTTCATATCCTGATTGAGTCTTGCAAATACACGCTGTGAATCGCGCAGACCGGTTTCTAATTGCGTGGGTTCAGATGCGTTTTGAGGATGCCATGTTTCACCTCTTAACTGGTAACGGCTGCCGTCGAGAAGTACTGCAACAGGATGAAAATGAGCGTCAGTTTCGATACGATCTATTCCGCTCTCACCTGGTGGCATTGTCAGTTTTTGCCAACCTCTCCCTGACTCACCCTGCTGCCAGTGTTCACGTGCCTGGCGAAATATCTCTCCTTCGCGGGTCACTGCATACAAATTCTGCTTTTTATCGAGATGAATATCTTTAAGAGTGCCGTTCAGCCCTTCCTGACTCAGGGTTCGCGCGGGACGTGCTAATTGCTGAGCGCCTGGTTTTATTTGAAAAGACCGGATATCGCCTTTTTCAGATAAGGCAAGGTAATTATTCACGCCAACAACAGCGATAGCCTGCGCTTTATCCGTTTTATCCAGCCCATGAAGTGCCGTTCCCGGTTCCGGTTTATTGCGAACATGAGGCAATGCGAAGAAGTTATCTCTGCCCTGGCTGATGGACGAGGTTGACTGATTAATATTCAGGCGCTTGACTTCACCCTCTTTCAGGATATATGCGCCACCGTCGAGTCCTTTTTTTAACTGCTGACAGCCCGCCTCTGCTTCTGTCCAGCCCCTGGTAAGCTGATCAAAATAGTGCACTTTGCCATCCTGCAGCGTCAGACTGCCTTCATGCCCCAGATTAATGATTTCATGAGGCGCAGGATTAATATTATTCAGCCCGAGCTGATTGTTTATGATCAGGGCATCACTCAAATTCCAGCCTGCATGAAACTGATTGTCGTCAGCCAGTGGGCAAGCATGCATCTGTCGGAAGTTATCTTTTACCAGTGCATTGACCTGTCCGTTGTCATCAGTAAAAAAACCTTCAATACGGTGATCGTGGCCAAAATGTTGCTTAAGAACATTTTGCGACATGGGATTCATGGGCAACTCGCCATCTTTAATCTGTGATAGCTCGCCGCAGTATAATTTCCCTTCGCTGTCGGCAGCAAAAAGCCTGCCGTCCTTAAGCGCGATCGACTGGGTTTCAAGATGTGGCTCACCACGCTGAAGCATTTGCATGGTATCAGCCAGATGAAGACTGAACGCTATACGCTCACTGGAAACCGCATTTGCCGAAGGCATCAGACAAATATGGTGGGGACTTTCTGTATCAGTCAGAACAGCGACTTCCCCGTGCTCACTGACAGCAAATGACTTAATCTTGTCGACAAACCTTTCTGATACGTGATTATCGGAAAGGTTGTGAAGTGCCCGGCTATCCCGTACGGCGTAGAGTTTGCCATCCCCCTGAACGGAAAGCTGGCTATACGGTGTTTTATCCGACGTTTGCCACACTCCGACTTCATTATTTAAATAATGGATTTTGTCATCATGAATGCGGACCCATTGGTTTTCCTGGTTCATCTCCCCTGCTACAGAATGTCGCCAGATACCGCTGAGGTAAGCATGGTGGATTTCGCCGGGAGGATTGAGATGCAATACTTTCTGACCTTCAGCTCCCCTGTCCAGGATTAGTTTTCCATTATCATTTACCAGTTTAATCGGTTCATCACTGTTTTTGGACAACTGCATTTTTACCGTTGAGGGCAGGCTGTTATGAAAAACGCTGTAACCACCCTCATGACTTTTGAGGTCAAACAAGTGCCCTTGTTCATCCAGCAGCATATGATGGTTGCCCTCTGCGCTGGCTGTGTGTGCAAGATAGTGTTGCCCCTCCTTGCCTAAGGTTTGTTCCAAAAGCGTATTCATTGCAGTGGGATTACTGTCAGCAAGCCGTAATTTACCTTTATCCAGCGTCAGGCTAAGCGGGCTGACCGGTGTATTTTCCAGAGGTGGTGGAGTCTGAAGCGGCTGTATTCTTCGGTTTGCCTCAGCTTCCGCGGTATTTTCTGCAATAGCGGGTAATGTAGGCCGGAAGCGGTGAATGCTTGTCACATCCCGGCCTGTTTTTAGTATTCGTGAAGGATTTTCTCGAGCATCCAGATGCCGCTGCGGAAGCTGTTGTTCGGGCTGAGTTGCATCAACCTCTTCCGTTATTTCTGATGTTGTGGATGGAATGGCAGGTAAAGGCGCTCTCGCGTCCATGACTGATGATGTGGTAGCTCCCTGAGAAAATGGTCTCGTTTTGCTCAAGATGTTTTGACGCATCTGATTGAAATTGTTCAGTTGATGCTTAATATTGATGGCAGACGTTTCACGTGGGTCTGCCTTTGCGACAGGCTTATCGCGCATGTCTTCCACGCTGTGACGTCTTACACCGGGAGAACGGGTCAGGCGCGGGGAAGCGGCTGAAGGATGGGGGGCTTGAATCTCACCGTCCTGCTCTGGTTGTGCCAAAAAGTCACCCAGCGTGGGTCTCCGAATCCGACTGCTTTCCGGAACATTTGAGCCAGGGTTTGTGGGTTGGGCAGGGGCCTTTGTTGTTTTTTTAAATCCGAGAAAATTTTTTAAACTGAAGCTTTTATTTTTTTGCCGGGCAGCACCATTTTCACCATCAGCGGATAAATGCTGACGAATAGCGGGCATACTGGCAATGTTTTTACCCTCGCTGGCTAGCGTTCCGCCTGACGCCTGAGGGGCGCTGCTGCTGCTTCCCTGTTGCAGTGGCGGGATTGTAGAATTATTAGGATTTTCGACATTCTGAACGGTTGTTTTCTTTTCTGTTGCGTGCAAATTCAGTCTCATAATCCGCCCTCGCCATCAGGTCTTCGCAAAAAACATTAATTATCTTTATGTGGTGAGTTTGCGTGGACAGTTCCACTTTGTTGAATAAAGCCTCAAGCGAAGGATGAACAGTGTTTCAGAACGTGTACGCAAAATTTTTTCCCTATAGTGAAATGATATTTATGGCGCGTGTTCTTATAACGATGAAATAAGGAATGCGTGAGAATGATGATTAGCGGTCCGAGGGGGGAATCATTGCTGGCAAGGGGCACCGGGCAAATCGTGAAGTAACATGATTTATCTACCCGGAAAGACTTTCGCGGAGCCAGGATTTATTGCAGGTCCGTAAAATGGGCAGGCAGAAACTCCCTGCCTGCCTTATGGTGCTTTATGCCGCACTCAGTCTGGTCAGTGCCATATTGTTTATGGCATCTCCCGTCAGGGTGGCATCAATACCCATTGATGATCCGCCTGCGCCACGTGCCTGAAGGTTGATGTTGCCATTATCGCCAGCCATAGCGCTTTTGATGATGCCTTTGGCTTTATTAAATTGCTCCATGCTGGCAGGCGTCATACCGTCATCGTCTGGTTGACTCAGTGCTTCAGCCCAGGATTTCGTATCGGTCTTTACTGCCGAATCTGCGTTTTTTTGGTACTGGGGTTTGCCGAAGGTTTCGGGATATTGATCCATAAACTGTCCCACTTCCCTGGCCAGCGCGCGATCCTCTTTGTTAATAAAAGAGCGAGTACTGCTATCGCTGTGTGTACCAATATTGTTCAGGGCCTCAATGCCCGCTTTCATACCGACACCGGTACCGATCGCATTACCCAACTGCTGAAAGTCAGCAGGACCACTCAGATCCTGTAACCCTTTTCCGCCCAGTCCATTACCGCCACCAAGCCCCATGCCTCCATCCAGTCCACCTTCGGATCCGTTTCCAGCAACCTGGCTCAGGCCTCCTCCCATAAAGGCAGTCAGGGCATCCGTAACACCTTTTTTATATGCATTTTGCTCATCCTGAGAAGGTTGACGCCCTGCGTTGCCTCCCGATGCGCCATCCTGATCGCCAAACAGGCTTTGCGTAATATCGGCGAATATTTTCATCAACTGTTCCATCGGACTCATACCGGATGTTTGGCCAGCGCCTGACAGAGAATCATCACCCGTCTGGGTCGGATCAAGTCCTAGCGACGAACCAGCCCCCGTAGTACCTCCAGGTGAACCACCCGATGTTCCACTCAGCGTGTTCCCGGGTGCCGAGCCTGAACCACCGAAAGGTGAGTTCCCCAGGCCGCTTCCCATCCCAGTGCCTGAACCAAAAAGGCTGCTAAGGCCGCCGCCGCCCATCATGCTCATCATCATCATCATGCCAGTGAGGGCAGCTGCAAGCAGATCGATGCTTTCATTGTGACCTTTCCCCTCGCCCAGCCCTGGCTGGGAAAGTAATCCCAATCCGTCGGTACGTAAATCCGTTCCCATCAAACCATTATTGCCACCCAAAGTAACTTGTAGCGCAGATGTGCCCAGCGGACTCGTATTCATACTCATGTCCTCTTCCTCTTTGAATAAGTGATGATTACTTTGCATACGGAGCGCTATGTGAGTGTCCGGGCAAAGCTTTTATTAAGTGCCGCTATCGCGGTGCTGGTTCCTGTCTGAAATGAAAATAATCACACGTGATGGGGGAATTTGACGTTTACAGGGCGTGACTTTCGTTTGGGTCAGAAGAACGAAATTTGCAAATAAAAGCGGCACAGCGATGTGGAAAAAAGCTGTAAATACAAAGCGTAGTGGGTTAGCAGAGGTAGGTGGAAGATCATAAAAGATGAAACTTACTCAGATCCAGACTTCAGTTTCGATGCCGGCTAGCTGAAAAAGTTGTGCAATCTGATGCTTGTCATCAGCGCCCTCTTCCCTTAACTGATACCAGCAAGAAAGTATGTTCTCACTGTTCAAACAGAGATAACAGCCATCATAGTAATCCGGGTGCTGCGCGCGGCGGCGCAGCAATCGCTGAAAAATTCCGGGAGCCTGAAAAGGGGGATACAGGTTAAGCATCAATTCACGTCCATGAGTACCGCACAATACAACAAGTTCTACCCCCTGAAGCACTGTCCAGCGGCAGTTTTGTTGAAGTTTGAGCACGTCTAGCACAGCAGAAAGTGAGTTAACCTGAGGGCAAGTTTCATTCATTTACCGAGACCTGAGTATAGTCCGCAGCGTTGTTGCGTAAATCGGGTTGCCACCAGATAACCAACTGATGTGGGCTGGACTGTGGACGACAGTCTGAGGATGTACAGGACAACCCTTTATCCTGCCGCGAAGCGCAGCCAGCAAGTAAAAATGCGGCCACCAGAAGAAGGTAAGCAGAAGATTTAAGCATATATTTAGCCTTAACGGTTTATCAGCGATTCTCGTGTCACAGCAATATTACGATGTGGTTGTAGGGCCATGTAAACTTCTGCCGATTCACCCGGTGCCAGGGAACTGTGCGGCCAGACAGCCACCGCCAGTGTCCGTTTGCCTGCGCAACTGGCTTCGTTAAAGCGCAGTGTGTTATGCGTGATATTGCGGACCACACCAACGCTCAGTCGTACACTCCCGCTGTCGCTGCTGTACCACTGCCCGCGCGCGTTATCAAAAAGTAAGCCCGGGGTGGACTGGCAAATATCGTTTAAACGTTCCCCCGATGCTTCTGCTTTAAAGCCTGCGGGAGTTTGTCGTTCAGCCAGATCGCGCAGGGCATTTTCCACCATATCCTGCAGGTTAACGTTACTGTGACGACGTTCGACTCGCGCCATGGCGTCACTTAACTGCTGACGGTTATCTGCGGAGACATAGCGTGTGGGATCTGTTTGATCACCGATCAGACGCGGGGTAAGAATAAACAATCGCTCACGCTGAGAAATTTCATGCCGTGTTGACGTGAAAAGCCTCCCTAACCACGGAATATCTCCCAGCAAAGGAATCCGGCGGTCACGTTCACCACTTTCTTCGACATGGAATCCACCTAACACCAGGGCGCGATTTTCGCTTATTAATGCCTGGGTGCTAACCGTACCGCGTTTAACGCCGGTTGCCTGGCCGTCGTTGTTGGTTTCAACGTGCCCATCTTCAATATCAATCACTAACTGAATACTGGCATGGTCCTGATGGCCTACTGCACGCGGCGTGACCTGAAGACTGGTGCCTGCCGTGACTGGCTGAATATCCGCAACGCGTTCACCTGTTGCAGTAATGTAAGCGGTCTGGCTGAAATCAATGACAGCTGGCTGATTTTCAAGTGTCAGCACCGACGGGTTGGCGACAATCGATGCGGTACCTTCTCCTTCCAGAGCCTTAATATCGGCAAAAAAACGTTTAAAATCACTGACGAAAAGCGTACCGCTGCCTGACATTAGTGATGTACCGCCAGTTACGCCACCTAACGTTGCCTGCCAGTTCGCTTCCAGTCGATTAAGGGCGGTACGATCGATATCAATGATGACTGCATCAATTTCTACCAAATTTTGCGGTATATCGATCTTGTTAATAAGCTGCGCGTATTCTTCACGACGCTTATCATCATCCCTGATAAGTAATGCATTATTCCTTACGTCTGCAGAAATGCGGCCACTGAGATCGTCAACGCTGTTATTATCTCTGTCACCCGGTCGGTTAGTGTTGTTCGCGTGATTAGAGAGACGAGCCAGTAATGACTGGGTGTTTTGCATCATTGCAGCGTTATCCGCTCCCCCTATCGTCCCCTCAGCCCCGCTGGCGCTTACCGGCGCGGCACGCTTACCGTTCATCAACTCATTAAGCATTGTGGCCACACCGGGAATGACCAGCGTTTGATCCCGGTAATGAATAGTCCTGTCCGCAACCGAAGCATACTTAAGGGGAAAGGTCATCACCTTCCGCCGATCCTCTTTTTTCTGTCGCTGTTCGCTGAAACGTTTAACTAAAGACAGGTATTGTGGCGGACCTGTCACCAGTACCACCCCATCATCAGGTAGCTCACCCCAACCGAATCGGGGATCGAGCAGGCCAATACCACTTAAGGCCTGTTTAATATCAGGCGCGGCATCCGGGGAAATTTCGAGCCGCTCAGAGCTTTGTTCATCTTGTGGGCTAATGTAGAGAGTATTATTGTAAACGAACCATTGAAAACGGTGCTCCAGGGCTAACCGGTCCAGGAAAGCGCTTGCGCTGTCGGCGCGCATCTTGCCATTGACTTCCGTGTCTTCGATATTCCCCAACTGCAAATCAACTCCATGCCCGTCAGCAAAATCTTGAAGTAAAGTGGATAACATAGTGTGATCGGCGGAATAGGCGTAAGACTGGTCTTTCCAGTCAGACGGCGTCTGAGCACATAACCGAAACGTGGCGCACAGCACTAAGACCGCGCATATAACTCGCCAGCGCGATTGAGGTTCGTTAACCATGATCTCCCCTTGATAAAAAAGCCATGCTGTGTAATGGCACGGAACAATGGGTTATTGCTTTTTTTTGCAGTTTTTGTAGCAAACTCTGCCAGACATCTCGTTGATTAAGCAGAGATTCCAGTTGTTTAGCTATTTTTTCTGAGTGAGCCTCATGGAGACGCAAAATTAAGACCAGACTGTTATTTTGCAAGGCTAATGCGGCCGAATCCCGTCCGTAATGACGCAGTGCAGGGGCTGAGAGGCGCAATGCTTGCGCCAGAAACATTTCATCCAGCGGTACTTTATTTGTTAACTCAGCAAGCGCAAAAAGCTTCCCTCCCCGTTGCTGTAACCAGAGAAGACCATCATCGACCTTGCATTGATGGTCTTCGGCGGGGTTAGTCAAAAAAGATCGCACCCAGTGCTGCAATTTAGTTGATCTCGTTGATGAGGGCTTTGATTAAACCATGTTTGACGGTCAATTCTTGCGTGGCTGCCCAACTGGCACTGGAAAGGCCCATGCTGGCTTCAAAAAAGGCAAAACTGTCAGCTTGACTATATCCCTCACTGGCATTCATGGTGGCTTCGTCAAGCTGGTTTTTCGCACGTTCAAACTGACTGTCTAAACGCCGCTGAATCGAACTCAGTGATGACATACATACCCTCTCATTTTGGATGTTCCTGCTATTGAGTGGCAGAAAGTGCAAAACGGTTCCTTAAAAAATAGCTTTTTAAGGCGCTTGTTGTTCTACCGGACAAGGTTTTAATTGCTGCGAAGCCAGCTGCCAGTCGAGGTATAATTCACCCTGTGGTGTAACAAGTTTCAGGCTGTCTGGCGGAAGGGACTCTTCTGGCTGCAGTTGCCAGTTCAGGTGTGAATAATTTTCCAGCATTGTCGCAATGGACGCCTGTTGAGAGGGATGGCAGCACAGCGTAGCCTTATCTGTCTGCGTTTTTTCAAGCAACAATTGTCGCAGCAGTCCCTGGAGGCGCTGTGATTCAGGGACTTCCGTCAGCAACTGTTCCAGGGCCTGTTCCAGTACGACGTCCATCACTGAGAGCACGTCTGACTCCCACTGCTGTTGCTGCTTTTGCCAGTGCATGAACATCGTGTCTGCCCGCTTCCAGAACGCTTCCTCTGCACGCTGCCGAACCAACAGTGAAGAAGCTTCCGCTTCCTGTTCTGCGGCCGATATTATTTTTTCTGCTCGCTGATGGGCCTCCTGAATGATTGTCCTGGCCTGCTCCTGCACGGCGAGCTGATGCCGGGAGATCACTGGTGCGAGATCATCTTTGCCATTCACCAAATCAATATGTCTGCGTATCAACATGGGCATTCCTGCCTTGCATACCAGAGAACGGCCTGCCAGAGCGGTCGTAAGCGTTCGGGAAAGGTTTCAAGGTGGTGCAGTTTTTCCATCTGATTTACACGCTCAGCATTAAATGCCAGGCGCAGGCGCTGCCAGCATTCCGGGCCAGCGCGTAGACGCAATAACCATAAGCTCTTAAGATCTGGGCAACTGGCGGGTAAGTCTGTGGCTTGAGTAAGCCAGAGTCCAGGGCGCAGTCCCTGAGCAATGCGACGACACCAACGTTGTTGTGTTGGTTCGAGCAATGCGAGTGCGCAATCCCGCCAACATACTTCTGCAGCAAGTAACATTGCCAGTTGCCGTTGCGACATCGTCAGTTCCAGCCATGCCAAAATTTCAGCATCGACCGGTGCGACTTTATTATCTAGCTTCAACTGCTGGCAGATTTGCTTGTGGTGGGTCCTTGCCAGGGCACTAAGACGCGCCTCATCTAGGTCATAAAATGCCGCATAGCGCCAACTTTTATCGGCGGTTAACCAGCTGTCGATGCACCACCACCGTAGCCACCGCAAACGCGCATCATCTGAAAAAGGCATATCACTCACCCTTTTCGTCCGACTCTGTTTTTTTACGTTGGTGATAGCGCCGCCAGTAGGGTAAGCCTACAGATGCAGCTACGGCCAACAGAATCAATGTACCGATAGTGCCACTCAACCAGGTTAACTGTGTCGCCCGCTGAGGCGTTACGGTAAAAGGGCCGAAAGAGACTTCCGATGGCTTATCCTGATACGTTCCCGCCGGGACAAAAACAATAGCCAGATCTTTGCCGGGCCGCCCAGCCAGCCCGGGTAGGCTGCTGGCTACCATTTGACGTATACGTGGTTCAATGACATCAGGATCGAGTTCAGGGCGATACTTAATAAATACCGCCGCACTGGCGGGTAAGATCGGTTCGCCCGGCGCAACGCGTTCCGGAAGCACCACATGCACCCTGGCCACAATCACGCCGTCAATTTGACTCAGTGTCGATTCTACTTCCTGCGACAGTGCGTAAATGTAGCGGGCACGTTCCTCAAGCGGCGTAGAGATAACGCCATTTTTCTGAAAAACTTCGCCCAGATTGGTGCGCGTGGGTCGTGGTAAACCTGCAGCGTCCAGAATATGCACGGCACGGTTCAGGTCTGCAGTATCCACCATTACAGTGATGCCATCTTTGTTCGTGTGTTTTTCAGCCTTGATGTGGTAACGACCCAGTTCCGCTGCGACTTCATTGGCATCGTTTTCCGTAAGACCATGATTGAGTTCTACCTGATCATTGCAACCGAACAACAGCAACACTGACATTAAAATCAATGATTTGAGAGGAAATTTAACCATGCGAATTATTGGAGATTCGTCAGTTTTTCTAGACTCTGGACACTCTTACCAATCATTTTTGCATTGAGAAGGCTTTCCAGATAGTAAGATGATAAGGTGCGGTTAGCATCCATGACGCTTTTTGAGTCAATGCTGCGTGAGGCTTTAGCGAGAGCCCTGTCGGCCTGCTGAGATTCCTTGCTTGCCGCTTGCGTCAGATCAGTAAGTTTGTTTATCCATGAATGATTATCCGGAACATCAGCTTTCTTCGCAGGCGCCTGCAACGCTGTTCTAAACCATGAAGCATCTGCAATGCTGGTGTCCGCCAGACTGACGTCATTATTTTCAGAATTCATGACCAATGAAGAGGATGTGCCGGTATTAATTTTCATTGTTCGTCCTTATCTCTGGGAAGAAACGGGCGCAGCTTTAAAGCTGACGCCCGTTTTAATAATCAGAACTGAATGGCTTTTGCCGCATTATGACCGGAGTTGATTTCTTTGGTCGCAGAGTCCATTTTTCCATCCAGAATGGAGTTCTGAGTATCCATTTTCATTTTAGCTGCCTGGGCAACCGCAGACTCTGTCATAGAATCGCTCATAGCACCTTCCAGGGTTTTTGAAGCAAAACTGGTGGCACTCGACAGTGGACCACCAAGTCCCATAAGTCCGGTAAGAAGACCGCTCATAATTTTCTCTCCAGTTAATTAGGTTTATTCTCAGAACATCACATAATGTTCATGCTTTTAGTGGTGAGTCTTTTATTGCGGTTCCCTTTAATGAGATTTTTTTAATACGCCCGGATTAATCAGGTAGTCAGCTACGCCGTCAGGCAGGTATAAAGGCAGAACAGATATTAAGCTTCTTGCCGGGCTGGAAAAACGTATCGGCAAGAAGCTGACTATCAGACAATGATGCGTTGCGTTGTCACGTTGAGTAATTTGATACGGTGATAAAGCGTGCGTAGCGGCATACCTAACTCCATGGCGGCTTCATCAATGCTGTGCCCATGGCGGACCAGGCAGTCGTGAATCAGGCTTTTTTCAATGCGACGCAGTATCTCCTTCAACTGTGGCCCTTGCCGTTCGGCGTTCCGGGGAACGTTAAGGGGGGGTAATCCCAGCGTAAAGCGTTTAGCCGCCGTTTTAAGTTCACGAATATTTCCCGGCCAGCTGTAACTAAGTAAATATTCACAAAGTTCCTGTGTAATTTCCGGCGGCGTGCATTGCATCGTTGTGGCCGCCTTAGCAATGAAGTGACGAAACAGGGGGATAATGATTTCAACCTGTGATCGCAGAGGCTGTAGCTGAATCGAGACAGTATTTAGCCGAAAATAAAGATCGCGGCGGAAAGTGCCCTGCTCAACCAGCGTCAGTAGCGGCTTCTGCGTTGCTACAATGACGCGCATATTTACCGGGATAAACCGGGTACCGCCAAGGCGCTCTATGCCACGGTTTTCGAGTACTCGCAGTAATTTGGCCTGCAGGGATAATGGCATGCTATCGATCTCGTCGAGAAACAGAATGCCGTTATTTGCTTCTTCGATGTAACCCGCTCTGGCTTGCACAGCACCGGTGTAAGCTCCGTTGTTGACGCCAAAAAGTTCACTCTCAGCCAGCGTTTCCGGAATGGCTGCACAGTTAACCGCTACCAGTCTGCCTGAGCACCCTGAAAGTCGGTGGATCTTACGTGCCAGAGTATCTTTTCCCGTTCCGGTTTCACCTTCCAGAACAAGATCTATTTCCAGCGGTGCTACAGTTTCAATGAGTGAAGCTAATGAATCGTGGATATCGACAGGTTGCTCTTTCGTGAATGAGATATGCTCTCCCAATTCCGGATGTGGTCGGAATGAGTGCTCATTATTTTCAATATTCATAAAAAGTTGCCCCTCACTTATCCCTTTCATCTGACATCATCGCAGTTAACAACATACTTAAAGCCAATAGCTGAATTACATTTAATTACAATCACTATTCTTATGTTTACGAAGTGCTTACAGGGGCATAAGAAATACCATGTCAGCACAGATAAACCATCGTCATATGCTGATATCGGGTAAGGAATTGATGGAGGATTGTAAGGATTTCCTGACTAACCCTGCGTGAAATGAAAACGGTTACATAAAATTTTTAGGCATAACGTGCTGTTTAAAAAGATTTTTTTGTAACCTGTTGAAATGATTAAGTAATAACGGTGGGTAGCATTAATTTGTAAATTAAGAGCAATCCTAAGAGATTAAATGATGACTTATCGCGTATTTAACAATGTCAGCATTGGTCTTAAACATCATTTTTTCCATCAGGCGGGCTTTATGCGTACTGACGGTTTTGTTACTGATTGCCAGAGCTTCTGCGATACTGTTAACTCCTTCTCCTCTGGCCAGCTTCAGCATAATTTGCATTTCTCGCGCAGTAAGCTGTTGATGAAGTCCTTCATTCGCACTCATATTTTCATTAAAGACAATTTGCTCGGCGAGCATTTGGTCAATAAAACGCTGTCCGCGCGCTACGCGATGAATGGCAGCCAGCAGGGTTTCAGGATCGTTATCTTTCGTGATGTAACCCAGCGCGCCACATTTAAGTACCCGTCGTGCGATCTGTGGCTCACTGTACATCGTCAGGATAAGGATTGGCAGTTGAGGGTATAGCGAGTGAATGCGGCTGATCAGCTCTTCTCCGCACAGTCCAGGCATACACATATCTAACAGTAAAAGATCGACCTGCTCATTACGCAAACCTTCCATGACCTGTGTACCGTTTCCTGCTTCGCTCACTACCACCAGACGTTCGTCTAACGAAAAAATTTGCTTTAGTCCTTCGCGCATGATGACGTGGTCATCCACAATCATTATTCGAATCGTGTTATCCATATTGTTATCCAAATCTTTACTATTATTCGTCAGGGTATTAAAGGAATGGTCAAAGTCACACGGGTTCCATTGGCAGGCTGACTTTTGACTTCTACTTTGCCTCCGATCATGCGACCACGTTCTTTCATCCCCATAAGACCAAACGCGTTATCTTTGCTCTGATTGCAATCAAAGCCACGGCCGTTATCACTCACTGTTAACACGACCAGATGAGGCTTCCGGATAACCTCTATGAGAACCTCGTTCGCCTGGGCGTGACGAGAGATATTGGTTAAAGACTCCTGCGCGACACGAAATGCGGCTGTGACTTGCTCATCATTCAGTCTTACCTCATTTTCTGGCGCGATCAGCTGGCACTGACAACCAATATGGCGATTAATGAACTCATCGCGAAGCCACTCTAGCGCGGGCGTCAGACCCATGTTCAGCACATTTGGCCTGAGGCGGGTAGCGACATTACGCACTACCTGAATCGTTTTATCAGTAAGCCCCATCAGATGAACTATTCGCTCATGTAGCAAAGGGTTATCTTTGCTGAACTGGATGCGAAGCATCGAAATACCCATTCTCAGCGACGTAAGGTGCTGCCCCAGCTCATCGTGGATTTCACGCGCTATACGTTTTCGCTCCTCTTCACGTGATATTTCTCGCTGCCTTGTTAACAAACGCAAGCGCATATGTGAATCTTCTAACTTTTTTTCAGCGTAATGAATGGCAGTGATATCACGTCCGACCAACATAACTGAGGTCAGATTGCCATTTTGATTAAACTCCGGCACACAGCGGGTATGAATAATCATGGTTCCGCTAGTAAGTGAACTGTCCGACTCTACAAGTTCCCCTTCAGCTTCAATTTTCCTGTTTACCACTTCTTTAAGAAGGCGTTCAATGTGCCTCACACAGGGTAAATCCCCCTGAATCTCACGCAAAGTGCGTCCGCGAAGCTCTTCAAAAGATAACCGCAGGTGACGCAATGCAGCAGGATTGGCGTATTGGCATTTTAAATCGGGCGAGAATCGAACCACCATATCCGGTGAGTTCTCAACTAATACCCGAAACTCCTGTTCCCGAGCATAAGCTACCTGCTCTAGTTGCTTACGCTCTCTTATATCTTTTACCACGCACATACTGTAGCTTTTCTCTTCGTAAACAAATGGATTCGCACTAATCTCAACCGCTATCATCTCGCCCTGTGAGCTTTTGTGAAAGGTCTCAAAGGTGAATGGCCTGCCGCCATTTTGCTCTCGTACGCGTTTCCACATATCCATGACGTCATCGAAATCCCATTCGGGATCAATATCTGAAACGCGCATATTGAGCAATTCTGCATTGCTGTAGCCAAGCATTCTGCACGCTTCGTCATTGACATAAAAAAAACAGGTATCACTGTCAATCAGGTATACGGCGTCCCTTAGCATGTTCATGGCGAACTCAAGAAGTTTGATTGGCGTATCACTGCTATGTAATCGTCTGTCCAAATACTGCATCTCGCCTCCTTGAAGTAAACATTGTTAACCGGTCTGGGCGCAGATTCACAAGCTCAAGTCGTAATATTGAGAAGTGTCCTAACAGTGGATTAAACACACATCTCATTACAGACTGTTTCCGGTTTGTTTTACCCCGTTCAGCTTCAATAAAAGACTGACTGCTTTAGTGACACACGCGTCCGTGACAAACGCGAACGTACTGTGCCAACAGGGATGTTTAGACTCTTAGCAATATTCTGATAACTGCCGTCTTCCTCTACTAACATACTGAGCAGCTTACGTGTTTCTTTGGGCAGCAGGGCAATAGACTGGAGCGTAGAGCCGAGAATGCGTTGATGCTCTATGATGTGGCTAGGATCATCCTCCTGATTCAGAACAACATCCTCTTCTAATTCATCATAGTGGGGACGGGAAGACTGCGAACGGAAATGATTACGAATAAGGTTCAGGGCAATACCGAATACCCACGTCTCGGGTCGCGAGGCCCCCGCAAACTTATCACGGTTACGAATGACTTCCAGCCAGGTCATTTGAACTAAATCTTCCGCATCTTCACGATGCGCAACACGCTTTCGAATGAAGTTATAAACGCGGCGTCCATGTTCACGAAAAATTTTCTCCCAATCAATATTATGTGGGGATGGAGGGTTAACGTGTAATGACTCAGTAGGGTGCAGGTTCATTTCTGACATAATACGCTCCGTATCTTAATCCATTTTTTGCCGTTTGGCTTAATGGCGATAGCAAAGTCTGTGCCAGCGATTTTATTTTGTTAAACATTTGAAATTTAACGATTTACATTTCATTTCCCTTCATTTTTTCGCAACTTTTTGCCGTAAGCTCCAGCTAAATCTGCAACTCATTGCAATCTTCTGTAATTAACTCTGTTGCCTGGGAAAATTTATTGGGAACCGGAGCATAAAACACGCCACATATCTGCATCAGCTTCCCTGTATGAGGTTCGCCAGGATGAAAATTGCTCCCGCTGTGCCCGGCGTTCAATCGGCGCATTTGTCTCCCAATACCGTGGTTGAAGAGGCATCGGTACCCGTTGTGAGTGCAGCGTCTTCGGTAAGCGGCGCATCATCAAGAGTGCCCGCCTCACCGCTTGAAGACGCTATGGAAGAGGTCTCAATGACATTTGCTGAACATGTAGAGCGTAAAAACAAAGCGCTTAACCAGCGAAAAGTCGTCGCGCAACCGGGTAGCAAATCAACTCAACATATTGAACGTATTGAAAAACTCTACGAGTTAATGAAGTTGCTTGAGCACCCACAGCATGCTCAGCTGGAAACGCAGAATCAAAAAATGCAGACGTTGCTCCAGCGATCGCCTGCGCCTGACTTAGATGCTCTGCTGGATGTCGCTGGAAAGGATCCAGCCCTTTGTGACGTTTTGTTAAGACATACGATGATAAAGGGGCAGCAGACACAGAATACGTTGATAGTGGAGCGATCGCGGCACAGCATCGAACAACTGCATGAAAAGAAGGGAGCTGAAGTCAACGCAGGTTTAAATACTGCGCACGCCATTGCCAGCTTCAGTACCGATCCGCTGCAGAAGCAAGCGTTGCGTCACCTTTACTATGAGACGATTGTTCATCTGCAATCGGGTAATGCAATGCTGGATGCGCTGCTCAACCGTTTCGGCAGCGTTAATTTCATCCAGGGTCTGCGTACCCTACAGCGAGCACTTTCAGATGATATAGCAGCGCGTAGCTCTTCCATACCGAAACGCGCGCTACAAAAAATCATGGTTAGCCTGCAGGACGCCAGTCATATCAGCCAGACGCTTACAGCAAGCAAAGTTTTAATTTCACGACTGACCAGTAAGTTGCCTGGTGTCGGCATTACTCCCCTGGATCTCACCCGTCGTTTGCTTAACCTGAGTGGCAATGGTGCCTATTTGCGTGATTTACAAAACTTAACGCGCGATGTAGCCGGCCAGCATCCTCAACATCAGGTTTTGTTTCTCAGTGGATTGGTTCCCCTACTCAGCCATTTGCCTATGGGAGTGTGGCGTGAGGACAGAAATAAAAACCGCCACCTGGCGTTAAATCTGTTACGCACAATGATCGGTGAATATGCAGCTGCTGAGCCGCGTGCGGAGCTCAAACAATCCAGGACGGCAGGGTAAATGAGTTCGTTGTTTGTCTGGTTAAATCGTCTCGCCATTAGTGCGATGCAACGCTCGGAAGTCGTAGGCGCCACGATCGTCATGTCGATCGTGTTCATGATGATAATTCCTCTGCCAACCAGTCTGATTGATGTGCTGATCGCACTCAATATATGCATATCTTCTCTACTTATTGTTTTGGCAATGTATCTGCCAAAACCACTGGCTTTCTCGACGTTTCCTTCAGTACTGCTCTTAACAACGATGTTTCGTCTGGCGCTGTCCATCTCAACGACGCGTCAAATCCTGTTGCAACAGGATGCAGGACACATTGTTGAAGCGTTCGGAAATTTTGTAGTGGGCGGCAATCTGGCAGTAGGTCTGGTGATCTTTTTGATTCTGACCGTAGTGAATTTTCTGGTGATAACCAAGGGTTCAGAGCGCGTGGCAGAAGTGGCTGCGCGCTTCACTCTGGATGCGATGCCGGGTAAGCAGATGTCAATTGACAGCGACCTCCGCGCAGGACTCATAGAAGCCCATCAGGCACGTCAGCGACGAGAGAATCTGGCTAAAGAGAGTCAGCTATTCGGCGCGATGGACGGCGCAATGAAGTTTGTAAAAGGTGACGCCATAGCGGGCCTGGTCATTGTCTTTATCAACATGCTTGGCGGATTCGCCATTGGTGTTCTGCAAAATGGTATGGACGCCAGTGCAGCAATTCATATCTATTCTGTATTGACCATTGGTGATGGTTTGATCGCACAGATCCCCGCGCTTCTCATTTCACTGACAGCCGGGATGATTATTACCCGGGTTTCCGCTGATGGTCAGCAAGTCGATGCCAACATTGGCCGGGAAATCGCCGAACAGTTAACAAGCCAGCCTAAGGCCTGGATTATGTCTGCCGCAGGCATGCTCGGCTTTGCGCTGTTGCCCGGTATGCCCACCGCCGTCTTCATCATCATCAGTTTACTCGCCCTGGGCAGCGGTCTTTTTCAGTTATGGCGCAGTAAACATAACAGAATACGACAGGAGGCCGACCAGCTCCATTTGCAGCAGCTGGCACCAGAAGAAAATGGCTACCAGGATCTCAGGCGTTTCAACCCAACTCGCGCTTTTCTGCTGCAGTTTAGCCAGGCTCATCAGGGTGGTGAGGCTGCCACAACGCTGATACGGGAAATACGTCGTCTTCGTAATCGCCTGGTATACCGTTTTGGCTTCACGCTTCCCGGTTTCGATATCGAGTTTTCGCCCAGGCTGGCTGAGGATGAGTTTCGCTTCTGTGTTTATGAAATTCCTCTGGTGACTGCAACCTTTGGCATTCCATTCGTGGCTGTCAGGAAAAGTGATGTGGATGCCTCGCACGGTGAGGACCATGATGAAGCTGATATTCAACTCAAGCCAGGTATTGCAGACCGGAACGAAGCTCACTATTGCTGGCTGTCACCTGACCACCCACTCCTGCAAAAGGACGAAATGCGCTACTGGGCAGCCGGGCAGCTCATTATGCTGCGCATGGAGCAGGCTATTCACCAGAGCTGCGCGCAGTTTATTGGTCTGCAGGAGAGTAAATCCATTCTTACCTGGCTGGAAAGCGAACAACCCGAGCTGGCTCAAGAATTGCAACGTATTATGCCGCTTTCCCGCTTTGCGTCCGTATTACAGCGACTGGCCTCCGAGCGTATTCCGCTGCGCTCAGTCCGCACTATTGCGGAAACACTTGTTGAACATGGACAACATGAACGAGACAGTGCGGCGCTCACCGATCTTGTCCGTATTGCATTGAAAGAGCATATCTGCCACCAGTATCTGCAACCGAATGGGCTAAATGTCTGGTTACTGACTCCGGAAACCGAAGAGCTCCTCCGTGATTCTTTACGTCAGGCACAAAATGAAACCTTTTTCTCGCTGGCGCAGGATTACGGCATCAGTTTACTGCATCAAATGCGCGATGCCTTCCCTCCTTATGACACGCCACAGGCGTTAATTCTTGTCGCCCAGGATTTACGGAGCCCTCTTCGCGCGCTGCTGAAAGATGAGTTCCATGCGGTGCCGGTTATCTCCTTTGCCGAATTGACCAGTAATGTTGCAATCAATGTGTTGGGGCGGATCGATTTACAGCTATCACCGCCTACGCTGCAGGAAGATGAATCATGCATGAATTACGCGTACTGACAGGCTTGCACCGCGGTGCTGCATTGCCGCTAAGTGGCGATAAATGGTGGATTGGTGCTGATGAACATGCCGATTTAGCCCTTTATGATCCGGGAATAAAGGATCGCCACTGTCAGCTGGTAAAAACCCCGCAGGGATGGGAAGTCAAAGCCTCTGACGGGCCAGTGAAAGATAACGAAGGGCAGCGCTGCGAAGCGCTGAGTAATCTGCAACCTGGCACAGCTTTTGCCGTCGGGCATATCTGGTTGAGCATCGTTGACGCAGCGACGCCCTGGCCGGAGGATGAGGCTGAACTGCTGCATGACGCGGAGTCAGCCCACGATAGTGAACCAACTTTGGTTGAGGCTTCAGCCTCAGTTCAACCCGTCTCAGAACACCTTTCGGCGAAGAAGAGCCCATTGCCATTTTGGGCGAAACTGTCTTACATGGGCCTGACGTTGCTGCTGGTTATGATGTTAGGGACCTGGATGCTGAATACCAGCATTGCCTCGCCCTCCGCGCCACCTGCTCCAGGTAAACCCTCGCTAACGAGCGTACCCCGGACGCGCCAGATTATTGCCAGCATGTTGCTCGACCGCGGGCTTAATAAACACGTTTCTCTCACTTCAGATAATCAAAGCGTAACCCTGTCAGGCGGGGTCACCGATGAAGAAAATCAGCGATTACAACGCATGCTGAAAACGCTTTATCGCCATTATGACGTACGTTTACCGATTCATAACCATGTGGGTGCCGCTAGCGTTAAGCTGCCGTTCAATATTGTGCAAATTACCAGCGGTGCTCACGCCAACATCGTCACTGACAGTGGTCAGCGTATATTTATAGGCGATGAAGTAGACCAGTTACGTCTGGTGGCAATTAACAGCGACAGCATTGAGTTTGCAGGGCGCGAAAATATCCGGGTGAAATGGTAATGGATACCTTAAGCCAGGATTTGAAACAGTGGTCGCTGAATCACCAACAGCGGCTTGCCCGTTATAAGCCCATCAGACGTTATGGAAAAGTCACCGGCATCAATGGGATTCTTATCGAATGCAGCCTGCCAGGCGCACGTATTGGTGATTTGTGCCTCATCCAGCGCAGTGAGGGTGACGCTGTGTTGTCCGAGATTGTAGGTTTTAGTGCAGAACACATTTTGCTTTCTGCACTCGGCGCTTTAGACGGCATATCTCAGGGTGCCCTTATCACACCCCTTTATCTCCCTCACAGCATCTGCGTGAGTGAACGGCTTATGGGGAGTGTACTCGATGGTTTTGGGCGCGCACTGGAACCTGGCGGCTACAGCGCCTTCGCTGAGCCGGGCCTTCAGTGCACTACCGTACCCGTCCTGAATGATGCACCTCCTCCTACAGAGCGACCGCGAATTGATACCGTTTTGCCAACCGGACTGCGGGCGATTGATGGTCTTTTGACGATAGGCAAGGGCCAGCGTGTTGGCGTTTTCGCCGGAGCGGGTTGTGGTAAAACGACGCTGCTGGCAGAACTGGCAAGAAATTCACCCTGTGATGTTATCGTCTTCGGTTTGATTGGCGAACGTGGTCGAGAGTTGCGCGAATTTCTCGATCATGAGCTGGACGATACCCTACGTAAACGTACCATTTTGCTATGCGCCACTTCAGACCGAAGCAGTATGGAGCGCGCCAGGGCCGCGTTTACAGCCACTGCCATTGCCGAGGCGTTTCGTGCTGAGGGCAAAAGCGTGCTGCTCATCATCGACTCTTTAACCCGCTTTGCCCGTGCCCAACGTGAAATAGGTCTCGCCTTAGGCGAACCGCCGGGACGTGGCGGGTTGCCGCCTTCTGTATATACGCTTCTGCCGCGCTTAGTAGAACGCGCCGGACAGACCCGGAAGGGAGCGATCACCGCGCTGTATTCGGTCTTGATCGAACAGGACTCTATGGGCGATCCGGTAGCCGATGAAGTTCGTTCACTGATTGATGGACACATTGTGCTCAGTCGCCGTCTGGCCGAGCGTAACCATTACCCTGCTATCGACATTCTGGCCAGCCTGAGCCGGACCATGAGTAACGTGGTAGATCAGGTTCACCTCAAGCAGGCGGGGAATATCCGTAGCCTCATAGCCGCTTACAAGCAGGTAGAAGTGCTGATTCGGTTAGGGGAATATCAACCCGGTCACGACATCCTGACGGATGCTGCCGTTAATGCGAACGACACCATCAACCATTTTCTGTGCCAGACAATGCGCACTCCTGAGCCTTTTGAACACATCCTCTCTCAACTTAATGAGGTCAGTGCCCATGCGCCAGAATGAAGACGATGAACTTGCTCAGGAAAACCCATTTGAAAGCCTACAAATGGCCCTGGAGACATTGATTCCCCTACGCCGCCAGCGTTTCATACGTGCTCAGCGCGTACAACGACAGCTGCAAAATAATCTGACTGAGGCTGAGTCACAGCAACACGTTGAAGAACAGCACCTTCAGCAAGCTCAGTTGCACTATCAACGACAACGTGAAGGCTTGCGTAAGCAATCGTGCCGGCAAACGCTCACGGCACAGGTTAACGCAGAGCGTACGGCTCTGGAGACCATGTGTCGGCAGCAGCAGAGCTGTCAGCAGTCAGAGCAACGCTGTCAACAGGTGGCTCATGAACTGACGCAAGCGTCTCAACACACGCGCGAACGGCAAAAAGATCTCGAAAAACTGGAATATTTAGCTGAACACCTGGAGGATGCATGAGAGAGCCATCGGGTTATCCAGACCGGTTACCGTCCCATAAACCTCAGCATCGGCTTGATGAGCGCGCAAGTAAGTCCACATCCGCGTCTTTCTTGCGCAAGCACGAGAGCAAAGAATCGCTGGCCACATTAGGTTCACTGTTTTTGGCCAGCACAACTTCGTACGAGCCCGTTAAGGATCAGCCGCCGGATGCATCGCCCTCGCCGGACTGGGACAGCCTTCATCAGGCGTTACTTGAACACATCGCTGACCATGCTAACGAAGACTGTGCTTTTACCCTTATGCTGCCTGAAGCAGGCGAAGTTGACGTCAGGCTCGCCCGTTCCCAGCCGGCCGGATGGGATATTGCGCTGCGCTTTTCGCCTCGCGTCTGGGATCACTGGCAGCGTCGTGAAAGACAGTGTCGCCGCCAGTTGAGTCAGTCTTTTGGTGCACCTGTCAGTCTCAGAATTGAACAGGGTAGCCTCTGATGGGCAAGATAACGCGACGACATTTCCCACTGGTGAGCCGGGCCAGTATGCAGTCACAGAATCAACTGGCGTGCAAATATTCATTTCCTTTCACGTTAGGTGATGAAGTCGGCGCACTGTCTCTTTTGCCCGGGCACCTCTCCTCTCCGTGCGCCCTGACTCACTGGTCTTGTGCACTGGGAAACTTTTCCCTGGGTGACGGCATACCGCTGCTTAATATGTTGTCGCTGTCACCTTTTACCGATCAGGATGTGCAGTCGCCTGCCTGTGAGTGGGAATTGATATTATTTAACCAATACCTCAGCCCAGAACTGGCGAACCTGTTTGGTGAAATAAAGCGCTGCGACAGAGCTGAAAAGGATGTATTAAGCACGAGGCTTATTGTCAGGCTCGGAGAGCGTCGTGTGGAAGGCAGACTTTATCTCAGCCATACGAGCCTGGCACACTGGCTCAGGCAACCCGGTTGGCAACCTCAACGATATACGCTGCCAGACACGCTGACTTACGTCAGGCCGTTAGTGCTTGGCCGCATCACTCTGCATACCTCACAGCTACATGCGCTTCAGGAAGGCGATGTGCTTGTTCCCCCCGTTAACTATTTTAGCCCGGATGGAAAAGGCTGCGTCAACATTGCTGGATATGAGCTGGTGGGGACACTGCAGTTGCCTCATCACTTTGTGATTACTCATCTGGAGAGAACCGCTTTGAATCCCTATGAAACTGAAGGCTCTGACGCTGTTTCCAAACGGGAACATCTTGCATCGGATGATCATGTCTCGTTAGCCATGCTGCCATTGTCGCTGGAAGTCCGATGTGGTCGAACACGCCTTACTTTAGGAGAACTGCAACACCTCCAGCCGGGCAGCGTGTTGACGCTCGATAACATGACGCCTGGCGAAGCTGATTTATATTACGGCGAGACATTAATCGCTCAGGGTGAACTTGTGGATGTGGAAGGGCAACTTGGATTACAGCTCACCCGTCTCCTGCTGACATTACAGCAGGTATGAGTATGAGTACTGAACAATTCGATCCCATGACCTTTGCTCTTTTTCTGGGCGCGCTGTCACTCATACCTATCCTGATGATCGTCTGTACCTGCTTTTTAAAAATCTCTATGGTGCTGTTGATCACACGTAATGCTATTGGGGTCCAGCAGGTTCCACCCAACATGGCCCTTTACGGCATTGCACTGGCGGCAACGCTGTTTGTTATGGCTCCCGTTTTTAATCAGATGCAGCAGCAGTTCAGTCAGGCGCCCGCAGATTTCTCGAATGTGGACAACCTGAGAACCAGCATCACCAATGGCGTAACACCGTTACAGAAATTTATGACGCATAACACCGATCCCGACATTTTGATTCACTTGCAGGAAAACAGTGTCAGGATGTGGCCGAAGTCCATGTCAGAAAATATCAGTAAAGACAACCTGTTACTTGTCATACCGGCTTTCGTTTTGTCGGAATTACAAGCTGGATTCAAGATTGGTTTCTTAATCTATATCCCGTTTATTGTTATCGACCTCATTGTTTCAAATGTTTTACTGGCGCTGGGGATGCAGATGGTGGCCCCGATGACACTTTCCCTGCCCTTAAAAATGTTGCTCTTTGTGCTTATCAATGGCTGGACACGCCTGCTGGATGGCCTGTTTTATAGTTATCTTTGAGGTGCAAGCATGGAAATAATGAATCTCTTTAAACAGGCGATGTTACTTGTGGTTCTGCTTTCTGCTCCGCCATTGCTGGTTGCCGTCATTGTTGGCGTGTTGGTTTCTCTGCTTCAGGCCGTCATGCAACTTCAGGACCAGACCCTGCCGTTCGCGATCAAACTCGTAGCGGTAGGCATTGCACTGGCATTGAGTGGTCGCTGGATTGGAGTTGAGTTGCTGGAGCTGGCCCAGCAGGCTATGGCCATGATTCCTCAAACTGGCGCTTAATCATGGCGAACACTGTCATCCACGTACTCTATGAATATCTTTTCGCCCTGGCGCTGAGTGCCGCACGTTTATATCCCTGTCTGATCCTGGTGCCGGTATTTTCTTTCAATATCCTTAAAGGGATTGTACGTAGCGGGGTGGTATTAGCGCTGGCAATCGTCCCGACTTTGGGTTTACAGGCACAACTGGCATTACAAATGCCAGGCTGGCCGCAACTTATTGCGCTTATCCTTAAAGAGGGGGTGATTGGAATTCTGCTGGGATTGGTGATCAGTATGCCCTTCTGGTTATTTCAGTCAGTCGGTGCTCTGTTCGATAACCAGCGTGGTGCCCTCATTGGGGGACAATTGAATCCGGCACTCGGTAGTGACGTGACACCGCTGGGACTTCTGCTTCAACAGACACTCATACTGTTTCTCATTCTTACCACCGGATTGAGTGGCGTCACTCAGATTATTTGGGACAGCTATTCTGTCTGGCCGGTAATGCAGTGGTTGCCATTTCCGAATCATAATGGATTTGAGCAATATCTGGCTCTGCTGACTGACACGTTCAGTCATATTATTATTTATGCTGGTCCGCTGGTGGCACTACTACTCATGATGGATTTCAGTATTGCGATTCTCAGTCTGTATAGCCCTCAGCTACAGGCTTTTGTTCTGTCGGTTCCCGCAAAATGCCTCCTCGGTCTGCTGTTTTTTGTACTTTATATCCCAACGTTAAGCACGCTGGGAGAGGAACGACTGTACCTGTTACGCGATCTCAGCAAACTGATAAAAGGCTTATTGGGGGGACAGTGACATGTCTGAAAAAACGGAAAAACCTACGGCGAAAAAACTTCAGGATGCGCGCCGTAAAGGCCAGGTTCCCCAAAGCCAGGACGTTCCGAAGCTTCTCATTTGTGCAGGCGTGGTTGAAACCGTAATGGCGCTGGATGATGTTGGCATGCAGAAGCTTCAGGCTCTTATGATGTTGCCGCTTATGCGCCTGAACCAGCCTTTTGAGCAGGTTCTCAGCGAGCTTGCTGGTAGTGCTTTGCTTATTGTTTCAACATTTTTTGGTATTACTGTGGCAGTGGCTGCGTTACTTCGTATTATCGGCGGTTGGATACAATATGGGCCTTTGTTTGCAACAGAAGCCCTCAAGCCTGATTTTAATCGCCTGAATCCCGTGAATCAGTTCAGGCAGATGTTTTCTGTAAAGAAACTCACCGACATGCTTAGTAGCGTGCTAAAAGCTGCGGCAATATGCACTATTTTTATTTTAGTGCTGAGTACCGATCTTGAGTCTCTTTCCCGTCTTGCTTATGGTGACCTGAACAGCTTTTGGCCTGCGGTGGAGGTTCTGCTCACCCGCGTTTCACGCCAGACACTGTTCACCTTATTGATAATGACCCTCCTGGACTTTGGCCTGCAGAAGTATTATTTCCTTAAGCAACAGCGTATGAGTCATCAGGACATACGTGATGAACATAAGCAATCTGAAGGTGATCCTCATATGAAAGGACATCGTCATGCTGTTGCACAAGAGTTGCTGAACGCGCCTGTACAGGCTGTGAAGCGAGAGCCGCTTGAAAAGGCTGACCTGCTTCTTGTCAACCCTACCCATTATGCTGTCGCGCTCTACTATCGTCCTGAGTTAACGCCGTTACCACGTATCATATGCAAAGGCGAGGACAGTGATGCTAAGACGCTGATTGTCCGGGCACAACAGGCTAAAATTCCCGTGATTCGCTTCATTTGGCTGGCCAGAACGCTTTATCAATCCCAGGAGGGGCAACTTATCCCCAGGCATACTTTGCAGGCCGTCGCGAGAGTTTATCGTGTGTTGCGTGAACTGGATGACCCATCTGACGAGGATGTGATCGAACTGGAAGCAGAATAATGGAACTTAATGCCACATCTCGCCACTTACACGTTTTAATGCTGAGGTAGAGCAGATTGCTGTTAACAAGGAACAGGGTACGTGAAGATGATAATAACAGCTACTCCTCATCCTGACGATGTGGCTGAAATACATAAGAAATTGATGGCATTTAATTCCCGGTATGTCGATCCTGATGAAAAAAAAGACATTGCTCTTTTCATTAATGATGATGATGGCAACAAAGTGGCTGGCTTAGTCGCTATTACATGGGGTAACTGGATGCATATACACTTTCTGTGGGTCGACGAATCACGTCGAAAAACAGGGCTTGGCGCGAGGATGCTGCACGCTGCAGAACAGGAAGCATTAGCACGTGGTTGTAAAGGCGTTTTCGTTGATACATTCAGTTTTCAGGCGCGTGAATTCTATGAGAAACAAGGCTACCTGTTGCAAATGACGATCGAGCAAATTCCCCATCATCATCGCCAGCACTTTTTAATTAAACAGTTAGAATGTGCGGTTTAATTATTACTCAGTGATGTTATAAAATGTTTTTAATAATGGAGAAAGAAAATGTTGCTCTCTAAGCAATCTGCTTCATCAGACAAAAAGTACAGACTGTATGCCAGTAAATTCGCCATGTTGGCTACTTTTTTATGCATCTTTTCCCAGTCTGCTTTTGCCAGTACGCTCAATACGGTTTCTGAGATTAACCAGGCGTTAATGAAAGGAAAAGACATTAATTTGTCTATCGATTTAACGCAGTGTTTCGATCGGGAAAACAATATCAAAGGTACCATGAGAGGCGGTATGAAGATTACGTCATACCTGATCAGACCTGACGGTTCTCTGGCTTTCTCAGATATGCACCAAACGGTTAATAATAAAGATAAACCGCAAGTCCAGTTTTTGCGCTACCGTTCAAAGGATGAAAACACCATAGGATTCTCCATGCGGACGTTTACTTTGCCAGACTGGAAGCCCTACGGCAATCCCGCTCAATACGAGTGTGCCATTAATAAAGGGATCGTGTTCTATTCTCACGATCAGGACTAACGGTTTTTCGGCTTAACTGCCCTACTGGTATTTATTTGCGGGTTTTTATTTCCTTGCAATTGAACAAGGTCGAAATTACACAATCAGAAATAAATAACGGGTTTTACAGAGTAGTATGAGCTAACGGGGCCTGCACTATAAGGTGGAGTCTACACATTTAGCGGCGGGCCCCTCTTCCCCTGTTAGTCACCAATTCTTTTACACCCGAGCTTTATTGTCAGAATTCACGTAGTGCTGTCCCTGGACTGTATAACTCGTAACAGCCTGCCCGGACAGAGAAGGTGCCGTCGCTTCCGGCGACAGTGAGGCCTTTTCTGAACATATATGATGCTCAGCGTGACGCAGATGTGCGCCGCCTGGGCGAATGCGCATGGCTCCACCAGATCAACGCAGATCACGAGTTTAGCAACGTCCGCTGCTGGCACAAAACGGACGTTTTAATCTGAATTAACCCCTGCAGTGAGAGCCGTATTCATAATGCCGCTTCAGCGGCATGAAGGCGCCAGATGACGTAAAAGATGGCGCAGAACTGAACGGCGCCGTACGCCCGGCGTAGCCGGTTACAGACGCATAAATCGTAGCCTACCCTACCGTTCCCTGAACAGCCCTGCGAGCCTTTGGCATGCCGTTAGCCTGCAACATCATTGTCATCAGTAAAACCCGCGCACTGTCCAGAGATATGGTACCCAGTTTTCTGGCCATCCGTTCACGAAGCAGACAGGCCGCGTGATCGAATACCAGTACTTCTTCGACCTCCAGCTGCTCGGGTGGGTAATCTGTCCGCAGTTCATGCAAAGCCTGCTGAATAAGCTCCTGACTGGTTCCGTATGCCAGCTGTTCGCCGCTGGACTGCCGTGTTTTTTGGGCGTTTTTCGTTTGCGGGATTTCTTTATTTTTACCATGATGCTTAGCCAATAGTGAAGAACATGGCATCCCTGCACAATAAAGACTCAATCGGGGCTTACCGTAACGGAGTAATCAGCAACGATAAGTTTCAGATCCCGCGCCACGCTTTCCCGGTCACCACAGAAGACAAACGAGCCAAGACAATCCTTATGACAGAAGAACTCCCCTGACGCCACCTCGCCCAATTTGGGAAGCTGCTGCATCTTCAGCGTTGGCAGCCTGTCCACGGAAGGAACAGTCAGCCGGGAAACATAAAGTGTCTCTTTGGCAAGGTGCTTTTTAGGAAAGGTCATATATCCCCACGCCTCGCCCTGGGGTGCAAAATGGCGTCCCACTTCCAGCCCCAATTGCGTAGCCAGATGTGTGAAACGCAAATCTACTCCCCAGGCAATAGCGATCATTTCTACCGTCGCTGCCCCGCCGGGCCGGTATGCAATCTCAAGTAATTCTACCCCCTGCCCGTCATCACCAAATGCTTCAATATGATAAACGCCATCCGGACCGCCAAAAGCCGCTAACACCTTCTCAGTGAAAGGCCGCCAGATGTGCCGCAAATCGCGCTCCTCCACCGAAAAAAATCCCAGTGGATGCTCATCGAGGTAATCGATAGGTTTACCAATATATTTTCCCGCCGAGAGTAGCGCGAGCCGTCCTTCCAGCATTATCGCATCAAGCTGATAAACCGGCTGGGGATTGTAGCTCTCAAAAAAATATTGCTGCTCATCCATATCGCGATAGTCATCACCTTCGGTCGGGGTGATTGCACTGAGTTGCCCGGCATCAGTGATAATTTTCACCCCAACGGAGCCTGCCAGCGAGCGAGGTTTCATCACCAGCGGAAAACTCACATCGCCACGTTTAATCGCCTGCGGGCTGATTTCCCGTGCGGTGAGGATGCCTGCGCGACAGGCAATCTCTTTCATCTTCTTTTTATCGCGAAATCGGGCCGCCATATCAAAGGTTAGTCCCGGCAGTTGCCAGCGATGGTTGGCCCAGGCCGCAATCCATACGGCGAACTCATCATTGGGAATCACCCGCGTGACTGAAAATGACTGTGCAATCTGGCTGAACACATCTTCCACATCGTGATGGCGGGCAAAATCCCTGACGATAAAGACATCCTCGCGATGCAAATCATCTGCCGCCTGGTTTTTCAAATCTTCAAGAAGATAGATAAACCGCCACGGCCGGTTGGGATACGCTGTCTTGATGTCAGTGACCACCTCGCCGACATCCAGTTCTGATGAAACGATCAGGATGGTCTGCATCTCTTTTTTACTCATTCTTTGTCACCTTGTCCTGACTGTAAGCGCGATTTTTGTTCACAGCCGTTAAGTGACCATTCTCAATATTAAGGCTGATACTCCGGCGCAACCTGTACCAGATAATGTGCATTCAGATAATTCACATCTCTTGAAACCTGCTCGCGATCGCCACAAAATACAAAGGATCCCAGTGAGTCTTTGTAGCAATAGAACTCTCCTGAGGCGATATCTCCGGCAACGGGAACCTTATGCGACTTAAGCGTTGCCATATGCTGTAATGGCGGCAGGTGGACACGGGTGACATACAGTGTCTGAGTAGCAAGATGTTTCTTTGGAAAGGTCATATAGCCAAAGGCTTCTTCCCTGCGCTGAACGAGAAGACCAACATCAAGTCCCAGTTGCGCAGCCAGATGAATATGTTTCAGATTCAGCCCGTACACCATCTCGACCATTTCCACGATTGCCGCACCGCCGGGACGCCAGGCAATTTCGAGTAATTCCACGCCCGCACCGGAATCAGCAAAAGCTTCGATGTGGTAAACCCCCTCCGGCGCGTCGAAAGCAGCAAGAACTTTTTCGGTAAAAGGTTGCCAGACATCCTCAACGGTATGATCACAGACTGACAACACACCGACAGGCTTTTCCTGCAAAAAGTTAATCGGCTTACCTAAATATTCACCGACGGAAATAAATGAGAGACGACCATTAATCACTACACAATCAATATGATAAATTGTGTTTGGATTATATTGCTCAATTAAGTATTGCCGCTCATCCATATCGCGGTATTCCGGCGACCAGTCAATATCTATATCGGCAAGCTGCTTTGCATCAGAGACGATTTTTATGCCCATTGAGCCTGCCAGCGAACGTGGTTTTACTATCACCGGAAAGGCAACATCTCCATTTTCGATATTCTGAAGAGTTATTTCCCGCGCGGTGGCAATGCCAGCCTGCTGCGCCAGCTCTTTCATGCGTTTTTTATCGCGAAATTTCCTTGCTTCCGCGCAGGTTATTCCGGTTAATTGCCAGAAATCATTGGCAAAGGCAGCCACGTAAACCGCAAACTCATCGCAGGATATGACCAGCGAGACATCATATTGCTGATCGATCTTATGCAATACCGCCTTAATATCCTCCAACGCGGCGAAATCACGCACAATAAAATTTTCAGGCCGCTCCTTTTCACAGGTGGCCACACCAAGATAATCCTCTATGAGATAGATAAAATGATGTGTTTTAAGCCCGTGCATGGCCTTGACGGCCTCAACCGTTTTCGCCGCATCCAGCTCGGAGGAGACAATCAATACTGTCTGAGTGGGTTGCATTTTGACATCCTGTTATTTTCCTTTTGATTTTGTGAAACGTTCTATGCCGTGATGCAGAGCCAGATGGCTCTGCGTGAGATCAAATGCTTTTTATCCATTGCATACGGGACAATGGCTGTTATGAGTAGAGTTATCAGATATAGCTCTTCAGACTTCCGCTTCGCTTCACATCCAACGTGGCGCAGTGGAATGAACCACCAAATGTCTGGAAATGCTTAAACGGACAAAGAACGGTTCTGAAACCCCATTTACGGAAGGCAGAAATCAGTGCTTCTTCATCTTTCTCAACCACCACGGTTTTTTCATCCAACATCAGTACATTCACGTGGATCCATTTTGAGGTGATGTATAAAGGATGGTCGTCCGGCAGATTAGAAGCAGGCGGATGCAATATTTCCCAGTCTCTGAAAATATCAGGGATCTGCGGTACCCAACCTTTATTAATTAATACGCGGCCCGGTGCCAACGGCAATATCGTCGTATCAATATGCATGGGACCTGGCTCTTCAAACTCATAGATATGGACGCGATAATCAGGCCCCAGCGTTCTGCGCAGCCACTCGATACCTTTATTATTGGTGACATGACTACGCTGACCTATAATGTCCCGCCCCATTCTCATAAAGTCGGCTGCGTCAAAAAGTGGCTCTACTTCGGTAATGATCGAATTAAAGGGGAGTTCCTGTTCGAAGTCATACTCTGTTTGCCATACATCATCTTTCAGCATCGGCTTGGGTGCAGAAATCCACTCCGCCCCTCTGGTGAAATAATCATTCAGGATGCTGCGAAAGGCGAAGGTTTCGAAATAACGGCTGCGCCATGACATCGGCACTTCAATGATTTTCTTTCCGATAGCAAACAGGCAGTCTCGCGGCATCGCGGAATAGAAGGTTCCGCCGGTGGTAAAGTGCGGTGTGACGATCGGCTGATGATGATTTGACTCATCAGGGCGGCGTACTCTGATCCCTTCAGCTTGCAGGATTTCGGCAAAGGTATTCACTTCCTGCCTGGCTTTAACTACGAGTTCTTCCGGGAAACGTTGCCCGGAATACTCACGGAAAAAACCACTGGTTTCCTTAGGAATAATAGCTTTAAGGCCGGTGTCCCAATCCGGAACACGAATATCGTCCATAATCCCGACAATGACCTCTTCAAGTGGGTCCCATTCCGTATAAACTTCCACCGGGCTTTCATCTGTTGAAAAACAAGAGGTCTCTTCTTTTTGAAACTGCATGCTTTACCTTTAAAGTAATGTAATTTTTTGAACACTTTTCCTTAACATACTTAAACCGTCACGTTGCTGAAAAAAGCCCTTAGCAGCTGAACGCGTAACAGCAAACTGGCGGCCTGGCACAGTATTCTCCTGGCAGATGATAAATATAATCACTTGATAATTATTATAAAATCATCTGTATTGGTGGGTGGTTAAAGACGGATATGAGTTCCCGGTTAAGTTTCTTATAGGAACAATCCTGGTTAGTTATTAATTATTTTAAATAATCATTAAAAACTATTGGCAACGCCGCGGGGCTGAACAGACGGGCTGAGTTGCGCTGGCACCGGTGAGATTCCGGTGCGCCATAACCGCCATGCATGAGAAATATTTTTTCGTTGCAAAAGGACAAAAAGTACGGCAAGGCATCAGAGCCATTCAGCAACGTCACTGCGTACAGAAGCTATCATAGCGTGGTGGGCCCGGTTAACACGGGCGTAATCAGGCGGGTCTAATAACCCCGGGACACTGAACAAACAGCGTCCGGGGTAATTTAACTGTCAGACAGCAAAATCCTTAATCATGCTTACAGCTGGATTAAAACCCCACCGCGGCTCCTGCCGGACGGCGGATGTCATTTGCACCGTACAGCCAGCCCGGTCTCAATTTCCCAGAAACGGCAGAATCATTACCGGAGTCAGCCGCTTTTTTACCCTCGCTGAGTTTTGGCGCAACCATAATCAGTTCGGTCGCGCCCCACGGGGTCTGCTCGGTCAGCTTATAACCGCGCTGGCGTAGCAGCCTTAAAGTATCAAACGACAGCCCGTGCTGCTCATAATAGACTTCATCCGGTAGCCACTGGTGGTGCACCCTCGGCGCATCCACCGCTTCCTGCGGCAACATCCCGTGATCGATGATATTGAGCGCCACCTGCAATGATGCAGTAATGATGCGCGACCCACCCGGCGAGCCCAGCACCAGGAACACCTCGTTGTCGTGCGTCACAATGGTCGGCGCCATTGACGACAGTGGGCGTTTACCGGGAGCAATCGCATTGTTTGCTCCCTGTACCAGTCCGAACATGTTCTTCTCACCAATTTTTGTGGTGAAATCATCCATCTCATCGTTGAGGAAAAAACCGGTGCCCGGCGCCATAACCACAGCACCGAATCGCCCGTTGATGGTATAGGTGGTGGACACGGCATTACCCTGCTCATCAACCACAGAATAGTGGGTGGTTTCCGGACGCTCACCATTCACCTGTTTGCTTTCAGGTAGCCGGGATGGCGTCGCATCGGTCGGATGAATGCCCTGCCGCATTTCATCTGCATAAGATGTGCTAAGCAATTTATCTAGCGGGTTGTGGATAAACTCAGGATCGCCCAGTGAATTATTGCGATCAAAGTAAGCGATACGCATCGCTTCCGTCATCACATGAACCGAGTCGGCAGAATTAAATCCCAGCGCACGTATGTCATAGCCAGAAAGGATATTCACCATCTCGCAAAGCGCGACGCCACCGGAGCTGGGAGGTGGGGAAGAGATAAATTCATAACCCCGATAGTGACACCGCAAAGGTGCACTTTCGGTGACATGATAACGGACAAAGTCCGCAGCAGTAATAATTGCCCCCCCTTTCGCCGCAGCCGCCTCAACGCGCTGAGGAATCGGCTGCTTGTAAAAGTAATCCGTCCCGGACTGGGAAATATGGCTAAGAGTTTCAGCCAGTTCAGGCTGTTTCAGATTGTCACCCGGCTGAAGTGGCGAACCGTCTGGCCGCAGAAACCACCTCGCCGCCTGCGCATCCGTGCGGAACCGGTTGACGGTAGTATCCAGAATATCGGTATCCGCTCGCGTCAGAATAAAGCCCTGTCGAGCTAATCTTATCGCCGGTGCCATAACCTGCTGACGGCTGAGTTTGCCATAGTGTCTCTGAGCGTAATCCAGTCCCATTACCGTGCCGGGGACGGCCACCGCAGAATAACCATGCAGGCTAGCATCAGAGCGCACTTTACCCTGCGGATCAAGATACATATCGGCACGCGCAGCGGCAGGCGCGGTTTCACGGAAGTTAATAAAGGTATCTTTGCCGTCAGCAAGATGGATCAGCATAAAACCACCACCACCAATATTGCCGCAGCAAGGATTAACTACGGCCTGAGCATAGCCTACCGCGACCGCTGCATCGATGGCATTACCACCCTGTTTCAGGATATCGATGCCCACCTGAGAAGCGATCGCCTGTGAGCTTACCACCATTCCGTGGCGAGCTTCGACGGCTGGCGCAGAAGCAGCCTCAACCTGACCCGCATTAATAACGCCAGATGTTAAAAGAAATATGAAAAGAATATAACGTAACATGGAATATTTTCTCTTTAACCAAAAAAACATGGCGCATCCCTACGCCATAACTTCATGATTATTATGTTTTATCAGCTTCACTGAGCAGCAGGTAGCCACGGTTCTCAGCACCATCAAGCGTGTTCATCCCCTTAAACAGGGTCTGGCTGTCGATCCAAATCCACGGATGTTCGGTATTGGATACATCCATGATCAGAAATGAATCAGATTTGGCATCATAAGCGCCCAGAGGAGAGAAATGTCCACCGCCCGACTGGCCTATGGCACTGCGTAAAAAGTTGACGATGACAAAAGAGTTATCCTGTTGCATGGCGGCAATAATCTCTTTCTTCATCTTGTCCTGCTGTGCGAGATCTTTCACCGGCACCGCTTTAACTTTTAATCCGGCATTACTGAGCAGACGACGCTCATCTTCCAGATGCAGACCATAATCAGACTGCCCGCCAGGCGTTTTCGGTTTACCGAAAATCTCAATACGTGGTTTGCTGCTGTATTTAACTACGCTGGTCTGAGTATAACGATTCCAGAATGGCTGCCAGCCGTTATTCTTTGGAAAATAAACCCTATCCTCAGTGTTTATTAAGCTGCTATCTGGCTCAATTTTCTTATTTTTATGCAGCCGCAAGCTATTCAGCACGATAGTTGCTGAAGCAACGCCACAATAGACTTTATTATTCTGCCCTTCAAACTGCGGGGCCAGAGAAAAGAAATCCTGTTTAACCGTTGCCTGTGTTAAACGCTGAATTCCTTCTGGGCTTTGCCAGTCAACAATCTGACTGAACCCGCTGACAGGCATCAAACAAATCGTCAACAGGGCAATACGAGAGGTTATTTTTTTCATTACTGTTCCCAAATTTTATAGTGCGCATCTCAACATGCCACCAAAGAGCCTTATGCAATTGAGATCGGTAAAAATTATTTCAGTAGTTGATAATAGGTAGGGTTATCGTCACACTGCCCACCGCCACATTCCAGCACCGTTGAAAGCAAATTCGCCACCATCAGCAAAGCAAAAACAGCCACAACTGCACGTTGAATCAACGGATTGCGGATAGGTCCTGCCGTGGCTTTTTCAGGCGTAACCATCAGGGTAATGGCAACACCAAACACAATCGCCACCGCTAAAATAAAACTCCATGTATAAAGATGCAGACCAAGGAAAGGAAGACCATAACCTTTATCGCCCGGCAAAATATGCAGGAAAATATGGCGGGCAGCGACGGCAGCCAGCGCCAGAGCGCCAATAATCACCATGCCGTAATGCAGCTTTTTATTACCAAAACAGAGATTAAACAGTAACCCCGACCCGATAAGCAACAAAGCCGCACATTGCAGCAGACAAAGCGGACATGGCAGATCGAAAAATCTCAGCTGAAAATAGAACGCGCAGAGTAACGCAACACTCACCAGGAGCAGCATCAACAGATTAAGCGGACGCGAAATATCTTTTTTTTCTGTAAATTGCATAGTGGCCTCTAAAACGAAAGGAGAAGTGCATCGGTGGCGTGATATTTCAACCAGGCGAGAATGATGACAAGGTCGGCAAACCAGAACAGATAAGCCAGTTTTCGTTTACCGGCCAGCGCACTGAAAATGGTTCCGCAACCCATCAGGAAGGGTAAATACATAAACATGTATGACTCCATTAATAAAAGTAAAATGCCATATCATCTTCCTCCGGCATATAATCGGATAAGGCGACAGGTCCATCCTGTGTTCACAATCCGATGAACATAACCTGAGAAACAGATGAACGGCGTTGAGTGGTGAGAATGGATATTCAGTTCCAGTGGGATTGAACAGAACAGTATTTTATTCTGCCAGAGGACCAGTAATAATTTTTTGCGAAGGGAATATGTCATTATCTGAACATGATTGACCTGCTCCCCGTTGATTAATACACCGCGATGTCAGTAATGGAGTGTGAGTAAAAATGGCGGATATGGTCACGCAGCGTGACGCTATGAAAAGGAATGATTAAGCTCACGTTCTTTCTGTATCTGACGTGTGTGCTCCGGCATCAGCTCTGTCTTTACGCGCTCAGGGCCGGACGGCTGCAGCGCCTCCTACCAGGCGGGTCGCCGCAAAGGACAAATCAGGCATGGGCCGGTTTAGCTGTCCGGGCGCGAGAGGAAAAATTTTTTGGCCAGACAAAATTTCTCTGGCGAGAGGCTTCAGCCATCCCTGGACAGCCAGGCGGTTTGTGCTTGTCTCAGCCCCGGCGAAAGGACTCAGACAGGCGAACACCCCACCTGCAGAAAGCGGGAACTCGCCGCAACCGGAACGGCTGCTGCAGGTGAGAGGAGTTGCGTCAGGATGGAACCCCGCAACTGCGGAGCATGACAGCCGACCGGACGCCATACTGCTGCCCGTAAAGTGGCTTTTAGAAAAGGGAAGAAAATGAAAGTCAGAGAATGGATGTCAGAAAGGCAGGCGATGGATTACTGTGCTGAGCAGGAGAAAGGATAAGGCCGGTGCGTCAGCTCCGGCTCTGTCCAACTTTTATTCAGGCGCTACCTGAACTACTGTGTTTAAGATATTGCCTGAAAAAAACGTTTCTCAGCTCATCTTCTGTCGGTATTTCACCCTCTATAGAAAGCTTAGCGGGTAAAAGTGACATATTAGATTTCTCGCTGACAGGTTTGAGGACGGTAGAACTACGAATCAGGCTCATGATCGCATCCTGGAAATCTCTGTCATGATGAGTAAGACTCGTTAATATGGCAATTCCGCCTTTGATATCCCGAAGCTCTCCTCTCTTTTTCGCAAGGCAAACTATATACAGATTTGATTCCGCCCGACGCCAGAAAGCCTCTGCTATTCCCGGTTCATTGATTGTTTCATAGCTTGTGATGCTTTCCCCACCCGCATTAACTTTGAATGCTGCAAGTGATATTGAAACAGACATCATTTCTCCTTTATATAACCTGGCCCACATAACGGGTTAAAGATAAAAACCTGTGTTCAATGCATAACAGAGCCGCGCAGAGGGCACAAAGTGAAACAGCGTCTTTTAACGCAGGTCGAATAAATCCAATCACACAGACTGATATCGTCCAGATGTGGAGACCACCTTTGCGCTGTCAGCAGCCTTATGGATATGGCTAAAAAACATATCCCGGACCAAAATGCTGGCCAGTCAGGAGGAAATCATGTGCGGCCTGCCTGGCCAGCATTTCTAAATTCAGCTACCGGGTCGACCTCATTTTGGCAAAACCGCGAATGACAGCTTCAGCCAGACTTGTTGCCGTATCCACAATCGGCAGCGGCTGTTGGGGATGGCTTTTAAGCAGGGGGCTTATGTCCGTGCAGGCAATAAGCAGCGCCTGTGCGCCAGCATCCTGTGCCAGGGAAATCAGCGTCCTCCACTGCGTTATCACTTCAGGATCGGAAAATCCTCTTTGCTTGACCAGCGCAATTAAACCCGTGGTGATTGCGCGTAATGGGTCAGAAGAGACACAGCGCTTTCCCGCTATATGCAGACGCTGCTGATAAAAACCCGCATCAAGCGTAGACGCAGTAGCAATCACGGCGATGTTCTCCGTTTCAGCAGGCAGGTGTTCAAGCGCACAATCGGCAATATGCAGCACAGGAATGCCGGCACTGGCCTCCTGCATCTCAGCGAAGTAGCAATGGGCAACATTACAGGGAACCGCGATCAAATTAACCCCCGCTTTTACCAGATCGCTAATCCCATCGCGCAGTGCTGCTGACATTGCGGCATCTTCAACCACCCGATCAGGAAAAAAAGGTGTCGGCAAAGAAATGATGTGCATTTTGGGATAGTCGATATCGAATCTGGCTCCGTATTGCTTTTGGCACTCATCCACCAACATATCAATAAAAGGCGCTGTAGAACGAGGCCCCATACCGGCTAACACACCAAGGCTGTAAGACATTACGCTCTCTCCCTCTGATAACGGGTAAAATTCATCATGCATAGCGCCAGCAGTAAAAAAGAAATTATCAACAGCTCAACAGATACATCAAGTGCGCTGCGAAGAGGACTCAACGTAGAAAGGGCAATCACGCACCCTGCGCCCGTCATAGCAATAGCACCTACAGCAGCGCCCGCATAACCGGCTTTCTTGCCATACAGATCCATACATCTGGCCGTGGAGCTGGGCGTCACAATGCCTTCGCCAAGCGCGACGATCATCATAGGAACAACGAATGAAATAATAGCGTTGGGTAACATTTTGCTGAGTATCAGCATTGATACAGAGCCAGTAAGGATGAGTAACACGCCTAACGTGCAAATCGTCGTCACTTCAAAACGAGCAGAGAGTTTCGAAACAATAAAGTTTCCGACCATCACACAGGGAACAATAGCCAATGGAACCAAACCAAACTCTTGTGGAGAAAGGTGAAAGTTATCCTGAAGAATGTAAGAAGCCGAAAGCAGGAATACCAGTTCTGCCGCATAGCCCAACATATTGAACAGTGCCATTCTCATGAACTCGCCGTGGCTAAAAATATCACGGTAGTTTTTCCCCAACCGGACCAGCGTAAACCTGTTGGTTTCGTCCCCTACATTCTCGTTCGTTTCAGGAAGAGAAAAATAGAGATAAACAATAAAGCAAAAGGCCATCACACACAGCGTGGCGAAATTAATCCGCCAGCCAAAAAAGCCCTGAATGGCTCCACCTGCCATAGGTGAAACCGCGGGCGTTACGGACATAAACATGACCAGTATGCCCATAAGCTTCAGTAATTTTTTACCGTGTGACATATCCCGGGTAATGGCTCGTGCTATCGGGCCGACACAGCCTACTCCCAGACCAGTAACGATCTTTCCGGCCAGGAAAGCAGGACCGGACGTGGCCAGGAAACATGCAAGATTGCCAAGGAAAAAAATAGATAGGCCGATTAGGGCTACAGGGCGGCGGCCATAATAATCCGATAGCGGGCCATAAAAAAGCTGTGCCAGTCCAAAAGACACCAGCGTTAATGTCACTGAAAGTTGTAAAAGGGCATCAGTAGTGCCCAGTGGAGAACGCATATGGGGTAATGATGGAATAAATAACGTATTGTTAAACTGGCCCATAGCGACCAGTAAAACGATGATTATTCCAACTGAAAGGGTCCCCGACTGCTTATTTGGTAATGACGGCACCGTATTCACCTTTATCAGTAATCAACTTTATTTTTGCCAAATCATGAAAAACATCTTCAGATTTCCCTGTCAGAGTACCTATAGCTGACCAGTTGCTTTCTCCTAAGGCGGGAATAACTGTGCCCATATTCACAGCCAGATGATGTGAGGAAGCGGGCTCAGAAAGATCAAATCGTAACAGTCTTGCGCTTTCCGCCAGGCCATAAAGGATCCCTGTAACATCCTCCCGAACGGGCCTGTCAAAAAAGCTGTTCTCAATAACAGGTTTTTGCAAGACAGCGACGCTGATAGCATGTTCAAAAATTTTTACCGGACTGACATCATAGGCAAATGCAATCAACTCCATAACATTTGTTCCGCCGGGCCTGCCCATATTGGCATCAATAAGCCTGACTTCATCCCCATTAACCATAAACTCAATATGGAAAAAGCCGTAATTAAAATCTGCCCGGTCGATTAACGTACAGACAACGTTTTTACATTTCTCATAAGCCGTATTACCCATGTCATTCTGGTAGGGGAACTTATGCTGTACTTCAGTATTTCCATATTTAAAACGTTTTGTAGCGCCGATAAAATTGACCTTATTATGACAGGCATAGCCCTCAATACTGACCAGTTCTCCGTCAAAAAATTCCTGAATGATATATTGATTAGGATTGAGATAGTCAGGGATCTTCTTAATAGCGAGAGCTATCTTTTCCTTGAGTTCATCAAAGGTTTGGAAGGTGAATGTGCCTATGGCCCCCGCCGTCAGGCCTGGTTTAGCGATGAATTTTGCTGCTCCTGAAGCAGAAATAAAGTCTTCAATAGTTTTTTCAGGCGTGACCTGCCATTCAATTCCCAGAGAGGCAGGAATATATTCAGGAATAATTTCATTAACCCAGGCCTTATCCTTCAAGTTAAGCACGCTCGCTGAAACACCAGGGAGGCCAAGCTCTTTGTTTGCCGTGGCGATAATGGCCAGGCGACTGTCCAGAAGTGTGGTCAGGCCCGCAATCTTCTCTATGCCGAAAGCGTTCACCACACGTTTAATATCTTCGATGTCTGTGGTATCGCAGAATATAGCCCTTTCCTGCGCCAGCTGGATGAGGGCATCACCTTCCTGGTTCCAGTAATTAGTAAGGAAAACGGGCTCATAGCCCAGATTTCTGATTGCACGAGCAATATAGGAAACGCCCAGAAAAGACGCTTCTACAACCATGATATGTTGATTCATACGGCTTCCTTAATTTTCTTTACGTAAAGTCTTTGCAGCCAGCGGTCTTTACCATCAAATGCTGGTTTAAATAGCGAACGACCATGTAGCATTTTATTATTATCAATAATTAATGCAGACCCTGGTGAGAGCAGGGCTTCAAAAGCATGCTCATTAAAAAGGGATCTTAATTTCTCAAACAGAAACTTGGCTTCCGGCGTACCGCAATGAACCACGCCACGATTAAAATTGAAGTAATATCTTTCGCCTTTGCTGAAATCGGCTAAGGGTCTCAGGTAATAAATATCATCACCTTCTGAAAAAGAATACGGCGCTCTCACAAAATATATTTTCTCCTGAAGCAGATTTACCTCTTCTTCAGATAATTGTGCGAGTACTTCCGGCACATTAACCAATGTCGTGGGCACGTTTTGATCAGTGCGACTTCTGACTGCCGTTAACAGAAGATAGTCTGGTTTATTATCGTCAAAAGCTATTTCTGTATGAAATTCAAGATCCACTTCCGAACCTGTTCCAGAAGCGACCATTTCGTCACCTTTTACAGGATAAAGGTTGTGTATATAACGACCGCTATTTTCCTGTTCGTAAGCGTGAGGCATACCCAACAAGGAGGATAAATATATCAGCGTTTTTTCTGTGATAGAATCTCCGCTTGGAATATCTAATATTTTTTTCAGCGGTGTCTCTGGCTTACTTTCATCTATTGGAAATCCCGAGACTATGGCATAGCCCTGACGGGCTACGCACTCACGTATTTTACTCGATATTTCATCTTTGGGATCGATGATGCTTTTTATTTCTCTGTGAAGAGTGATAATAGCATCGTTAGTTAACAGCTTTTTATCAGCATAATCGTGCCTGAATCGTTCCCGACATGCTGTTGGCATCGTGATCTCCACGCTATCCTTATCCGGAACAGCGTACGAGGACTCATATCTCTTGAGGTTTACCATCGTCATATAGCCTCGGGAAAAAGGTTAAGCCGATTCTTTTTCTTTAAAGAAAGTTTCGTTAATAGTACGGTTCGGCCCTAAGTCGTGATACTGCACGATATCAAGAATTGACTCGCAACCGCTCATAAACCTGATAATACGTTCCAGTCCGATACCAAAACCTGCGGTCTGAATTTGAGATTTATCTTTCCAGGCCGCGTATTCATTACTGTATGACTTACCAAGTTTTTTTGACTGCTCATGAATTTCCTGTGCAGTTTTAGGCCGGATGCCACCAGTGGTTAATTCACCATAACCGAAAGGCAGCATAAGATCGTAAGTATCATAGCTTCCTTTTTCATTTTGATGGTAAATAGAATCACGGACACCTTCCGGATAATCATAAATCCAGAATGGGATATCAAAAAGCTGCGTTAACTTTTCATCTTCTTCTGCAGTAAAATCTCTTTTTAGATCGGGCGAATTGCCAATTAACCGGTGACCTTCTGCAAACGTAATTGTAGGATAATTTGATTTCGCTAATGCTTTGATATTGCGTAACCCAGTTTCTGAATGTTGAAGGGTCGAATCCTCCAAAATCTCTTTTGCCATTGAGGTCAGTATTTTTTCGCCCTGCTTGAATACATCGCTCATGCTGCTGGTACGCCATTCAATTTCAAACTGGAAGAAGTTATAAAGGTGTTTTCCTGAATGTTCTTCACCATCCATCACCAGTCTCAGGCAAGGCGCCACACAGTACACTTTCTCCAGAAATTCAAGCGACATTTGTTTTTCAACGACATGGCTTACCGGGAGGTAATATTTTTCTTTCCCTTTTACCTGTACCTTCCCAGGCTGATCGGCAACTATTTCCGGTAGATCTTTATCACCCAGTACTGCAATGGAATGTCTTGCGCCAGGTTCATAGCTTGAAGAAACGATGCTGGGCAGGATTTCTGTAAAATTGTTTTCTGCCGCTGCTTTTCTCAATCCATTTAATACGCGCCCACTCCAGGCATAAGTCTCTTGGTAAGAAAGATTCGGTTTAGGCATGGTAGTTCTCCTTCAATTAATTTGCCTTAGGTTTGTACGATTTTTATGCATCTCAATCTGTACATAATCGTGCGCACTGGTTGTCTCAGGGAGACTTTCCTTCCCGTAAACAACAAGAAAAGCACAAAACACATTAGAATATTTTAAATGTTAAGTTCTGGAATGGTAATCTAAGGTTATAATTATTTAATGTCAACTACCGCTGCGCTTTTTATAAGAAACTGATTAATAAGAGTTTAATGAAATTAATTACCTTTAGTTAATATCATTAACACTTTGTTACACCAGTGATATTTATATCTATACCTGTTATTTAATTTATATTCGCGTCATTTGTTTAAGTTTTGTCATGTTTCGGATGTGCAATAAACAGCGGTTAGGTTTGATGGCGAAGTGCCTGGCTCTGGTATTCCATGTGCGACCAGATTTTTTAACAGGCCGACTAATCAAATGATGGTCACTATGTATTAACGCTTTCAGCCGAACAGGTGATTGCGGGCATGTTAAGCGGAGACACCACGGACGCAGACAGGGAAGCGAGTTCGAACGGCGCGGCTTCCGGTAAGCGCACCTCTCATTTGTGCTTCGCTGGAATCTCATCTGTCTTTATGCTTGTAAAAATCATCAAATGACTCAGGGTTTACCTGCCTTACTGGCTCCCGATCAACTGCAAGCCGATATGACATGGATAAAAAGCCTTCCCCTGACTCGGTTTTTTCTTTTCCGGTCTGTCCTTTTATGTCGAAGGGAAGAGTTACAACTAACTCCCTTCCGAGCAAGGCATGACCGGAATAACGAGAAAGACGTCAGATGGGGTATTTGCAGTCCACAACGTGGACTGGCCACAGAACCACGGTGGCCCTTTGCCGGGGTGGCGGCAGCTGTCAGCAGCCGTTGACGTTGACGCCAGCCACCAAACTCTAGCCCGACTACCCGCCAGGAAAGGAACCGAAAGGGCCATGGCCCTGCCCGCGAAGAAGCTTTTAAGGCATTAAAAGAGAGGGAAACGCAGGATGCGGAAGCAAAGCATGACGTAAACCATACAGAGGATTGATGTCATTAGCCGCAGGGCCCACAGGGCAGAATGTTTTAAGGCCCCTGGCTGGCCATCTCAGGATTTTGCTGCACCGTACGGATCAGCACAACCGCCTGGGCTTTAAGTTTTTCCCTGCCCATATCCCAGTTATGGTACGTGGTTTCGCCCGTATGAAGGTAGTGGGCAAAAAACGCCTGAGACAGATTATGTTTTCGCGTACGTCACGGAGCTCCTGGGGCGCTATCCTGTGGGGCCGGGCGATAACGGAGAGGCTGTTCATGGCACAGAGCAGACATCCGCAGCATATAAATATCCGCCGTGAAAGCGTACCGCTCAGCGCTGCATGCCCGTTGACTGATTCGTTCTTTCCCGTCTCACTTTAACAACTATCTGATTCAGGATAGGGCCCGTCCGGACAGGAAAAATCTGATTTTATGAGTCCGTCATAAAACCGATTTACCGGAAATATAATTTCAGTTTGCTGGAACTCAGACACAGATATTTACGACTCACATAATACTTTCCACAACAGAACGTAATCACTAAGGATAAATGATGAACATGCTCTCAACAAAATCGGTACTGAAGACAACAGCATTCGCTCTCACTGCGTTTTTGTTAAACCAGGGCGCAGCACTGGCTGAAACCCCTTCAGCATCTACACAGCCTGTCCACAACGGTGCGGTTTCACAGCTGAAGAATACTGCGCACGGTAACGAAAACATGATTCTGGCCAAAGAGCCGACCCTGGCGAGTGGCCAGCGCGTCAACAATGCCTGCGACGAGTTAGATCCGTGTCCACAGGATGACATCACAGATGATGCATCGTAAGTGATTAAAAAACCGGCGGTGGCCTGTGGCCTGCAGACTCCGCACTAAAATAAAAAACCGCCTTAAGGCGGTTTTTTATTTTGATCTACGCAGATTCGTTAATCTGGATTCAGGCCAGTAACGTCATCTTCTGGCACAGAGCGCCCCCTCATTAGTCACCCAAGGTCCGTTATGAGCGAAGACCGGACGTTTTATCATTAGTCATTTTGGTTGGGACTGGTAATAAATTTCTTAACGCTACTGAAATACAGCGGGATTGAGCATGGTCTTCAGTAGGCACACTCCTATTCGTTAAACAAATGGTTGCCTTTGCTGAAGGAAAAGACATTATATCCTTTTGCGTTAAAAGGATTTTTTATGAGTGATTCTTTATGCAAATCTATCGGGCTGCTCTTGTTTCCGGCTCTTACTCAGCTTGATCTTACCGGCCCTTATGAAGTTTTCGTAAGAGCACCACATACCAAGGTTCATCTCATCTGGAAAAACCTGGACCTCGTGGTTTCTGATCGTGGTATGGCTATACAGCCAACAACCACATTCAACGCATGTCCCGAACTGGATGTAATTTGTGTCCCAGGTGGTCCAGGGCAGATAAATCTGATGGAGGACGAAGAAGTCCTTTCGTTTATCCGTACTCAAAGTAAACAAGCAAAGCTCGTAACTTCGGTATGCACCGGGTCGCTTGTTTTGGGCGCAGCAGGCCTTCTAAGGGGATACAAAGCAACTACACACTGGGCTTCTCTGGATCAGCTCGCTTTGTTAGGTGCAGAGCCAGTAAGTGAGCGCATAGTTCGTGACCGCAACCGTATAACTGGCGCAGGTGT
>Ga0157367_1000050_pt1 | contig 60207 bp, 58 predicted proteins | sample AttbisABBM2_FD_113142 | JGI IMG/M metagenome (GOLD analysis project Ga0157367, IMG submission 113142) | Fungus gardens microbial communities from leaf cutter ant in Botucatu, State of São Paulo, Brazil - Atta bisphaerica ABBM2 | ecosystem: Host-associated > Fungi > Mycelium > Unclassified ... | reverse complement strand
TGGCACATAGCGGACATGAGTAACAGGAGTATCCTGATGGCCTTCCCAGCTCTCTGCCGTTGCAGGTTCGTTGAGCCTCAGTCCTCTAACTGGCAAAATCGTTATCAACGTTGAATATTCTCTGACGTGGAGCCACCCTGCAGGAAAGGAACAATTGTTATTCTCCATCCTTTCCTGCTCAAAAAATAACCTCGCTCGCTTTCAGCGAAATATCAGAGACTGATGAGCGGCGGCACCTGTGCGCGCGCCGTCGCCGACGGCAATGGCCACGTTGCCTGCGGCAACCGCCACATCCCCGCAGGCAAATACGCCGGGAACGTTCGTTTCGCGCATAGTATCCACCTGAATAAATTCTCCGGTCGGCCCTGCTTCCAGCTTACATCCGAGCTGAGTGGCTAAAGGAGAACTCAGGCGTGTCCGGGGCTGAATAAACAGCCCGGCAAGCCTGATGACTCGCCCGCTGGCGAAAGTGATATCAGCCTGATCTTCGCCGATGGCCAAAATCGGCTCGGCTTCTACCGTTACGCCACGTCGGGCCAACTGGGCAAGTTGGGCGGCATCCGGTGTGAAGGCATCATTAAGGAACAGTGTGGTTGGCCCCCAGTCCGGCAGCATCAGCGCCTGATGGATAGCCAGCGGCGATGATGCCAGCACGCCGATCATTCCGCCATTCAGTTCATATCCGTGGCAATAGGGACAGTGAAAGATCTTCTTTCCCCACAGTGCGGTGAGTCCAGGAAGAGACGGCAGCTCATCTTTCACCCCCATCGCCAGAATCAGGCGCCGGGCCGCAAGCGACTGCCCGGATCCGACAGTGATGGCATAACCCTCTTGATCCGCTTTTGCATGTATGGCGGTGTCTGTCACCCATTCGACCGAGGGATAGGCCATCAGTTGCTCACGCGCCTTGCTGGCTATCGCGCCGGGATGCTCTCCGTCTTGCCCCAGAAAGCCATGCGAGCTTTCAACAAAGCGATTGCGGCGTTGTCCTGCATCAATGACCAAAATTTGCCGGCGCGCCCGTGCGAGCTGCAGCCCTGCGGAAATCCCGGCATAGCTGCCGCCAACGATAATCACGTCATAAACCATCTTGCTCTCCTGAAATCTGCTAAGGCAGAATGAGTTTCGATACAACATAAGTTACGTGATAATGAGATGTCAATACTCTCGTAACTTATGCTGTTTCGAGTTATGATCATCGCCAGTTCTTCAGGAAGCGATCGACATGAGAAATGACACCCGTCTTTCCCGCATGCTGCACATATTAATCCACATGTCCCGGCATGACCGGCCTGCCACGTCGGATACCATCGCGGAGATACTTAATACCAACCCAGTGGTGGTGCGGCGCACCATGGCGCTGCTGAAAGAAAAAGGCTATGTGCATTCGGAAAAAGGCCATCGGGGAGGCTGGACGCTAGCGAAGCCGCTGGCGGATATCACCTTGCTTGATATTCATAAGGCGCTGGGCTCCTCTTCACTGTTCGCGATCGGCTTGTCGACCGACCATCCGGAATGCCTGGTTGAGCAGACGGTGAACGCCGCGTTAACCGAAGCGTTCGACGCGGCGCAGACGTTGCTGTTACAACGACTCGAAAGCGTCACCCTGGCAGAGTTAGCCAGCGATTTTGAACGCCGCTATCTGACGCGTTGAGAGTGTCTGCAGGAGCGGACTGAGAGCCTGAGGATGTTTGCTCCTGAAATGAACCGGTCACAACTTAGGTTTCCCGGTGCGCTTCTTATTAACATGTCCGCTTTTGGCACAAAGCGGACATGGGCTGAACAGGGTCAGCTTTATGCAAAAGGCTGACGAAACACGAAAAAGCCGCCTGCTGTTGGCCTGTCTAATCTACCAACTCTTATTAGGGCTACTCTTTGTCATAGAACCGCCGTCTACAGTGGCATCAATGGCGTTGCGAAAGTCTTCGGTGCCGCGCGGATGGAAGGCTTTACTGCATTTGCTTTGCGCTCTTTGTCGTGCGCCTTGTATCAGTCCTGGCTCTGTGCGCCCGTGTCGCGGCCAGTAAGCAGCGTGGCGACTGTCTCAGAAAATGCCGCCTTAAGGGCGGTTTTTTTGTAGGCAGGAGTATAAGGTTATTCGGCAGAATTGGCGTTTTATTAAATGGCGGAAAAAGAGAGAAAAGGCCGCTTTTGGTTGGCAAAAAAATTAGGGGAATAAATGAAATGCTCTTAGGATCTGACTAGTACCGGAAACGGCATATCTAAGGCGAAAAAAACTCGGTCTGGTAAACCGATTTAATTTTCTGTACCAAGCGCGGCTGGTGACCGTAGCCAATGCGTGAAATTTACAGCGTCTTCAATTCCAACGGTGCTTAAGAAACCGGTGCCCATGAGCATAATGAGTTCATGCTCATGGTGCCCGAGCATGCGCTGCTACGTTTCAAAGGTGAGCAAAACGGACGCACGACGTCTGTAGCGGTATACACAGACGCTATCGTAGACGCAGTTGCACCTAATATGCCTCAAGCTCAAGGAATGTCAAAATGACGCCAGAAGTTCATTTGATTAATGTCTTTCCTGCTGCCCGTAACGGCGGTAATCCGGCTCCCATCGTGGCTCATGCGGATGGCATGACCTCGGCAGATATGCAGGCGGTCGCCCACGCGTACGGGCATGAATGTGGCTTTGTTTGTTCACCGCCGGCCAATTCGGACTGCGATTTCGCGTTCCATTTCTGGGTGCCTAATCATGAGATGGATATGTGCGGACATGCCACGGTCGGGGCGGTATGGTTGTTGGACAAACTCGGACTGCTGCCGCAGGATCAGTTGTCAATCTGGACTCTGAGTGGCCGGGTAGAGGCGAGAGTGTCGCGTGACGAAGCCCATATGGTGCATGTTGAAATTACCCAGCCTCAAGGCTTAGTTGAGACACTTTTGGCGCCAGACATCGAAGCAGACATCCTTTCGGTGCTTGGCATCAGTTCAAATGAATTAGCACCGCTACCAATCCAGAATGCCTCGACCAGCAGGATCAAGACTTTAATCCCACTCAAGAACGTAGCAGTGCTGGACAGTTTGAAACCTGATTTCCGCAGGATGAAACAGTTGTGTGAGCGTATTGGCTCAACCGGTTTATATCCCTACGCTGCCTCGGATCTTGATGCCCGACAATTCGATGCGCGGCAGTTTCCTAAGTCCTCCGGATATCCCGAAGATGCAGCAACCGGCATTGCTGCGGCCGCACTGGCCTTCGGACTGTTGGAGCACGGCCTGGTCAGCGCAGATGATCGAACGGTGAGGATTCGGCAGGGCAGAGCCATGGGCCGCCCTTCCGAAATTTCATTGCGCTTTCGGCGCAATGCCGAGGGGCAAGTTCAGGGCTGCTGGCTCGGTGGAAATGTAGGTTTTGTCGAAGAGAAGATATGAGTCATCATGCAAAGCTGAGAGAGATGAATCTGCAGTTGCCCGAACCACGGGCCCCTAAGGGTAATTATGTTCCGGTGCTAGTGCACGGCGGTGTTGCTTATGTCAGTGGCTAAGTATGTCGCCTGGCTGAGAGCGTAATCGAGGGGCCTGCTCGCGCTGACGTTAGTTCATAATGACAACAACTAAGCCATGACATTTGGGTATACCCAGCCAACTTTTACGCTTTGAGGTTAACCATGGCGGATTTCCAATAGAATTGGCGTAGCGCGATCAACTGTAAAGAGTTCTAAATGTCCGCCATGAGCGAGAAGCGGACGCAACCGGGGTGACGTTAGTCCAGTTTGCTTGAAACAGAATTTAAAAGCCAGTTCAAATCATGGATGCCCAATCGGTGTATTGGTAGTATTCCGGTACAATGGAAAATGCCATTCAAAGGTTGAACTATGGGTACCGTAATTTCTCTTGAAGTGTCAGGAATGGGGATAGATTGGAGTAAGAATTCGCTGGGTATAGATCATGGAGGCCTGTTTCAAAGTGCTGATCATCACGTCAAGCCATTAAATGAAGATCAAATAGAGGAAAGAGAGGACTTCGACACTCCTGATGGCATCCTCAGTCGTACTGTGTTGCGTAAGCCTTTGGGGCAAGTAGCCTACCGATTGGAATTGTTGGGTTTCACTCTTGAAAATTTACGCTATGAGTATGAACTCATGGTTAAAGATTCAATTGAATACCAAGAGGAATTTAACGAATCCTGTCCGGAATATGCAAAGCCAATTAGTAACATGATGAGCTTTGATGAATTTGTTAACTTCATCAAGAGCGTAAACATTAGCGAACTAAACGAAGATTATATTAGCTTAGAAGATAGGGAAAAAGAACGCGAACTTATCATGGGTCGATTTAATAATGTTGAATTATTAAGCAGGATACCCAAATTCGACAATAACTTTGATAATGCATGATCTGAAAAGACTGCTTTTGGGACTTTAGTTAGCATACTACATCCATACTCAGTGATGCGACTTTTGGCCGAAAACCCCAATAATTATAATGAATCAGTCACTTGGGATTACGGAGATCTAGTTTCTGCTGGTTATGCGAATATAAAAGATATTCAGGTAAATGCTCGCAGACGTGACAGATTCCTGATTGCCACCGAGGGAAGCACCGACTCCAACGTCATCAAATACGCATTGCACCTCTTACGGCCTGATATAGAAGATTTTTTCCATTTTATCGACATGAGTGAAGGGTACCCGTTCACTGGTTCAGGAAATCTGGTTAAGTTCGCTGCGGGGCTCGTAAAAATCGACATTCAAAACTTGATTGTTTTCGTGTTAGATAATGATTGCGAAGGGATTGAAGCATATGACAAGATCCGCAAACTCGCATTGCCTCACAATATTAATTGCATTCATCTTCCTGACCTTCCTCATTTCAATCAATTTCCAGCTATTAGTCCTCACGGCATTACCTATGAAAACATTAATGGCCGGGCTGTAGCGATTGAATGCTATCTGGATCTAAAATTTTCTGATTATGTTGAAGCACAAATCCGGTGGTCCAATTACAAAAAGGAAAGCAATGCTTATCAAGGTGCGCTGGAAAATAAAGACTATTACACGAAAAAATTCATGAAACTAAAACCAGGGAGTAAGGATTTTAGCAAATATGATTTTTCCAAGCTCGCTATTGTATTGAATACATTGATAAAGGTGTGTTCAAAAATCTCATCAAAGATTCGAAAAAATGAAGTAGATGTTCAATATCCGGACTAAAAAGGCCGCATGCGCGGCCTGTATGAGTTAGCCGATATTGCGATGGCCAATGAGGAACATCACTCGCTGGTAATGTACCTGCCGGTTGCGGTGAAGTTGTAGCCCCTGCCCCCAAGCAATATCTGCAACCCTCTCCGCATCGGATCCGGTGCGTTCGTTTTCACCCCTAGATTGCCAGAGTTTCAAAATCTCAGTATTCACGTTCATTTTCTGTTTCCTGTGTGTTTGGGAACACTCAGCGTCGTGTCACGACAGTGGGAACGCCAACATAATTTGGTGCGGGTAACGAAATATCTGCATCTGCTATTATCGTCAGCTGAAGGTTTGACCTATTCCCGGTTGAACACCACATTTTGATATCAGCAATGTCCGCTTCTGGCACAAAGCGGACATTCTGAGATCCAGAAAGTCAACAAGGGCGAAATCAGGTCTTAGTGCCGGATTTCACCCTGACTCACAGATGTTCATCAGATTATTTTCTCAACAGCAACACTACTTCGAGGCTTGTTCCGTTTATTCCAGGAGAGCCGTCGTGACCTCCGTTGCTGTCTTACTGTAAATCCTGAGTGCCTAATCCGCCGGGTCCCGCTTTGCCGCCATTTCCCCCGTTATTAGAACTATCACCATTACCGCCGTTTCATCAATTCTCGCCTTTGCCTCCAGCAGAGCCACTTCCACCGGCATCACCATTACCGCCATCGGCTATTTGATGAACCAGGTGGGAAGTCTGCAATACATTTTTTTTCCTTATTTGCCCACGCATTTTCCATAGAGTTGAGAACCATCACACTAAAATGCTCAACGTGAAAACTTATTTAATCTGCTGTTCATCCGTAAGCTCCAGGCGCACCATTTCCGCCATTTGTGTTATCGATATTTGTGTTGTCGCCATTTAAACGTTCTGTTTAAACAGCCTGTCCGGCACGCTTCGGATCGCAGGAATAATGTCCATCATTTTTAATGGACATTAGCGTTTCCATCACCTGACATGACGTCACTGAGGTACAGCTCTTCGATTTTAATGAAACGTTATCCTGTAGCGGGCAGGGAGACGATAAGTTCTCTCCCACAACCAACATTAGTGAGCTCTTCATTCACTTCCGGCGTACTGATCTTTTAAAGATAGTTGTATTAGCGCAGGTCCACGGTACGACAGAAATGTTACGGATAGAGGAGGGCGGCTGCGCCCCGCAGGACGCAGCCGGATATCAGAAGGTAGTCCAGTTTCCGTCTGCATCAGCAGGCGTTTCTTTCTTAACTGTGGCGGGTACAGATACGATTGCTTGCCGGGTGACTGGGGGAGGTGAGACCGCCGCAAGCGTGAACACCGACACCGACTGCAGCAGCAGGGATGCCTGTTCGCGCAGGCTCTGCGAGGCTGACGTCGATTCCTCGACCAGTGAGGCGTTCTGCTGCGTCACACCATCCATCTCAGTTACGGCGATGCCAACCTGCTCAATACCGCGGGCCTGTTCGGCACTTGCAGCGGTAATTTCCTCAACGGTGTCACTTAACTGGCCGACCGATGACACGATATCTGCCATCGTGGTCACAGATCGGTTCGCCAGGATGCTGCCTGCACTTACGCTTGCCGAGTTTGCCTCAATCAGCTGACGGATTTCACCGGCCGCCGTGGCGCTGCGGCTGGCCAGCGTGCGTACCTCACCGGCGACGACGGCAAAACCTCGTCCCTGTTCGCCTGCGCGTGCTGCCTCTACTGCCGCATTAAGTGCCAGTATGTTGGTCTGGAAGGCAATGCTGTCAATCACCGATGTAATGTCCGCAATCCGGCCGGAGCTTTCGCCGATAGATTTCATGGTGCCGGAGATGTCGGCAGTGACCTCGTTGCCCTGACGGGCGACTTCCCTCACGTTGACGGCAAGCTGTGCCGCCTGGCGAGCATTGTCGGCGTTATTTCTGACTGTCACGCTGAGCTCGCTCATGGTAGCAGCCGTCTGCTCCAGCGCGCTGGCCTGCTCCTCGGTGCGCTGCGACAGGTCCGAGTTCCCCTGCGCAATCTGCAGGCTGGCTGCGGCAACGCTCTCGGCGTTCCGGCGTACTGTGCTGACCGTCTGCGCCAGCGAGTCCTGCATCTCAGCCACTGCGGTGAGCAGCATGCCGGTTTCATCCCGTCCGCTGACAGGTACAGCCTGGCTCAGGTCGCCGCGTGCGATGCGTTGTGCGGCAGCAAGCGTTATGTTCAACGGGCGGGTAATGCTGCGGGTGATGAGCCAGGCTGCGGCCGCAGCTAGCAGAACAGCGGCAGCACTCAGCGAAGTCAGCAGAATAGTGGCCGTATTTCGCTCATCTTCAGCAGCACTGCGCGCCGTTTGCATCTGTTCTTCCTGAAAAGAGACCAGGTCTGCAATAGTTTTCAGATAGTCAACCTGGGTCTGGTAGCGCGGACCAAGAAGAAGTTGCGCGGCCTCGTCCCGCTTACCCGCCATTCCCAGCGCGACAACATCATCAGAAAAGGCCAGATACTGAGTGCCGGTGCTCCTGATTGATGCAATCAACTCCCGGCTTTTGGGCGCCTTCAGCATGGCGTCGACCTGATCAACCGTCGCAGTGATTTTATCATGTACCCTGTCATAATCTTTTTTAAAGACTGCCTTCCGGTCAGGAGCATCTGCCAGAACAACGTTACGGACCAGCCGGCTAAGGTCAGTTGAATAGTAACGCAGATTAGTTGCAGCTGAGGCCTTCTGATAACGGCTGCCGGCAAGCGTATCCGCCGTTTCTCCCAGAGACTGAATGCGGCTAAATCCGGTAAATGCAACGATGACCAGAAGAAGAAGGATGAAGGCAAACGCAGCACCAAGCCGTGTGCCTATTCTGATGTTGTTCATAATGTTCCTAACTGAAATAACGTTTGTTTAATAAAGCGTTACATGGGCAAAACGCTTCTCTCTTATTTTTGTAAGGTCGTTCAGAGGCTGTTGTGGGCTATTGCTGTATGCGGCTTGCGCAAAAAGTCGGACTACAGGGAATACATATCGATGCACTTACCTGTTCATACTTTGTTGATTTCGTAAAGATTAAAACGGGTATTGCCCGGCAGGGCTGGTGACAGAAATAAAAAAAACGACACAGAGCAATCAAGCCGGGAACCGCTTCTTAGAGGACAAACGCTGTCAGTGACAGAGGCAATCATACCGACAGGCATAGCTTTTATCGGTTCGCTTATCGAAAACTTTATTGCTGGTGAAAGATTACACCTGAGCGAGCGTATGCATTTCCGTTGGTAAAGGGTGAGTGCTTCTGCCGGAATCTTTATCTCCGTGAAACATAACCCTATTGATGTTCGCTTTAATCGAGAAGCGGACATTTTTATCAGGGCTGGATGCTCCCGGAGTGTTGTAACCGGTATTACTTCATAACGTCGAACAATCCAGCCACACACCAAGGGACTAAAGTCAGGTGCTTTTCTCAATTATCTGCAGACAGATGCGCCAGGCTAAACAGTAGAAAAATTAACTATTTACTTTACTTATGCTGTTTGTGATCCGGCCGATAACATCAGTGTCATTATTTTTTACTCACAGGGAGCAATTATGTTAGGCAAATTATTTGGAAAGCCTGCGTCCGTTCAGGAGGCCAGGCTGCCGGTATTACCTGAAGTGCCAGCTGAAGAGCTCCGGCCAGACAGTACGTTACCCGCCTCTATGGACAGTTTTCTGGCTCTGATGCCAGAGCTGTTGTGGATGTGTGAGGGTAAAGAAATTACCGACAGCACCAAATTATGGATTTCATCGGCTGCACCATTGGGTTTGCCACGTGGGAGTGGCGATCTCTCCACTCTGTCGGCGCTCTGTTCGCTTGTTCATGATGAAGATAAAAATCATTTCAGACAGCTTTTACGAAATGCTCAGCCTGGTCCTTCTCCGGGTACAAAACATGAATGCCGTTTTATGACGGCAGGCGGCAGCTATGAATGGTTTCAGGTAGCGGTAAAACGTGAACGCAGCGCCGATGGTACCAGCCAGAGACTGGCGGGGACGCTGCTGAATATCAGCAATGATAAGACGCATGAAAGTGAATATGACATTGTGATGACACGCTTCAACCTCTCGCGTGAAATGCTGAATGACGGACTCTGGGACCTCCAGATTATCAATGGTGATGCTCTGCACCCGAATAACGTTTTTTGGTGGTCTCCACAGTTCAGAAAATTGCTGGGATTTGAGACGGTTGAAGAATTCCCTGATGTCATTGATAGCTGGGCTTCGCGTCTTCATCCCGACGACAGTCAGCATACGCTGGATGCCTTCATTAAACACCTTAACGACCATTCAGGTGCAACAGGTTATGACGTTGAATACCGTGTCAGACTCAAAAATGGTAATTACCGTTGGTTCCGTGCTCGCGGTCAGACCCGACGCGACAAGGACGGTATACCTCTGCGGGCGGTCGGTGCACTGATTGATATACAGACGTTAAAGGATCAGGAGGTACAGAATAATAGCGAACGTCAGCGAAGAGATGACGCAGCGGCTTCTGTCAGAGAAATTGCTGATTTAGTCTCTGAAAATGCCAACATCGCTGCCCAGATTAAACTCATCTCACTGAACGCAAGCATTGAGGCCGCAAGAGCGGGCGTTCAGGGACGGGGCTTTTCTGTCATTGCCAGTGAAATTCGCGAACTGGCAGACAGAACCGCTGAGATAACAGAAAACATAAGCCGCCTGCAGGTCCGTCTTGATGCTTCTTCGCGCCTTTAAAGAGCATTGTGCAGCATGGGGTTCAAAAGCACATTTCCAGGTTTACGCCTGTGAAGTGTGCTCTATAGTTAAAAGAAAATCGAATTATTAGCGTGGGCAGATCGAATCAATCATTCCGCTGCTTATTCTGTCCGCTTCTGTAACTAAGTGGATGCTGAAACTTCAGGCCACGGTATAATCAGCTGCTGTATTTATAAATAAAGGTATCGTCAATCACGCCCATGCTATCCAGTCTATCAGAAGCTAATATGGCTTCAGGTTTGAACCCACACTTTAATGCAACAGACTGACTGCGCACGTTACGTCGGGCAGTGCGAATTTCGATTCTTATAGCGTTAAAAAATTCCGAGGCTATTTTTGTAGCCAGCTTGCATGCTTCGGGCATTATGCCTTTTCCCATCGCATCCGTGGCAAGCCAGTACCCGATCTCGAAATAAGGAATAGCACGATTTCTTATGAATAAGCTTATACAACCTAATAGCTCATCTGACGTACAATCAATAATCAAAAACTTATATTCTGCTCTGTCATTCAGGAAGTTTTCTGCTGCTTCCAACATATTCTCCCTGACTGAAGAAAACGAATGAAAGCCAGGAGACCAGAGTAGAAACTCATGATGAAACGAACTGAATTCATTTAGTTTACGTTGCATTTCTTCTGAACGACTCAGGTCTGGCGCAGTCAGATAAAAACGGTCGTGTTGCAATAAATAAGCAGGAATTTCATCAATATGCATCTTCACCCTTCCATTTATACAACCTATTGATTTACTTAGCACACGCCGGAATAAATTGCATCCGATTTATACAGAACAGGCTAGTGAAAGAATGGATTACTCAATGACAAGCAGGAGCCGTGTACTGCTAAAAGTATTATCGAAAGATTTTAATCCAATGGGCGGGTAACGGGGTCCGCTTCTGGCACAGAGCGAGCGGGCCCCCATTTCAACGCGACTGCGCCAGGCAAGATAGTGAACCGGCGACACCCTCCCTACTGGCATATCATGCTCATGAGCGCCACCGATGATGCCCTGAAGACTGTATTAGCCGATAACCATCATCAGCGCGCCGCACTCGGCAACCCGGTCATGGATAAACCTTAATCGATCAGGCATACGACCGCTTTTTAGCCAGGCGTCAGGGTGCAGCTGTAGCGTATTCGACCCCTATCCAACAGGACAATGACCGGCCCCTGTGGAGCGTATCAGTCGCCAGGGGAAACTCGTGGCGGATGTATTGGCCGGCATAGGCCTGACGGTAGTCGCCAGCACGCCTGAGCAGACGTCGACGGTTTAATTATGGCCCGGGCGATCCCACATCATCACAACGATTGATGATCTGGGCGTTTGCACCAAAGCCATTACACTGACGCGGGTAAAATGGTGCGACTTAGTAGCGGATAAGCAGGAACCAGTTCAGCACCTGATTGATCAGGCGCTGTCAGAAGGCAGACTTGTGACGGCACGCGGTCTGGCCTTTAAGCGGAAAGTAAGGCGCGCTTAAATGAGAATATATGCGCACGTGCGGCTTCGGCTGCGCGTTGCGTATCGCCTGATTCCAGCGCCGCAATGATTTCATTATGCTCAGCGATCACTTCATCCATATGCGCCACGTTGGAAAGTGTGGTGGCCCAGAAACGCTGCGCTTGTGCATGAATCACGCTAAGGATATCAGCAAGATGACGATTACCGGCAATCTCAGCCAATACCTGATGAAACTCGCGATCCAGCAGCATCATCTGTTCGCGGCTGCGTAACTGGCTCGCCTTATCAATTTGCTGATTAAGATGACGCAGGCGCTGAAGCTGCGTATCCGTCACCTTCTGGCTGCCAAGCTCAATACAGAGCGTTTCATTTACCAGCCGTACTTCAATCAACTCCAGCGCGTCATCAATCGATAATGGCGCCACCATTACTCCTTTACGCGGGATAATTTGCAGTAAACCCTCGGTTGCGAGGCGATGAACCGCCTGATTAACCGGTGTACGGCCTATCGCCAGATCGTCCATTACCTGAGCGGTGTTAAGGTATTCGCCAGGCTTGTAACGCAGCGTAATGAGCTTGTGCCTGAAAGCCAGATAGGCTTGTTCATTAAGAGAAAGGCTTTTATCTGCGCTGCCTGGGTTCACATTTTCCGCCACTGATTCACTCATCACCACGTTCCTTTTTTTACCTATGAGACATCTTACACAAAAATCTGGCATGAAAATCGCTAGTTTAAAATTACTGTGAAATTTCACTGTGATTTCAATCCGGAGGTTTTCCTTATGCAGTTGCGATTCTCTACGGGCGACAAAGCCGCTACCACACTGAACGTTGACGTTACGCATTTTATTATTGCTGGCTGGGCCGGCCGCGACAGGGAAGCCGTGTTGCACCATATCCGTGAATTAGAAGCCCTCGGCGTGCCCGCTCCCGGTGCAGTACCACTTTTTTACCGGGTTGCGGTTAATCAACTCAGCCAGCAATCACAGCTTGAAGTGGTAGGTGAGCAAACCTCCGGCGAAGCCGAACCATTCGTCTTCTCGCATCGCGGCGAATTGTGGGTTTCCCTCACGTCTGATCATACCGACCGCCATCTGGAAACCTTCAGCGTTGCGCTCTCTAAGCAGGCGTGTATCAAGCCGGTCGCCAGCGTCGCGTGGCGCATGAACGACGTTACCGAACACTGGGATGTGCTTGAACTCAGCTCATGGATCAAAGAGCAGGGTAAATGGGTCATTTATCAGCAGGGCACGCTGGCATCACTGCTGACACCACAGGACTTGCTCGCGCGCTATTTTAATGGCGGTGTCGCGGAAGAGGGCGTTGCTATGTCCTGCGGCACGCTGGGCGCAATTGGCGGCATCCGGCCATCCAGCGAATTCCGCATGGCGCTGCACGATCCGGTGCTTAATCGCACGCTGGAACACGCCTACACCACCGGCGCGCTGCCGGTGGTGGCATAAGGAGACTGCCGATGACCACACTCTGGCAAGCCAGTCAGCAGTTGCAGAGCGGTGATGCTTTGCCCGAAGCATTTACTGAATCCGCGTTGCAGGCCGCACAAAATCCTGAACAACAGGGCTCATTAGTGTTCACGCAACGCTATGCAGCTTCGGGCAGCGCGGCAAATGCTCGCTGGCAGGCGAAGCAGGCGTTAAGTGCCATTGATGGACTGCCTGTCAGCATTAAAGATCTGTTCGATGTCCAGGGAGAGGTGACCACGGCCGGTTCACGCTTACTGGCCGATGCGCCAGTGGCAGTTGCTAATGCCAGCGTCGTCGATAAGTTGCTGCTGGCGGGCGCCGCAATCGTCGGTAAAACCACTATGACGGAGTTCGCTTTTTCGGGCTTAGGCATCAATCCACATTACGGCACGCCAGTCAATCCGTGGCAGCGCGAGCAGCAGCGTATTCCCGGCGGATCATCCTCTGGCGCGGCCGTTGCGGTTGCTGAGGGCATGTGCCTTGGTGCCGTTGGCACCGATACCGGCGGTTCGGTACGAATCCCTGCTGCACTCTGTGGCCTGACTGGCTTCAAACCCACGGCAGAGCGCATCAACCAGAGAGGAACGTTACCGCTTTCGACCTCACTCGACAGCATCGGCGTGATCGCGGACGACGTGCGCAGCTGCTGGTTGCTGGATAGCATCATTGCCGATCGGCCGCTGGATTTACAGTTGCTGGATCTGCGTAACGCGCGCTTTGCCGTGCCGCAAACGCGCGTGCTGGATGGTCTGGATCAGCATGTGGCGCAGGCCTGGCAGCATGCCATCACACGTCTTAAGCAGGCGGGTGCGACAGTTATCGACATCACGTTGCCTGAGCTGGATGAGCTTAACGCTATGAATGCGCGTGGCGGCATCACGGCTTATGAAGCCTGGCAATGGCATAAAAAAACCGTGCAGGCACAACCTGAAGCTTACGATCCCCAGGTGCTGGCGCGCATCCAGCGCGGCAGCCATCTTACCGGACAGGATGCAGCTGAACTTTACCAGCAGCGTGCTGCCTGGCAACAACGCATCAACGCAGCGCTGAGTGATTTTGATGCGTTACTGATGCCAACTGTTCCGCTTGTCGCGCCCACTATCGCGTCACTCAATGATGCGCAGCGCTATATGGAGATTAACGCGATGATGCTGCGCAATCCCAGCATTATCAACATGCTGGACGGCTGTGCTCTCTCTTTGCCCTGCCACCGACCGGGTTCTGCTCCGGTTGGCCTGAGCCTTGCTTCGATTCATGGTGATGACGCCAGCCTGATCAGCTGGTCGCTTGCTGTGGAAACTGCCCTTAACCGGAGATCCTGATGATGACTAAACCCCACGGCATGCTGTATGTCGCCACCAACATTGGCGCTGAAGATGAGGCTGACTTTAACCAGTGGTATGACCATGAACACGTAGAGGAGCGGGTAGCCATTACGGGATTTTTGAGCGGTACACGCTATCAGGCAATAAACGCTGAGCGTAAATATCTCGGTTTATATGAAACCGATTCGCTGGAAGCCTTTACCAGCGCCGATTATCACGCCGCATTCACGCACCAGACGGCATGGTCGGTAGAGAATCTGCAAAAAATGGTGAATCCCATGCGCCGGGTGAGCGCAGTAGTGCACAAGCATGGCAAAGGCACGGGCAATCAGTTAGCTGTGTTGACGCTGCAAGCGATCAATGACAGCGCGCTAAGCGCCTGGCAGCAGCAAATAAGCCAGACGCCGGGCTACATCTCATCCAGCGTGCTGATGCCAGACAGCGTCCTGAGTTCGCCATTACCGAAAGAAAGCCAGGATCATCGGAAAATGCAGCCGATGCTGCTGATTCATTGCAGCGATGCACTGTGCTGCGATCGCCTGGCTGCTGCCGCGGCACAGGCATTTGCGGGAGATATACAGCGTTATGCCCTCAACTGGCAGTTAACAAAACAGGAGCTGACCCATGGCTGATACCGATTCTCTGCACCATGCGGCAGGCGCAGTGCGTACCAAATCGAAGACCGGGCGTCTGGCTGCTGCCAGTTCGATTGGCACCGCGCTCGAGTGGTACGACTTTACCGTTTACAACATCATGGCCGCGCTGGTGTTTAACCATGTCTTTTTCCCCAGCTTCGATCCGCTGGTCGGTACCATTCTGGCGTTTTCAACCTATGCGGTAGGCTATATTTCACGTCCGCTAGGAGGCTTCGTGTTCGGCCACCTTGGCGATGTCGCAGGGCGCAAAGCGGTGTTGATCATCACGCTGGTGATTATGGGCGTAACCACGGCGTTAATGGGCTTGCTGCCGGGCTATGCGGTCTGGGGCATCTGGAGCCCGATTCTGTTAGTCGCACTGCGGTTTGTGCAGGGCATCGCGCTGGGCGGCGAATGGGCAGGGGCCGTGTTGTTATCGATGGAGCATGGCGACGCGAACAAACGCGGGCGTAATGCCTCATTTGCGCAGGTTGGGCCATCCTGCGGCACGCTGATCGGTACTGGCTTTATTACGTTGGTTACGGTAATGATGAGCGCCGATCAGTTTCAGGCGTGGGGCTGGCGCATTCCTTTCCTGCTAAGCCTGGTATTGGTAATTTTTGGCCTGTGGCTGCGTCGCGGTGTGGAAGAGACGCCAACCTTTGTCGCAATGCAGGAACAAGAGAAAACCACGCACACGCCGTTAAAAGAGGTTTTCGTAAACTATCCGAAACAGCTATTTATTGCCGGTGGATCGCGTATCGGCTCCGATGTGCTTTACGCGCTGGTGGTCGTTTTTACGCTGACCTATGTCACCACCGTACTGCAATTACCGCGTCCACTGGCGTTAATGGCTACGATGCTAGGCGCAATAGTTAACGCGATCACGGTGCCGATGTTTGGCGCGCTTTCAGATAAGTGGGGGCGACGCCCGGTTTACATTACCGGTGCGCTGCTGGCGGTTGTCTGGTCTTTTCTGTTCTTTGTGTTGCTCGATAGCTCGCATCCGGTGCTGATCGTGCTGGCGGTGATTGGCGGTTTGCTGATCCACGCGATGATGTACGGACCGCAGGCAGCGTTTGTCACTGAGCAGTTCCCTGGTCATGTGCGTTACGCGGGTTCATCCCTGGCATACACCCTGGCGGGAATTGTCGGCGGTGGTTTTGCGCCCCTGATCATCACCACGTTATTTAAAGAGACGGGCAGTACGCTGTGGGTTTCTTTGTACGTCAGTTTCGCGCTGGCGATTACGCTATTCGCTTTGTGGAAAGCCAAAGAGACTGCTCATCGTCAGGATTAAGGTTGTCATGGCGAAGGATTGCCATTATCTGTTCAGCCCAGCAAAGGTATCTCTATCTTCGAAAGGGAAACTGGAATTTCGCCTTTATTTTCATGCCTGAATTCAAGAGCGCATAAATATACCTTACGTTAAAACATGATTTTCATGTGTTTAATCACTTAATTATATGAACGACTGGTTGCTGCTTAGAAGTCTGCCGCTGGCACAGAGCGTACGGATGTCAGGCTATCAAATCACGGGACATCTGATTTCCTGAAAGGGAAAAGCACCTCGCTGAGATGACAGAACAACGCTGATGAGCTCACTCAATTTACAAAAGCAAACCACTTGCCCGAAGCATGCAATTCTTAACTTTTCTGAATACTGTCTATGCTTTCTCCCGCGCTGTTTTTTTAGCGTTGTCAATTACCCTACGTAAATAAACACCATGCGTCGTTTCTTCAGGAAGGCATCCCAAACATGCTCTTTTGAATGTCGGCTTCTGGCACAAAGCGGACATACGTGCTGCAAGGTCCGCTGTGAGCGAGAAGCGGACATTTGTTTTATACTGATAACATCAAGTGATTGTAATATGTTACGATAATAATCGGGTGTAAATATGTATAATTAGTTATTTTGAATATTGATTCACAGTTGGCATTTTTACTTATCGGTTAATAAAAGGATTTTATAATATGAATTTACAGCTAAATGAGAAGCTGGGTGTTTTGTTAAATGAAGTTTGTGATGATGAACCGGGTGTCGTTCTCATGGCCAGATTTGATGACGGCAATGAGTATTATCTGGGGCGCGGTAAGGCTGATGTAGAAAAAGGTATTGATGTTAGTAAAAAAACGGTGTTTAACATCGCCTCACTTTCAAAGCAATTCACTGCTTTTTGTATTCACTTATTAGAAAGCGAAGGTCGAATTTCTTTAAATGATACTATAAAAAAATTCATACCGGAACTTCCTGACTATGCCAGCCTTATAAAAATCGACAATCTAATTCACCATACAAGTGGATTAAAAGATTATATCGACATAGCGGAAGAAAGAGGTATTTCACTATCTGGAAGCTTGTCTCCAACAGAAAGTTTGAAAGACGTCTGCGATTGCAGTAAGCCAGATTTTATCGCAGGGCATAAATTCGCTTACTCCAATACGAACTATTTCCTCCTTTCAATTATAATTGAAAGAGTTACAGGCAGAAAAATATCACAATTTGCGCGTGATATGATTTTCACACCCTTCAATATGAATGATACGTTTTATAACGAATCGTATCCTATCGAAATAGAAACAGCTAAAGGATATAGTCCTTCTGAGTTGACAGGATGTTATGAACATAATGAAAGCTTATGGACACAAACTGGCGATGGGGCTGTTTACTCTACACCAGAAGATTTGATGAAATGGGGTGGGAATTTCTCAAGTGTTAAATCAGGAAATAGCAAGATAATAGACATGATTTCTGATCCTCTCGATGAACTAATAGCTGATGTTAATTCTAGGGTTGCGAGTTATCAGGCTTATGGATCAGGTTTATTTGTTCAGCATGATTTTAAAGAAAAAAGCCTGTTGCACTCAGGAAGCTGGATAGGCTACGCTTCATTTTTCGTCAGACATGTTAATTCAAAGTTAACAGTAGTTGTGCTTTCAAATAGAGATGATTTTAACGCTGGAAAAGCCGCTTATCATGCATCAGAATTGCTACTCAATATAGACCTGAATGACTATGATTCTCAAAGTGACTTTGGATATTAATTAATTTTTTCTGAACACCATCATAACGTCCGCTTCTGGCACCAAGCGGGCTGATACGTAGGTCAATGTCCGCTATGAGCGAAAAGCGGCCATGCCGCATCTCTTCCATGAGGCAGTGGATTTAGTTCCTGAGGCAACAGACTTGAGCGGTTATCTCTTATCGTGGGCAGACGCAAACCGTCATTGTTGTCACTCTTGTAACATAACAACAACTTTGCCCTTCGCATGTCCCCGGGCAAGATAGTCAAGAGCATCCTTTGTCGCTGCAAAGGGAAAAACCTTATCGATCACAGGGATGATGTGTTCCGCTTCTGTGAGTTTGCTTATTTGAGTTAATTGAGCGCCGTCAGGTCGAACGAAGAAAAATGAATAGGTCAGGCTTCGTTTTTTCGTAAGACTTATAATCTTACGACTCATCAGCCAGAACACAAAACGCAGTAAAAAGTTCAATCCCCGGGCCTGTGCGAACGCGGCATCTAACGGCCCGATGAGAGAAATGATCTTTCCGCCTGGTTTAAGAGTTTGAGTGGACTTTTCAATTGCATTCCCTCTCACAGTGCCCAGAATAATATCGTAGTCACTCAGTACATTTTCAAATTCCTGATTTTTATAGTCGACTACTTCATCTGCGCCAAGACGATTTACCCACTCGACGTTTACTGAACTTGTTGTTGTTCCTACCTTCGCACCAAGGTGCCTGGCCAGTTGGATCGCAAAGCTCCCAATTCCTCCGGACCCTGCCGGGATGAAAACCTTCTGTCCAGGCTGCAGATTCGCTCGCTCTGTGAACGCCTGCCAGGATGTGAGGCTCACCATCGGAAGTGAAGCTGCCTGCACAAAATCCAGATTTGCCGGTTTAAGAGCAGCCAGACTTTCAGGAACCACAACAAATTCGGCCAGAGAGCCCATTCCCGTATCGAAAATACTGGCAAAAATTGCGTTACCCGGGATAAAACGGGTCACACGAGCCCCCACTGCAACGACGACACCGGCCAAATCACTTCCCAGCGTCGCAGGGAGTTTAAAATGCAATACCGGCTTAAACATTCCGGTTGGGATCATGTTGTCAATGGGGTTAAGGCCAACAGCGTGTACCTTCACCAGGATTTCATCAGCACCGGGGGAAGGAAAATCCACGTTATCGAATCCCTGATCAGGGGATTTACCATAACGTTTAAACGTAAAGGCTTTCATCGTCCTGCTTTTCATTTGGTCTTTACCCTTTAATATTTGCCAGTAACATTTTTCACAGGGGGCTTGTTGCTGAGTAAAAAAGCGGTACCAAGGAACAGCTCGATTAATACGGCAAAAAGGATCTGCCCGCTAACGTGCCCTTCACGCCATTCAGCGATGCCCAGCACGGCTGAAATAAACGCTGTTGTGCTGATGCCCGCGGCCAGAGCATAACGGACCGGGGAAGGCTCGGCATTTCTGGCTAAGAAACACATCACGCTTATTCCTGCAAAAAATGCGGCCGAGCGGCGACAAATAACGTCAGTACCTGGCGTGGGCTCAATGCCCCATTGCGTTAAAAGCTGTTCCGGGAAAAACATCCATGCCATGGCCAGGATGAAAAACAAAACCGCAGTCAGAACAGCCAGTTGAGAAAATTTCATTTTTTAACTTTTCGCATCCAGCTGAAGATTTTTACGCACGACCTTATCCAGGAATGAGGCAGGCGCGACCCTGAGGAGAAAATTCAATTTACCGGCCAGCGTTCCCGCCGTGTATCGCACTTTTGGATGTAAAGCCTGAGCGGCTTTAACCACAACTTCACCTACTATCTCAGGGCTTTCCGCTTCGGTCATGGCCTTGCCAAGCACTTTCGCCAACTTAGCCCGGATCATGTCATACTCTTCAAGCTTGGCATCCGGCTCTATCGTATTGGCTTCAAACTGCGTTTTCATGTAAGCAGGTTCGATGACAGAAACCCGAATACCCTGCGTGCGTAATTCATGATCCAGTGCCCCCGTATACCCCTCGACCGCATACTTACTGGCAGCATAAAGTGCCACATACGGAAACGAAACGACCCCAAGTATCGAGCCGATGTTAATAATGCGCCCGCTGCCCTGGCGGCGCATGTGAGGGATCACCGCCCGAGTCAACCTGACGATGCCAAAAAAGTTGGTGTCGAACATAAGTCTTGCCTGTTCGACAGAACTTTCTTCCGCAGCGGCTGGTGCGATCCCAAAGCCTGCATTATTAACCAGAAGATCGATTCGTCCCTCCAGACGAAGTAACTTCTCAATGGCGGCCCTGACAGAAGCGCCGTCTGTTACATCAAGCGTCAGCAAGGGAAACGGATGCGTTCCTTCCATGGAGCCACGCCGACTCGTGCCATATACCGTATACCCCGCTGCTAAAAGTTTAATAGCCGACGCTTCGCCGATGCCTGAGGACGCACCGGTAACCAGTGCTACACGTTTTTTTGCCATACTGAATAAGGCCTCACGATGTGTTTGAGAATGCTCATCGCTGATGAGACGTCACGCTGTAATGCGTGGGGATAGGGTTTGTTCTCAGCAGAACAGCCCAAAGGGCGTTCTGCTGAGCGTACCTGATTGACTAAAGTGCTTTATATCGTTCAGCAACTTCATCTTGTTTGATGTCAGAAAGCAGAGTCTGACGCGAGGTATCGAGAGTGTCCCAGCGTTCAGCCATCTGTAGTGGTGGGATGGTGACAAGCTCACGGCGATCAAAGCCAACCAGTGCGGCATCCACTAACTCGCCAACTTCCATGAATTGTGCCGCGTTACTGATATCGATACCCGCACGGTCCCAAATTTCCGTGTAAGTGCCGGCAGGGAGCACAGCCTGAATATATATGCCTTTAGATGACAGCTCTACATTCATTCCCTGAGACAGGAAAAGAACAAAGGCTTTGGTTGCGCCGTACACTGTCATGGCAAATTCCGGGGCCAGGCCTACTACCGAACCAATGTTAACGATTGACCCTTCACCCGCCTGCACAAACCGCGGCGTCACGGCACTGGCAAGCCTTGTCAGGGCAGTGACGTTGAGTGCGATGAGACTTTCTATGGATTCAGGCGTTTGCTCTGCAAAACTACCTGACTGCGCGATACCCGCGTTATTGATAAGAATGCCAATCTGTGTGTCTTCACGCAGGCGAGCTTCAACCAGCGCTAGATCACTCGTTTTCGTGAGGTCGGCAGGCAGAACGTCGACAAAAATGTCATTTTCCTGTTGCAGACGCTCGGCCAGTATCTCTAACTTCGCTTTGTCACGTGCAACCAGAACAAGGTCGTGACCCCGGCGGGCAAACCGTTCTGCGTAGCCAGCACCAATACCCGTGGAGGCACCTGTAATGAGAACTGAAACTTTAGTCATGTCGATCTTCTTTTATGATGTGTGAACAGAATTCGCACTGCGCGATATAAGTAGAACCGTGACACCACAGATCTACTTGCTGCTCTCGGCAAGCGACGGATAATCGGTGTAGCCTTGGGCACCACCGCCATAGAGTGTTTCAGGATTGATTGGGACCAGAGGTGCGCCCGTCTTCAGCCTTTCGACCAGATCTGGATTGGAGATGAACGGGCGACCGAACGCGAACAGTTCGGCTTTGCCTTGCGCAAGTTGAGTGGACGCCAGCGCCAGGTCATAGCCATTGTTGCCGATCCAGGTGTTTTTAAAGCGCTGGCGTAGTGCGTCGTAATCGAACGGTGATACATCTCGCGGGCCGCCCGTAGCACCTTCAACCACATGGAGGTACACAATACCTAATGCATTGAGTTGTTCAGCGAGGTAGTCATATTGTGGCTGCGGATCACTGCACGAAATCGCATTAGCTGGTGAAACTGGTGAAATGCGTACGCCAGTGCGTTCTGCGCCAATCTCATCCTTTACTGCCGCCGTGACTTCCAGCAGCAAGCGCGCACGATTTTCGACAGAGCCGCCGTATTCATCATTACGCTGGTTTGCGCCATCTTTCAGGAATTGTTCCAGCAGATAACCATTTGCACCGTGGATCTCAACGCCGTCAAAGCCGGCGGCAATGGCATTGGCGGCAGCTTTTCTGAAATCGTCGATAATCCCCGGTATTTCCTGCAGCTCAAGCGCACGTGGTTCAGAGACGTCCGTAAAACCATTGTTCACAAAGGTCTTGGTCATGGCACGGATAGCGGACGGGGCGACCGGCGCAGCGCCGCCCGGTTGTAAATCGACATGCGAAACTCGTCCTACGTGCCATAACTGTACAAATATGCGCCCACCTTTTGCATGCACCGCATCCGTTACTTTGCGCCAGCCATCAATTTGAGCCTGTGTATAGATACCCGGCGTATCCTGATAGCCCTGCGCCTGGGCGGAGATCTGCGTGGCTTCAGTAATCAACAAGCCTGCTGTGGCGCGCTGGGCATAGTAGGTCGCCGCCAGTTCGCTGGGTACCAGACCGGCTCCGGCCCGGTTACGCGTCAGCGGTGCCATCACGATATGATTGGCAAGTGTTATTGGGCCGAGATCATAAGGTTGAAACAATATCGTCATGATTATTCTCTAGCTAAGTGGTAGGTAAAAGGTCAAATTAATGATGATGATCATAATCTATAAAGTCAAATGTTTTGATTATGATCATCATCAATGTATACTTAGCCCCTATTTTTGAGAGGTGTAGCAAAGCATAAAAGTGTCAAAAGAGCAGGTTCGGGAAAACCGGACACGCATTGTTGAAACGGCTTCAGAACTTTTTCGTGAACGCGGTTTTGACGGCGTAGGCGTTGCAGAACTGATGTCAGCGGCAGGGTTAACCCACGGCGGTTTCTACAAACACTTTGGCTCTAAGGCTGACCTGATGGCGGAGTCAATGAACTGCGGTTTCACGCGTTCAGCAGAAAGCACGGCAGGTGTGGACCGGGAAAGATTTATTGAATACTACCTCTCCCGACCGCATCGCGATGATAGGGGAAAAGGCTGCGTGATGTCGGCATTGGGTGCCGATACAGCCCGGCAGTCTGAATCAATCAGGGAGACGTTTGCCGCCGGAATTGAACGTCAGTTGGCAGTTTTAGAAAATGAACATGAAACGCGCACAGACCTGATAGATACCATAGCGCATCTTGTCGGTGCCCTGGTACTATCCCGAGCCTGCCCGGATAATTCCGCTCTTGCTGACGAAATTCTGGACGTGTGCCGCATGCGTCTCCTCCGTCAGGATGCCTGTGAGGATTGAACTGCCAACGTCTGCTTCTGGCACGAAGCGGACGTCGGCTCCGTCTTAGGTCTGGGATCTTCCGTAAGAGAGCCTTAGCCACACACAGAGATCATCTGGCAGTCATCTGATAAAGAAAAAGGTTCAGACTTCGAAACACCCTGATTTAAACCGCACCCGATTTCCCGCCCTCGTTCTCTGATCCCACCTCCCAGCTTTGCCATCAAACGGACAACCCAGGGACAAATCAGGACAAAATATGGCAAGCGTGTAGAACCCATCAACGCTCTCTGCTATTCATGACGTTAAATCACGTTTGTGAGAGAGAAAAGATGAACTTTTATCGCAGTAAAGCATTTACCGGCTCTAAAGCCTGGGATGCTCAACACATTGCCAGCTTCGACAATATCAGCGTGAAACTTCACTGGACCGATCAGCCCTATAAATGGCACATCAATGACGGACAGGAGGTTTTTGCTGTCATGGATGGTTGTGTTGAGATGCAATACAAAGAAAACGGTGAGATCAAAAGCAGGACACTCAACACAGGTGATATTTTCTATGCCAGCGAAGGGACAGAACATATTGCGCGTCCGCAAGGTGTCGCCCGCGTGCTGGTCATTGAAAAAGAGGGTTCCGTTTGATTAAGGTCTGCTCCGTTAGCCGGCAAAGCCGGATGTCAGTGTCCGCTTTGTCTATCAGGCGCCCTGTAGGCAAGATGTAAGCATCTGAGCAGATCAGACCTGCTATGTATCCCATTATGGCGAAAACGATGCCGGATTTATTGTAACGTCTCTGCCAGTAAGGCTGCCTGAACAGCAGGGCGCGTATTGATCGCTGCCCTGTAAGCCACCAGCGCAGACCAGCGATCGAGTTCAATATTGAAGTACTTGCACCAGCCCAGTACGGTAAAAAGGTAAGTATCGGCAACGCTGAATGACTCCCCCATCAGATACGTTTTATCCGTCAGCACCTCCTGCAAATAGTCGAATCGTTTAAAGAGCTTCTCACGAAAGATTGCCAGAACAGCGTCTGGAAGTGTCGTATTGAACAAGAGCGCGGACCCCGCGTGGATTTCGCTGCTGATGAAGTTAAGCCACTCCTGCAGCCGAACCCGCTCCCAGCTTCCTGCTGGTGGTGCCAGCCCGCTTTGTGGCATCAGATCGGCAAGATACTGCACAATCGCAGGCCCTTCAGTCAGTATCTGACCATCATCCAGCTCCAGCGCAGCGACATAGCCTTTAGGATTAATGAGGCGAAAATCGCGACCGTCAGCGGTGAGTTTGCTCCTGTTATTGACTCTGATCAGTTCAAACTCCAGTGCCAGCTCGCGCAGCACGATGTGAGGTGAAAGCGAGCAGGTAGACGGGGCGTAGTAAAGTTTCATCGGTTCTCCGTTAAGAATGAGTGCTGTTCCCCGACATACTATGTTTAACCTGAATGCTGCTGTAAAATTAATGATTCATAAGTCAACTATTAGCCGAGCTACTGATAAAGATGATGAATCTTGTGCACTGGCGCCTGATGGTGGCCGTGGCCGACGTCCGAAACATCTCACGTGCCGCTGAAGCGACAGGCATGACCCAGTCCGCTGCCAGCCAGGCGATTGCCCAGCTGGAGTCGTCACTCGGGTTCCCGGTGTTTGTGCGTGAGCGTCGGCACATCAGTGTCACCGCGCTGGGTGAACAGGTGATTGAACATGCGCGAACAATGCTGGTGCAGCTCAATGCGATCCGTGAGCTTGCTGATGAGAGTCGGGGGTTACAGGGCGGGCGTATCAGGCTTGCCAGCTTTCCCTCTGTGACCTCCACACTTCTGCCTGGCCTGTTGCGGAACGTCAGGCGTCTCTATCCGGGCATCGAGGTTGTGGTGCTTGAAGGAACAGACGAGGAAGTTGAGGAGTGGCTCGCAGCAGACACCGTTGAGCTGGGAGTGGTGATGAATCCCGCGCCCGGACGTGCAGATGTGATATTAGGCTGGGACGCATGGGTCGCGGTGATGCCAGTCAGCTACCCGCAGTCTGGCGCGAACGGGATAACATTGCAGGAACTGGCAGACCAGCCCTTTGTGCTGGCAACAGGCGGGTGCGTGGTGAATGGCAAAAGCCTGATCGAACAGGCGGGGCTCCAGCTCTCCGACGTGCGCATAAAAGTTCGCGACTGGATCAGCGCCTGCATGCTGGTACGTGAGAACATGGGTGTTGCGCTGGTTCCCGAATCAGCCCTGCCGGCAGAAAGGCGCGGCCTGTCTGTCGTGCCGATAACCCCTGCGATACACCGCGAGTTCGGACTGGTTTGTTCGCTCTCCGGAAAGGCTTCTGATGTGACGCAGGCACTGCTGAAAGGTATGCGCAAAAGGCCGGGTAAGGAAGGGGCTTCGTGACCCGGCCGTAGAAGACCTATACCTCAGAATCCGCGTATCTGGTCGAACAGCTGGTAAAGACGCGACTGATCCACAAGTGAAGCGCCTTGTTCGCCCAGCTTCTGCTCCAGCGGATTCAGGACATCGAACAACACACTGTAAATCTCTTCACGTTCCACGGTCTCGATCGCCTTCGAACGCCGGTCGATGAGATTAAAGGCTTCGATGTAGGCGGTTACGGCGGCCGTCAACAGGGCTGCCACATCCATGTTGCTGGTAATATTCTGTGTCGCAGTCCGCAGGTTTTTGTAAGCCAGCGCCGCTTTTCGGGCATGCGTGGCAGAAATATGTTCGCGACCATCCCAGTCGCGGAGCGGATTATGCAGGTTTTCAGTCAGCCACTCCAGCTTGCGGGCCTTACTCAACGAGAGGTCCAGCCCCAGCGTTGTCGCCTGCTTATAAGCGATTCTGACATAACTCACCAAATCAGACGGGACGCTGGTCATCCACAGGCTGGAGAGATTCGGCAACTGTCCGGGACGCGGAAAGTCGACCGCGCTAAAGCCAAAAATGTTGGAGAGGGTCAGCATCCGCAACTGTGGCAGTGCAGCAATACTCTGCATATGGCTGACCACGCCGGGGTTCCCCAGAAACGCAGCTCAGTCAGACAGGGAAAACGTTCCACTACAGGTGCCAGATCGATCGCTTTTACGCCCGTCAGTGACAACGCCCCGAGCCGATCCAGACCCTGCAGTAACGGCATACCCTGTGAACATTGCAGACAGAGGTTACGACCTTCCTGATGCGTCTCTACCTGCAAATCTGACGAGGGTGTTGCGGTAAGTGATAGCAGGGCGAGATCAGGGTTCAGCCGCACATGGATCACGCCTTCCGGGTTCAGAATCAGGCGCGACAGGCGGGTCGCCGCGACATTGATCGCGCTGACCACGGCGGACTGCCAGTGTAGTTCGTTGATGAAGGGATGCTGCCGGATATATGCCATCAACCCGGGCGTGCCATGTGCGGGCTCAAGGGTCATCAGACAGGGCAGTCGATCCAGTTCAGAGAGATCAGTCAGGGTTTGCAGGATGCTGTCATTGACGCGGGTGGTGTTCTCACGACGTGTCTGACCACCGACGATGACGTTGCGTGTGCCAGAGACGGCCTTAAACTGCGCACGCCGGACCGGGTCGATTTTCTCCCAGCTGCGCTGAAGCGCCAGACTGTCTCCCACGTCCCAGCCGAATTTATAGGTGCTGACGTCGTTGTCTGCCAGTGGCGGCAGGTTAGCAATCAGTACGTGCCCCGGTGGCACACTGGCGGGAACGTAACCCTGATCCAGGCTCTCTTTGAGAAAATAGTAGCTGCAGCGCAAAGGCTGCAGACGGCTGGCTTCGGTTTTGTCGGGCAGATGTTCGCCCGCCCAGTCGAGTTGCAGAATGGCTGCAAGGGCTTTGCCACTGGGATTAGCAGGCTAACAGACTGTGCCAGCCCGCCCCGGAATCTCATGGGGGCGGGCAGCCAGCTTACAGGCGGTTACTGGCCTCGACCAGTTCGTTATAGGACTTTAAAACGCGCATCGGTGAACCCGATACCATCCAGCCCGTATTACCGCTTCCTTTCAGCAGACTCTGCTCACCTGTGCTGTAAGGCGTTTTATCGCGGACCCGACGCATGCGATCTTTGCAGTCTTTCAGGAAGGTTCCTGCATTCTCCTGGAAGATGGACCAGGTTAATGGCTTGCCCGCTTCGCTGGCCGTTGCCTTTCCTGCCTCAGCCAGCAGCGCACTGTAAGCATCAATCGATTTTGTCATCTCCGCCACATCGGGCGCGGACGCGGTAAGCACGGTCGCCAGCTGTTTAGCCTGAGTGACTAATGCCAGGCGATAGTAGCGACTATGGCGGCCCTCAGACTTTTCAATTTCAACGAGCTGCGCAGCGGTGAGGGCATTGTTCTCTTTCTCAACTTCGGCACCGAACTGGTCGCTGGATTTCATAAAGCGGTCAAAGGCCTGCATGAGCGGTTGATGCATCTGCTTGCCTTTCGCGAAGCCATCATCCTTGTAATCATCCTGACTGTAGTAGAGGTGTGCCTCTGAAACCAGCGGCTGCAGTGCCGATAAATCCGCCAGATACTGTGTGGCTGCCTCATCCAGCGCCGGCATTTTTGGGCTGGCCTTTGATGCCTCATTGATAGCTTTAGTACATTTATCCAGTTCGTAAGGCGTGACATCCCCCAGCAGGTTGACACTGCGCTCCTTGCCGGTGGGGCCCTTTTCAACATTCGCAATCCAGCTTACATAGCGCAGAGCACTGTCACGGACCGATCCATCGGTGGTGTTAAAACATCCCACATAGGCGTTCAGTTTAGTGGTGAGTTGCGCAGTTGTATCCTCTGCAACGGCCTGCGGCTGGCTCTGCGGAGCCGGTTTTGCATCCGCTTTATCACTGTTGTCGCATGCGGCCAGTGGCAGTACGAGGGCGGTTACCAGCATCCCGGGTAATATGGCCCTGCTTGCTCTTTTAAACACAATAGCTCCTTTATTTGTTGAGTCAGAAATACAAATTCTGAATAGATGATGCGCTGTGCGTCAGGCGCTTTGCGCCGCTGCCGCTGCTTCTTCTTTCAGTAATGCCCGGACCGTCTGATGACGATGCCAGTACAGGCCGAGGATATTCTTGAAGGCTTCAATCTCCTTCTTCAGGCCCGGCAAGGGAATCTCACTGCGCTTTTTGCCCTTAGTGTTCGGCTGCTCATGCTGCACGTAGAGCTTATCCCGGCCGAAATTACGAATGACGTTGATGTTTTTAACGTTATCCCAATCCAGCAGTTCGCCGGTTTTCGGCGACACGATGCCCTGCCAGGTGATGACAATCTGCGAGCCATCTTTCAGCGTGTAAGGCACATTGGGGAAATGCTTCAGTACCAGCGCGGTTTCCATCTCTCCTTCAGGCTGATAGCGCCAGGCCAGGCTCTCCTCATGCACCGAGGAGAAGTCGCGTTCATATTTCTGCCACAGCTGCTGTTCGATCTCATTGGCAACCGGCATCAGATCGACCCAGCTCTCGTCCGGGAAATCGGCGGCGACCATGGCATAGTCGGCTTCGTCGATGTTGTAGCCGACGTTGCGCATCCTTTCTGCCAGCGGAGGGTGGGAATCAAACGGATGCGGCACATTCTGTTCGCGGACAATGCTGATAAAGTCCGGAGTGGCGACATGCGCTGGCAGACCGGCAGCGATAGCTTTGCTGATGCCCAGTTCGTTTTCGTGCAGCGTCCGGTCATTAAAGAAGTTACGTTCAACTTCGCTGCGATAGCTTGCATAGGCCGACACTTTGATCAGCGATTCGATAATCGCGGCCGGGGAGACCAGGGTTGAGGCATTACGGTCCGCCACAAACTCACGTTCACGGCTGTTGCGCTGCCACGCCAGCTCAAACAGCATGCGATAGAGATAGAGCGGGTAGTAGACGATCAGCGTAGCCAGGTTCTGACCCATCAGCTGCATATAGAGGTCAAAGCGATGTAGCTTCGGTCCCAGCAATGCGCCAGAGGCGGTGTCGCCTTCGTGAAGGTGTGTCAGCTCATGAACCATCACACCATCCGCCTGCGCCACGGTGAGCTGACGCAGCAGTGGAATACTGACATAGAGCTTTCGACCGCTGAGCGGGTGTCCGTTTACACTCAGTGGGGCTTCCGTCACGTAGAAGTTGGTGTCGATGCCCGCAACGATATGATCGGGTGGTGTGGTGCCGACTCTGGCGGCCAGCATATCAATCTGTGACCAGAGTGCCGGAGCGGCTTCGCGGGTCACGACTTCGCCTTCAATACTCTCTTCCGGCGGAAGTTTTTTGAAGATGCCTTTGATCATGTAATACATGCCGGCCAGCACCAGCAGGCCGACCGCCATCACCAGCTTTGGATAGTAGGTTTGCGTGAAGAAAGCAGTACCCCAGAACGACAGCCAGACCAGCATGGCGCCCTGAACTATGACTTCCAGAGAACAGGCCAGCATCAGGAATTTACGGGCCAGCGCCAGACTGATGACCTGTCCCCGGCGGCTTTTAAAGGCCAGCGCGCTGAACAGCAATACCATCAGCAGGACGACCCCGCTGCCGATCAAGGTCCAGATGGCCACTTTATCCATCATATAAAACTGCCACAGCTCAGATTGCGGTGCGCAGACGGCGTTTTTGTAATCCTGCAGATTTTCATCGACCGGACCACAGACGCTGGACGGCGGATTCTGCTGCAAAAATGCCTGCAGTTTGCGGGTATCCTGATGTTGCTCCTGCGCATCGTTCATGAATAACTGGGTGTACTGCTGGTCGAGTTGCGAGTTGCCATATTCAGCAAAAACCAGGGTGATCACGGGGACCAGAAACAGTGTGAACAGCAGCCAGAGAAATACCTTGAGATAACCCTTTTTCAATTCCGTTAATGATTTCAAAATAATAACATCCCATATGTCAGTGAAAGGGGAAGCTGCTTTTTAAGGAAATTCTTAAAAGAATGCCCTTGACCCGGCTACACTTTGCGGGACATGTTTGCGAGCTTCAGCGATATGATAATTAATGCAAAGTGCGCTAAGCCAGTCAGCACCTGTTCCTGAAAGCGCAGAAAAATATTTCATGGGCTTGTCAGGTTACCAGCAGATTATTCTGCTGACGGCACCCTTTTGTTCTGCCGCGACAGCAATAATTTGAGTTAATATTCATTATTTATTTCGGTCAGCCTCCACCATGAAGTTAAAAAAGCTGCCTGTCTGCTGACGCTATACCGGATTTACTATTTTGCCAGTTGCGCTGAAAAAATTACCAGCGCATCCCTTTAAAAGGATTCCAGCCGTTATCGCCTTTTCTCTCTTTCAGGTAATAACTGTAATTCGTGCTCATGCCGTACAGGGCATTAAATCCATAACCCAGACCGACCTGGAGATACCGTGGGAATTCTATGCCCGCAATCGCTAAGCCGATGATTAATACAGTATAAACAGCCACCATAATTAAAATCAGCGAGATGTTTTTCTTCCACAGGCCGAGTACAAACAGATAAATCGGGCCGAACAGGAAGGCAATTAAATTCATGTTCACTCTCAATTTTTGCCTGAAAGGAAGTTGTTTTAATGCCTGTCTGAAAGCGGGTGTACTGGGAGCACCATAACGGTCAAAAAAATCAAAGCGGGCCTGCCACTTCGCACTGTACGCTTTAGCAGTATTGATGTTTTCAATATTTTCAATCGGTTGTTTCATGTTTTCCTCACTACCCTGTGCAAAAATCTGGCGACCCCGAGCCTATTACTGGCGGATGACAGCAATTAAATTACTGCTCAATGCCCGCCGGAGCCGCAGAGACGAATTTTAAAAACAGTCATGCTACCGTCGCAATTCATTCGCGCCAATATAATATCGTTACGAAACAAATAGCCCTGCCGCACCCTGGGGACAATATTAGCGTGCTAAGTACGTAATTCAGGATAAGCAAATCATTGGGAAATAACCCTGGCAGCTTCAGGTGTTTTATTATGAAGCTGGCATGGCAGCCCGATTGGAACAAAGCCAATATTAACACCAAAGAAAATATCGCCACAATGATAAAAATATGTTAATTTTCAGAAAATCATTCCTCGTTCCTCACCCATTTAAAGGATATAAAGATGATCGCATGGAGCGGAGTCGGATTTTTTGTCGCATTATTAATTTGTGCCGCCTATCTGCTGTGTAAATGGGTGCTGGATTTTTATTACTACGACGGTTTCTCCCTGGCGCATTTATGGGCGACAGGCGCGACGCTCATCGTTGCCGCTCTTTTTTGTGCGGTTTTCGTCTGGGCGCTCCGGCAGGAAAAATGGCTGGACTCCATCGCTACGGCGACGAAAAGCGAGCCGATGATGGCCCCTGAAAAAACCCACAACTTCTTTTTTATCCCCGTTCTCTACTGGCCGATTATTCTGTTACTGCTCGGCTCAGGGATCTGTATTTACGACCTGACCCGATAACGCCTCTGCCTCACCGACACCCGATGTGGTGTCTGTGAAATGGAAATATCCACTACACGAAGGAGTTCACGGTGAAATTACGTCAATCATTAAACATTATGGCTGCAGTCTGCCTGACTGCTGCTCTTTGCAGCGCTCCGATGATTGCATCGGCAGCCGAAGCGAAAACAGCACAAGCCGCAAATCCGCAGACTCAGACGCTCTCTCTGCTGGATGGCAAACAGACTTTCACTCTGCAGGGCTATGAAAAGCAGCCTGTTCCGGGCGGCGGACCAGGTACTATGTATGTGAACAAGCAGGAAAAACGTGTGTTGATTGTTGGCGAAGAAGAGATCCCGGTGATTGCCCGTGGTGCCAGTGACGCTGATTTTCTCAACGGCATGAAGTCGATCAAAGACAAGCAGAAGCAGGCTTCACCTTCTTACACGGTGATTAGTGAGAAGACCGAAAACGCCAATGGTCTGCCGGTCTATCATATTGAAGCTACTGACAAGATGGGTGGCAACGATGTGCAGCAGGCTACTCTGCTGGCGGTCGCCAACAAGAAATTCACCGTTATCCAGGTGATTTCAAATCATAAAGACAAGGCTGGTCACCTGAAAGCAGTTAACAATATTCTCGGTAAATAAGCCGATAAGCTTGGTTAGCGGTAAGACGGAGCCTGCGAAGGGAACACGGTCAGATCGGAAAGTCGCTTGAGCCAATCCCTGGCCGCTCGGCCCGCGCCGTCCATGGCGCGGGACGCTTTCCTATTCTGCCCGTGTTCCCTGCGCAAATAAGTTATTAGTTGCTGTCAGATTCAGCCTTATTTAAGTTTGTCAGCAGTGTGAGGCCGTTTCCGGCCTCTTGTTAAATTCCTCCAGACACTCACTTCAGGCCGCGCGCACCTGCGGCATCGCAATATCTGCGCTGATACGTGCGCCGTCGGCGTCAAATACCATGCAGTGATGCGGGTGGAAGCTGGGCCGCAGCGTCTGATAAGGGCGGAAATGCACATCGCCCGGCAGCAGCATCTTGAAGCCGTCGTGGCCATGGCTCTGACCAAAAAGATACGTATTATTGCCGAGTCGCTCAACGACTTCGCAGTGGAAGTCGATATTCAGAGGCGCATCGCCGTTGATCTGCAACTGTTCCGGTCGGATACCCAGGGTGATCTCATCTCCTGGCTGCAACGGGCGGATGGGCGAGGGGAGTTGCAGCCGGTGTTCGCCGTCGTTGATCAGGGCGACCAGCCCGCCAGGGCTACACTGCTCCACGCACGCGGGCAGGAAGTTCATCTTCGGGGAGCCGATAAAGCCCGCGACAAATCGGTTGATTGGATTGTAATAGAGTTCCATCGGCGAACCGACCTGCTCTACCTTGCCGTAGTTCATCACCACAATCTTATCAGCCAGCGTCATCGCTTCCGTCTGATCGTGCGTCACATAGACCATGGTGGTTTTCAGCTCCTGATGAAGCTTAGCGATGTGCAGACGCATATCGACGCGCAACTCTGCATCCAGGTTCGATAATGGCTCATCAAACATAAATACCCGGGGATTACGCACGATGGCGCGACCAATGGCGACACGCTGACGCTGTCCGCCGGAAAGCTGTTTAGGTTTGCGATCCAGCAGGTGCGCCAGCTGCAGCGTCTTCGCCACCATCTCCACCTGATGCTGAATCTGCGCCTTGGGCAGCCCGTTGACCTTCAGGCCGTAGCCGATATTCTCCGCCACCGTCATATGGGGATAGAGTGCATAACTCTGGAACACCATCGCCACGCCCCGGTGCGAAGGTGCCACATCATTCATCACCTCATCGCCAATCAGAATCTCACCGTCACTGATCTCTTCCAGCCCGGCAATCAGCCGCAATAGCGTGGATTTTCCACAGCCTGATGGACCGACGAATACTGCAAACTCACCAGCTTCAATATCAAGTGCGATATTTTTCAGCGTTTCTGTTTTACCAAAGCGTTTGGTGACATTTCTCAATCTGATGCTGGACATGCTGAACCTCATGGCAAGGAGTTTGGTGGCTGAAATGTAATACGTATAACAGTTGGCCATTTTCCACGTCAGCCCTGATGGTGCCTGCGTTGACTATAACGTTCCGTCAGGGCACGCCCTATCGCTGTTTTTGATTTCTGTAATACCGATCACACATTGGTGTGAACGGGCTGGAGCACGTTACGTATTCCGCGTAGCGTATGGCGCAAATGCGATACGTTATTCACGTTTTATATGACCGATGAACCCTGTTCAGCATGTGTCTGAAAAAAGAACAACAGCAAATGACAGTTAAAATGTCATACCTTCACACGAGGCCGGTAATGAAAATCAAAATCAGCGTTACGCTACTTCTGTCAGCCATGATGCTTAATCAATCCGTCTGGGCCGCTCAGCAACTCACCGTCTGGGAAGACATTAAAAAATCGGACGGCATCAAAACGGCGATCGCCGATTTTCAGAAACAGTACGGCGTTGAAGTGAAAGTGCAGGAGATGCCGTTTGCGCAGCAGATTGAGAAGCTGCGTCTGGATGGTCCGGCAGGTATCGGCCCGGATGTGCTGGTGATCCCCAACGACCAGCTCGGCAGTGCGGTGGTGCAGGGCTTGCTGGCTCCGCTGAAAATCGATGCGGCAGAGCAGAGTGCTTATACGCCTTCGGCAATGGCCGCGTTCACACAGAATAACGTGGTCTACGGCGTGCCTAAGGCGGTTGAAAGCCTGGTGCTGATCTACAACAAAGATCTGCTTCCCGCGCCGCTGAAAACCCTGGATGAGTATCGCGCGTTCTCGCAGAAGCAGCGCGAGGCAAAAAAGTATGGCCTGCTGGCGAAGTTCGACCAGATTTACTACAGCTGGGGCGTGATGGCACCAATGGGGTCTTACATTTTTGGTAAAGACGCAAAAGGCGGGATTAACACTCAGGATATCGGGCTGAACACCCCAGGCAGCGTGGAGGCGGTGACATACCTTAAGCGCTTCTTCAGCGAAGGATTGCTGCCGGGCGGCATCATGGGCGACAACGGTCTTAACGCTATCGACTCGCTGTTTACCGAGAAGAAAGCGGCGGCGGTGATCAACGGGCCCTGGGCGTTCCAGCCTTATCAGGCGGCCGGGATCAACTACGGCGTAGCGCCCCTGCCGCTGCTGCCAAACGGCAAGCCGATGAGCTCCTTCCTGGGCGTGAAAGGCTATGTGGTATCGACCTGGAGTAAAGATCAGGCGCTGGCGCAGAAGTTCCTCACCTTTATCAACCAGCCGCAATACGTGAAAGCGCGTTATCAGAAAACTCAGGAGATCCCACCGGTTACTGCGCTGATGAACGATCCGATTATTAAAGATGATGAGAAAGCCAACGCGGTCGCGGTGCAGGCGGCGCGAGCCTCAGCCATGCCGGGTGTGCCAGAGATGCAGGAAGTGTGGGGTCCGGCCAATGCGGCGCTGGAGCTGAGCGTTTCCGGCAAGCAGGAGCCAAAAGCGGCGCTGGATAACGCGGTGAAACAGATCACCATGCAGATTGAAGCGATGCAGGCCAGCAACCAGTAATGCCGGTTCACGGGATAACCGTACAGGATAAGGATCAGAGTGTGGCTATATCTTCCGATGAACATCTGGTAACCGCTAAGCGTCCGCGTCGTCATGCGACGACCGGTGCGTTGCTGGCACTGCTGCCTGGCTTCGGCCAGTTTTATCACCGCCAGTGGGCGAAAGGCCTGTGCTTTCTGATTCTGCTCAGCAGTTTTACCGGCATCTTCCACGATTTTCTGCGTGTAGGATTCTGGGGGCTATACACGCTGGGTGAATCGGTGCCGCGCGATAACTCCATTTTCCTGCTGGCGGAGGGAATTATCAGCGTGCTGATCGCCGCCTTCGGCGTGGCGGTCTGGGGATTGTCGGTGCGCGATGCCTGGGTCAATGGCGTTAAGCGCGACAGGGGGCAACCGCTTAACAGCGTGCGCCAGCAGTATCAGCTGCTGCTGCGCGACGGCTTCCCCTACCTGATGATTTCGCCAGGCTTTATTCTGCTGGTTTTCGTGGTGGTGTTTCCGATTCTGTTTGGTTTTGCCATCGCCTTCACCAACTACAACCTTTATCACACGCCTCCGGCGAAGCTGGTGGACTGGGTGGGGTTCAAAAACTTCATCAACATTTTCACGCTGTCGATCTGGCGCTCCACGTTCTTTGACGTGCTGCAATGGACCGTGGTCTGGACGCTGCTGGCAACCACGCTGCAGTGCACGGTGGGCGTGATGCTGGCAATTCTGGTGAATCAGAAAGACCTGCGCTTTAAGCCGCTGATCCGCACCATCTTTATCCTGCCGTGGGCGGTGCCGGGCTTTGTGACCATTCTGGTGTTTGCCGGGATGTTCAACGACAGCTTTGGGGTGATCAACAACGCGATTCTCGACTTCTTTGGCATTGCGCCGAAAGCCTGGATGACCGATCCGTTCTGGACCAAAACGGCGCTGATCATGATGCAGACCTGGCTCGGCTTCCCGTTTGTCTTCGCGATGACTACTGGCGTGCTGCAGGCGATCCCGGACGACCTGTATGAGGCGGCAATCATGGATGGCGCCAGCGCCTGGACGCGGCTGAAAACCATCACGCTGCCGCTGGTGCTCTACGCCATTGCACCGATCATCATCACGCAATACACCTTCAACTTTAATAATTTCAACATCATCTATCTGTTTAACAACGGCGGTCCTGCCGTGGCGGGATCGAATGCCGGAGGAACCGATATCCTGGTGTCGTGGATCTACAAGCTCACCATGTCGTCGTCGCAATACGCTATCGCGGCCACCATCACCATTCTGCTGTCGATATTCGTGGTAGGTCTGGCGCTGTGGCAGTTCCGCGCGACCCGGTCGTTTAAACAAGATGAGATGGCGTAAGGGAGCAGTTATGGCGAAGTCCGGCAGTATTAAACGCGAAAGGTGGATACGCCTGTCGCTGACCTGGCTGGTAGTGCTGGCCGTCTCGACCATCATTATCTATCCGCTGGTCTGGACGGTAGGGGCATCACTGAATGCAGGCAACAGCCTGCTCAGCAGCTCGATCATTCCGGAGAATGCGTCGCTGCAGCATTACCGCGACCTGTTCAACGGTACGGTGCCTTATATGACGTGGTACTGGAACTCGATGAAAATCAGTTTCCTGACCATGGTGCTGACGCTCATCAGCGTCAGCTGTACCGCCTACGCCTTTTCCCGATTCCGGTTTAAGGGACGGCAGAACGGCCTGATGCTGTTTCTGCTGTTGCAGATGATCCCGCAGTTTTCGGCGCTGATCGCGATTTTCGTGCTGTCGCAGCTACTGGGGTTAATCAACAGCCATCTTGCGCTGGTGCTGATCTACGTCGGCGGGATGATCCCGATGAACACCTATCTGATGAAGGGCTATCTCGACTCGATTCCCAAAGATCTGGATGAGTCGGCGCGCATGGACGGGGCGGGTAACTTCCGCATTTTCGTTGAAATCATCATGCCGCTGTCGAAGCCGATTCTGGCCGTCGTCGCGCTCTTCTCCTTCACCGGGCCGCTGGGCGATTTCATTCTTTCCAGCACCATCCTGCGCACGCCGGAGCAGTTCACGCTGCCGATTGGCCTTTATAACCTGGTGTCGCAAAAAATGGGCGCCAGCTACACCACTTATGCGGCGGGTGCCGTGCTGATCGCCGTGCCGGTGGCGGTGTTCTATCTGGCCCTGCAGAAGTACTTCGTTTCCGGCCTGGCCTCAGGCAGTACTAAAGGATAAATCATGACGCCAAAAACATTGATTCTCGCCCTGGCGCTGGCCTGGGCGACACCGCTGCTCGCCGCCGATCGGCCTGTCATCGCCTCTGCCGGGCCATGGCCAGCCGATTTTATCAAAGGCGCGGATATCTCTTCGCTGGCGGAGCTGGAGAAGCAGGGCGCGAAATTCTACAACGCGGATAACCAGCAGCAGGATGCCATCGCCATTCTGAAAGCCAGCGGTATCAATACCATCCGGCTGCGGCTGTGGGTCGATCCCACCGACGGCAGCGGTCACACCTACGGTGGTGGCGGCAATGACCTGGCGACCACACTGGCGCTGGCGAAGCGCGTAAAAGTGGCGGGACTGAAGCTGCTGCTGGATATTCATTACAGCGATTTCTGGACCGATCCCGGCAAGCAGTTCAAACCTAAAGCCTGGCAGTCGCTGACCTTTCCACAGCTGGAAACGCAGGTGCATGACTATACGCGCGACACTATCGCCCGCTTTAAAGCGGAAGGCGTGATGCCGGATATCGTGCAGATTGGTAATGAGCTTAACGGCGGCATGCTCTGGCCAGAAGGCAAGAGCTGGGGCCAGAACGGCGGCGAGTTTGATCGCCTTGCCGGTCTGCTGAAAGCGGGCATCAGCGGGCTGCGCGAAAACCTCAGCGATCCGCATCAGGTGAAGATCATGCTGCATCTGGCTGAGGGCACGAAAAACGACACGTTCCGCTGGTGGTTCGATGAAATCGTTAAGCGCGATGTGCCGTTCGATGTGATTGGCCTGTCGATGTACACCTACTGGAACGGTCCCATCAGCGCCCTGAAAGCCAACATGGATGATATCTCCCGGCGCTATGGCAAGGATGTAATGGTGGTGGAAGCGGCCTACGGCTACACGCTGGAAAATTGTGACAACGCCGAGAACAGTTTCCAGGCGAAAGAGGAAAAAGCGGGCGGCTATCCCGGCACGGTCCAGGGCCAGGCGGCCTATCTGCATGACCTGATTAAAGCAGTGCTGGCGGTGCCGGACCATCGCGGTAAGGGCGTGGTCTACTGGGAACCGGCGTGGATCCCCGCGCCCGGCAATACCTGGGCCACACCCGCCGGCATGAATTATATCCACGACGAATGGAAACAGGGTAACGCCCGCGAGAACCAGGCGCTGTTTGACTGTCACGGCAAGGCGCTGCCTTCGCTACAGGTTTTACATTAACTATTAGCGTTAACGCTGATGTCTTCCTCTGAGGAACAGGTATGAATAAATTTCCCCCGCTCAGCGCCCGGGTTAACCGGCTGCTGCATGGTGCTGACTACAATCCGGAACAGTGGGCGCACCAGCCGGGCATTATTGATGACGACGTAGCCATGATGAAGCAGGCGAACTGTAACGTTATGTCGGTGGGTATTTTCAGCTGGGCGAAGCTGGAGCCGGAAGAGGGGCACTATGAGTTCGGCTGGCTGGATGAGGTGATCGATACGCTGTGGCTGCAGGGGATTTCCGTGTTTCTTGCTACCCCGAGCGGGGCACGTCCGGCCTGGATGTCGCAGGCATATCCGGAGGTGCTACGCGTGGGGCGCGATCGCGTGCCGGCCCTGCATGGCGGCCGTCATAATCACTGTATGACCTCGCCGGTCTATCGCCAGAAAGTGCAGGCGATGAACAGCCGGCTGGCGGCGCGCTATGCGCAGCATCCGGCGGTGATCGGCTGGCATATTTCCAATGAGTATGGCGGCGAGTGTCACTGCGATCGCTGTCAGGAGGCGTTTCGCGGCTGGCTGCAGCGCCGCTATGAGACGCTGGAGAAGCTGAATTTCGCCTGGTGGAGCGATTTCTGGAGTCACACCTACAGCGACTGGTCACAGATTGTGTCGCCTGCGCCACAGGGTGAGATGTCGATTCATGGTCTGAATCTGGACTGGCGGCGTTTTATGACCGATCAGGTGACGGACTTCTGTCGTGAGGAGATTAAACCGCTGAAGCAGGCGAATCCCGATCTGCCTGCCACCACCAATTTCATGGAGTATTTCTACGACTACGATTACTGGAAGCTGGCTTCGGCGCTCGATTTTATCTCGTGGGATAGCTACCCGATGTGGCACAACGAGAAGGATGAGACCACGCTCGCCTGTTATACCGCGATGTATCACGATTTGATGCGCACCCTGAAGCAGGGCAAGCCGTTTGTGCTGATGGAGTCGACGCCGGGCGCGACGAACTGGCAGCCGACCAGCAAGTTAAAGAAGCCGGGAATGCATATTCTGTCATCACTGCAGGCGGTGGCGCATGGTGCGGACGCGGTGCAGTATTTCCAGTGGCGCAAGAGTCGGGGGTCGGTCGAGAAGTTTCACGGTGCGGTGGTCGATCATGTCGGTCATATTGATACGCGAACCGGGCGTGAAGTGAGTGAGCTGGGCCGGATGCTGGCAGCGATGACGCCGGTGATGGGCAGTCGGGTTGAGGCGCGCGTTGCGATTATTTTCGACTGGGAGAGTCGCTGGGCGATGGATAATGCGCAGGGTCCACGCAATCTGGGTCTGCATTATGAGCGTACGGTAAACGAGCACTACCGTGCTTTCTGGGAACAGGGCGTTGCGGTAGATGTGATTAACGGCGATAGCGATCTCAGCGGTTACGATCTGGTGATAGCACCGATGCTCTATATGGTGCGCGACGGTTTTGCCGCGCGAGCAGAAGCGCATGTTGAGCGGGGCGGGCATTTCGTGGCCAGCTACTGGAGCGGCATCGTGAATGAGAGCGATCTCTGTTATCTGGGAGGATTCCCGGGTCCGCTGCGGCCGCTGCTTGGCATCTGGTCAGAAGAGATCGACAGTCTGACCGATGGGGAGTGTAACGGCGTGCGCGGGATGCGCGGCAATGAGCTGGGTCTGAGTGGGCCATATCAGGCGCGGGAGCTTTGCGAGCATATTCATCTGGAAGGGGCCATGGCGCTGGCCAGTTACGAGAGTGATTTTTATGCCGGAACCCCTGCGGTGACGGTGAATCGGGTCGGTGAGGGTAAAGCCTGGTATATCGCGTCGCGTAATGATCTGCCGTTCCATCGGGATTTTTATGGTGCGCTGATTAAGCAGCTGGGATTGCCGCGTGCGCTGGCGACTGAGCTGCCGCCAGGCGTGGTGGTACAACGCCGTACTGATGGTGAGAAGGCTTTTCTGTTTGTGCAGAACTTTACGGGGCAGGCGCAGCAGTTATCGTTGCCTGCCGGGTTAAGGGATTTAATCGATGGCTCGGGTGTAGGGGGAACGCTGATGCTGGGGCCGTGGGGATGTCGGGTTTTGAGTGTGCTTCTGGAGCAATGATGATCGCTGGCTCAGGGGGGATGTTGACGCTTTCTGGCAGTCTGAGCACATGCTCAGGGGGCATATGCCTTCCGCAAAGGCGCAAAAGATGGCATCCCTGCCCGCTCAGCACGGGCAATTACGCACCTCATCCCTGAGGTGCGCCCGTTCCCGGGCCAACGCTTTGCGTTGTTCAAAAACGCTCCCGGCGTTTTTGTCCCTGGCCCGTGATGCTTTGCTACAGGCATATGCCCCCATCGCTTCTGAGACCGGGCATTGTCTGTAGGAATAGCTGGGTTTTACTGTTGATGTAGGGCAGGTTTTTTTTGAGCCTGATTGCAGGATGGGTGCAGGAAGCGTGTATATTCAGTGAGCAGTCCCGGGCATGTATCCCGCGTTTTCGTTTATCAGTGGTGAGTGGCGGGCAGCAGCCCGCCTTTTTATTATCTGAAGGAGAACAACATGGTGAGTCTGAAATCATTTAAGCAATATTTCAGTCGGCAGCCGCTGACGGTGGAAGAGCTTGAGGTAGACAGCGCGCTACTGGAGCGTCTGGTGAACTGTTTTGGCGGGCGTGACAATATTCAGCAGGTGGATGCCTGTTTAACGCGGCTGCGGGTAAAGGTGACGTCGCTGAAGGCGGTAGATACGGCGGGATTACAGAAGGCGGGCGCGATTGGCGTGGTGATCCTGGGGCATGAGGTGCATGCGATCTTTGGTAAGCAGTCTGACCAGCTGCGTCAGCTGCTGGAAGAACGTTTCTTTAAACCGGAGTAACAGCCGCCAGTGAAATACGAATAAAAAAATGGATAACCGTCGCCGGTTATCCAAGTAAGCCCCTGCATAAGAGCTTAGCAACGATCACAATGAGGAGACTGCTCGATTACCACCAGGCTTCGACCTGTACGCCGAAGTTCCAGGTGTTATTACTGGTGTTGTCTTTGAAGCTGTGTCCATCTTCTGAGTCATTCAGGTAAGAGGCAAACAGACGCAGTTCCGGACGTGACATAAATTCAGGACCGGCTGCCAGGCCCAGGGCCAGCGTATATTTCTGACCCGCCTGTTTGTAGTCGCTGCCCACCTTATTCTCATCTTTCTGCCAGAAGCTGCCGACTTCGCCGATGCCGCGAACATACTGCGTAAACTGATACTGACCACGACCCACCAGCGACAGCAGGGTGCTTTTGCTGGTCTGCGCGGTGATATCGTCCGCCGATCCCCAGGTAAAGACCTGATTCAGGGAGAACTTATCGGTGATTGGGAGCAGACCGGTGTTAATCACGCGGTAGCCAGTGGCGTTTTGAGTATCATTCCACATGTCATACCAGCCGCCGCCCTGCGAAATCATGTTCTGCGCCAGACCTTTGTTGGCGTACTGGAACACCAGCTTCTGGTAGCCGCCCCACATGTCCTGACTGATTTCACTGGTGAGCATGACGCCGTTATCTGCGTCATACAGGCCACCATATTCTTTCTGTTTGTTGGTGGTGTTTGGCATGGCGTAATCGATACCAAATTCGGTCCAGGCACCGTTCCAGGGTTTCCAGCCGGCATAGCGAAGATCGAGGTAGTTAATGTTGACGTCGTTGTCGCCATCGACACGGTAATCCACGTCATTCGCATCGCCACGAATCCAGGCAAAGGAGATAGCGCCCGGACCGAGCGTGTAGTTTTCGATACCGGCACCTGACCCCGAGATGTTCCAGTACTTGGTATCAATGATGTGCAGATCGTGACGCTGGTAGTAGCGTTTACCGCCCCAGATCACCGCATCTTTATCACCCGGCACCAGTCCTTTGATCTGCAGGTTGAGCTGACGCAGGCCAAACTGCGCATCATCGCCGAAGGTGGTTTCGTTATCGTTTGAGCCGTCGGAGAACATACTGACCATGGTGTCGACGTAAAAACTGACATCATCCTTTTTGTAGACTTCGCTGCCCAGCTCAACCTCGCCATAAGTGTCGGCTTCATTGCCGAGACGGCCAACCTTGTTCTTTTGATACTCCTCAATACCGCCATCCTGTGAGACGCCCACGCCACCACGCAGATAGCCATGGAAATCGATGTTGTCGATGGCGGCATAGAGCGTCGGGGAGGTCAGGGCCGCAGCAAGCGCCACAGCAGCAGTACGTAACCTTGTTTCCATGTTATCCTCAATTTTATTTGTAATACGTTCACATGACAGCGGCAGTAAACGCCTTTTGTGGGATGAGTGACAAATAAAATCGCGATAATGTGTGATACACTGCAAATAAAGTGACGCAATATGTAACGATTAGTGAATCAGATCACCAAATTTCACAATGTGAAGGTATTACTTTTGCTTTTTATTCGCGCAATGTGACTGCAGTAGTCTGGCTGACATCAGGGCTGTGATAACATTCCGCCATCGGTAATCAGGGATGCGAATTATGAAATCAAAAAATGCCACCTTAGAGGATGTCGCCCGTCATGCTGGCGTGTCGTATCAGACGGTATCAAGGGTTCTGAATAAGTCGGCAAACGTCTCGGAATCAACGCGTCGCAAGGTGGAACACGCAATTGAGACGCTGCGCTACGTGCCTAACCGGCTGGCGCAGCAGCTGGTGGGCAAGCAGAGCACAACACTGGGTCTGGTAACGACGTCGCTGGCATTGCATGCGCCCTCCCAGGTGGCCGCTGCGGTTAAACGTTATGCGAATGCTGCGGACTACCAGGTGCTGATCGCGATGATTGATGAGAACGTCAATCAAAGTTTGCAGGATTGCATCAATGAGCTGAAGTCTCAGCGGGTGGATAAAGTGATCATCAATGTCCCGCTGGAGAGCAGCGCTGCTGAGCAGGTTGTGCAGGAGAACGACGATATTCTCTGTCTGTTCCTTGATGTTGATCCCTACAGCGCAGTGTTTAACGTTTCGTTTAACCCGGCTGATGGCACGCGTGCCAGCGTTAAATATCTCTATGAGCAGGGGCATCGCGAGTTTGCACTACTGGCGGGTCCTGAGCAGTCGGTCTCCGCCAGGCTGCGCTTAAAGAGCTGGCTCGACACGCTGGAAAGCTACCGTCTGAAGCCGGTCAGCATCAGCCACGGTAACTGGGATGCGCAGAGTGGTTATAATGGCGTGCTGCAACTGCTGCGTGAAGCGCCGGAGTTCAGTGCACTGCTGGTGGGCAACGATCAGATGGCGCTGGGTGTGCTGAGTGCGCTGCATCAGCGCGGTGTGGCGGTGCCTGGGCAGATTTCGGTGATTGGCTACGATGACACCTATGAAAGTGCCTTTTTCCATCCGGCGCTGACCACGGTGTCGCTGGATCTCGATTTGCAGGGCAAAGAGGCGGTTGCGCGTCTGTTACTGGCCAGTGAGCAGGATGAGCAGCGTTCCTCCTCAATTCTGCCGGCAAAGCTGGTGGTGCGCAGCTCGACCGGTATCGCCGGACAACAGCAGCGAGATTTAAAGCAGATTGCAGAACAACTACGGCTGATTGCCAGCCGGCTTGAGTAGCAGGGGCCAGACAAAGATAAAAAAGCATAACAACACACCGCTGCTATGCTCAGATCAGGATAACGCTTCTGAATGTCAGAAAAATTACCCATTGCCTGAGCTGGTCGGTAAACGGGCATTTTTATTACCTGTAAGCCAGCCGGCATGCTCAGCCCGATTCCTCTCCATCCAGGATGTGACACTATGCTGTGGCTTGAACAGGGACTTTACCTTAGGATCGAAGAATTAGCGCATGGCCCCCGGCCGCTGCCGCTTTCCAGTGGCTTTACCCCGCAGACCGCTTATCGCGCGCTGGGCTGCTTTAACCCCTCTGAAACCTCGGATGCTTATTACATTCTTTCAAATGACCGCGACGAAATCTGGTTTATCTGCAACCGGCATCTTAGAACCGTTTTTCTTGATGCCAGCAACACGGCATTTCGGGTGAAAATGCAGGAGCCAGCAGAAAGTCTGCCCGTCCTCTCTGCTGCACATGAAGGGCGTATCGTTTCCATCGAGCGGCCAGCCTGATTTAACAGCCTGCGCGGACGATGACAGATCAGATAATAAAAAAGCCGCCATCACTGGCGGCCCTGACTACGTTTAAAAAGAAGCGTGACCTGTAAATCTTCCGGTAGCGCTTTTTAATTCGCGGGGGCGGTCTTCATTGCCGGGCGCTGTGGCAGGACCACCAGAAAAGCGATGATGATCAGTGCCAGCGTCAGCGAGGCGCCATAGCGGCTCAGTGCGAGTCCGCCCGAAGCAAGGGGTTTATCCAGGAAGTCACCGACAACCGCACCCAGTGGCCGGGTCAGGATAAAGGCTGCCCAGAACAGCGCGGTGCGTGACAGGGAGGTAAAGCGACTTGCCGCCCAGATGATCGCCAGCGCGCCGACAAACAGCAGGATCCCGCCATCATAACCCAGGCCTTCGCTGTCTGCCGTCCAGTCACCCAATGCGGTGCCCAGTGTCTGAGAAAACATAATGGTGACCCAGTAAAAACTCTCAGTAACACCGTTGCTTACCGAACTCACTGCAACCGTTCCACAGGTCATTTTCCAGAGGAAAAGAGAGAGGATCAGCAGAGTGCTCAGCAGCAGCGTACCGCCCAGATAACCAATGTTCAGTGAGCGATCGGCAAAGTCTGCCATCGTTGTACCGACGGTGGTCGTTGCCACGACGGTGAACCAGTAGATCCATTTATTGAAGCTGTTGCGATTGATCTGCACCACGACAGCGACCAGAAAGATGATGGCGAAAATCAGTGTTCCGGTCAGGTAACCGAGATTCATCGACATCGTCACCGCATCGCCGCCGGTTTCACCCAGGGTAGTCGCAGCGATTTTGGTCAACCAGAACGCCGCGGTAACGGCCGGCACTTTACTCAGAGCGTGAGAAGCTGTGTTGTTATTTTGCATAGGGTGATACTCCGGAAAAGCCCAACATGGGCTAATACAGCGGGGATGTTATAGGATTATTCTTAAGGAAAGATTAAGCTGGAGGCGAGTCGAGAGAAATTTTTGATGGGCTTTTTACTGCTGCTCTGAGAATAGAAATGCGCCACGATGTGCAGTTTTTTTACAGGCTAAGCGCCATTATTATTCTGTTTTAAAGGCGTTTTTATACATCTTTCCTGCTATTAAATCGTCACAGCCCTGAAGGAATTTTCAGAATGGCTCAGATGGCTCTCTCTGTCAGCACATCATCTATGAGTAAAAAAATTAACAAATTGTGAGGCGCAATTAATTGCCAGCATCATAGCCTTTTTCGGCCCGGCTATCTTTTCCCCCGTCATTCAGCCAGCGGGAATGTTATCACTGAGCGCCCCCCAAAACCCGCAGGGCTTTACTGAAGCAGCGATGTTCAGCCGGTTTCATGGTTCACAGCCCTCAGACAATATGCTGTGATTAAAGATTATGCCCCGATGAGCCGATATAAACAGGCTAATACTTCTGATACTGCAGCCTGACAGCTTTGCGTAATGTCACAGGAGAGGGCACCTCAGAAACCGCTGCCGGAAAGGCCTCAGTTTCCGCCAGCATTTATCACGGCCCGCAATACTGAACCTTTATGCATAGCCTCACTCAGCTACAGGCAGGCATTAACGGTTATAATCAGGTCTGTAGCGACGTGTATTGAACTTATTTAAAATCGTCAGCAACGTCGGAGCCGGCCGCCATGAACCCAATGATCAAACCTTCTTTTACCGCTGTTTGGTCTACGGATGCCCAGGGGATCTGCATCGCCAGTCAGGAAACTCCTGCGGGTCTGATGCCTGAACTTAAGGGCGTGACGCTGAGTTCATGGCTAAGTCTGGCGCAGGCTGACGACGATGCAAAGATCGCGCTGCAGCTGACTGCAGCCCTGGAATTGCTGACGCCTTTCCATATTGAAGTGCCGATCCATTGTCTGGATGGCAAGACGCGTCGGGTCCTTGTTTCCGGCCTGCCGGATTGCCAGCCTGGCACCTCCCATCTGCAGTACAACGGCTTTATTCTGGATGTGACCGGGCAGCGTAAAGCCCTGGAAGATGCGCTGCGCACGGCGGCGGAATATCGCCTTCTGATTGAAAACAGTACCGATCTGATTGCCCATTGTGACGCGGAAGGCAGATACGTATCAATTTCTCCCTCTTACAGCGAAATCATAGGCTGGACCACCGAAGAGGTTGTGGGGCAACTGGTGGTGGATTTCCTGCACCCGGATGACCGCGAATTAGCCACCGAAGCGCTGGGATGTATCTTCAGCGGCGGGGTACTGCCGGATGTTGTTGAGGTGCGCAAACTGCATCGCGACGGCCATTACATCTCACTGGGTACCAAAGCCTGTGGCGTCATCAATCCTAATTCAGGAAAAAATATTGGTGCCGTGCTGGTATCGCGCGATATCACGCGGGACAAAGAACGGATGCGTAATCTTGAGAAGCTGGCAACCCTGGACACGCTGACCGGGCTGCACAATCGTGCCTGGATTAACGAGAAGGTGGGATTCATGCTGGCGCAGGCAGACGATCAGGCCTATACCACTGTGATGTTTATCGATTTGAATGGGTTCAAGGCGGTGAACGATTTGATGGGTCACGCGACCGGCGATGCCCTGCTGCAACAGGTCAGTGAACGGCTGCGACACTGTATGCGTCCGGGCGATTCAGTGGCGCGTCTGGGTGGCGATGAGTTTGTCGTGGCTGCTAAATGCAGCAATCACGAAGCCGCATCCGCGATTGCCCTGCGGATTATTGACAGTCTGCAGGCACCTTTCGCCATCGATAATATGGATGTTCGTATTGGTGCGGCGATTGGTATCAGCCTTGCCCGCTTCGGGACAGCAACGGCCAAAATGTTATTCGAAAACGCAGATAAGGCGATGTACCAGGCTAAAGCACGACGTGATGGTTCTTATCAGTTTTTTGAGCCAGCAGCGGAGTAGCCGTTGTATATGATGGCGGGTCTCCGCTTTCACTCCTGTCAGGCTTATCCTGAACTTATCTGCTCATCACTCTGCGCTATCATGCAGGAACGGTGCTCAGGCTAAGTTCATGCAGATTCTTCGTCATCCCGCCCTTCATCATAACCCGCCTGTGCCTGTTCCATGGCGCCTCCATGTTGCTTTGCCCAGTTCACCAGCGCGACAAAAGGCTCCTGCAATGTCCGGCCCAGCGGCGTAATCGCATATTCGACCGCCACTGGCGATGAAGCAATCACGCGGCGGCTCACCAGTCCGTTGCGTTCCAGCCGGCGTAATGCCTCTGTCAGAGATTTATGGGTGATGGGGTCGAGCCTGCGCTTGATGGCATTAAAACGCGAGGGCTGAGAGCACAATACGGTGAGGATTAAAACCGACCACTTATTCGCTACCTGTTCCAGGACAGGGCGGGTGCTGTTGATCTCGGCCAGTAGCTGAGTGATGTCAGTAGCCATGAGGTTTCCTTGAGGATATCTGGTGTACATCAGGTGCGTAATTGACACTAAATATAATAAATATACCATCAGGTGTCTAACCTCTATCCGGAGTCGCAATGATGAAACTGAGTGGAAAAGTCGCCCTTGTCACCGGGGGTAATAGCGGTATCGGCCTTGCTGTCGCTCGTCGTTTTGCAGAGGAAGGTGCACGCGTGTTTATCACCGGCCGGCGGGAAGCACAGCTGGCTGAGGCAGTCGCACTGATCGGCGGTCAGGTCGAGGCCATTCAGGGCGATATCACCCGCACAGACGACCTTGCGCGTCTGTTCGAAACCCTTGGCACCCAAGCGGGTCGCCTCGATATCCTCGTTAACTCTTCAGGTGTGTCTGAACCGGCCAGCCTGGAGGAAACCACGGAAGAACACATCGATCGCGCTTTTAATCTGAATGTGCGAGCCATGGTGCTGACGGTGCAGCATGCGGTGCGATTGATGGGTGAGGGCGGCAGTATCGTGCTGGTGGGTTCCGTTGCAGGCGCGATAGCGAATCCCGGTTATGGCAGCTATTCCGCCAGCAAGGCTGCGGTACGGTCTTATGCACGCACCTGGAATAGCGAGCTGGCACCGCGCGGCATCAGGGTTAATACGCTGAGTCCTGGTCCTACCAACACGCCGATGTTTGACCGGGCCAGCGATGAAGTCAGGCAGACGCTGACCGCCCGGATCCCGGCAAAGCGGCTGGGACACCCTGAGGAAGTAGCGGCTGCGGCACTGTTTCTGGCTTCAGATGAAAGCAGCTATATCAGTGGCACCGAGCTGGTCATTGATGGCGGGATGATTGCTTAGGAGATTTTCGTCGAGTGATGGGGGATGGCTTAATGGCATGGCAGGGAGGGTTTGGACTCATTAAGACGCTCCCCCGATAAGAATGTGTCTAAGACTGATATTTATACCCTTAGATTTGTTCTGGCCCGTCTTTACTGTTCAGAGTCAGAAGTCAGTCCGCAGCGTAAAATCATATTGCGTCAGTTTATTATTTCTGCAGGTTTTTCACTTTCGGGAGACCAGTAACCCCCACTGCCATGATAGGTTTCAGCTCCCAGCACGAACGTGGTTCCGCAATGATTACAGGCGAAATGGTAATCAACGATATCCCCCCAAATCATCTGTTCAGCACATTCTGTAAAGGTAAACTGATTCCAGTTAATGGTGGTTGTAACTTCGGAAATTATCTCCTCTTTAAGCGCGTTATGTGCAATACGTATAGCCCGGCTCAACTGGCGAGGTTCTCGAATAATGTATTTAACACAGAGATCCTGACAGTACTTACAACTCATTCTGTAAAACCTCCTTTTTACCTGAATGTTCAGGTGAAGCGCTATCGCCGGGCGCTGACTATCTCTTCTGAAGAGGCAGTCGCTATCTCTTCGGAAAACTATAAATGTGTTCTATGCAATGATGTGTATTCATTGTGAAGCAGAACGTCGGTCCATAATCTCTTTCACGTAATGCTCAATACCAATGTGATGTTCACGGTTTATTGCAGAAATAAATGTCTGCAGGAAATCTGATGCTGAGTGAAGTGTATTTACAATCAGTTTATCGAAGTCTTTCTGGGTAAATCGGTCATAGCCTTTGAGCGTCGAGCGCTGAAGCAAGGTATGCGCAGTAATTTCGAGAACCGCGCGTCTGTAATCATCGGAAAGCAGAACATCAAGATCGTCCCGGCTGATCTCAAAGTCAAAGTTATAGCTCATAAAACCAGAATCGACAGGCAGTGAGTAGGTCAGCTTCCCATCCTCCAGTGTCACATGAGGCTCATATCCCTCACCCATAAGGTGTACTGACTGCATATTCATCTCCTATATTTTACTGGCGCTGGTTATTGCTAAAACGATTTCATTAATTGAAATCATTAATCAGACAGATTGAAGAGGGTTCTTAATCCCTGATGACTGCATGAATATCTCAGCCTTCCCTGACAGTTATCGAACCCGTTCCCCAGAACAGCATGACTGACTTTAACGACTAAGCGCTGCTTATCCCCTGACTTCCGTCCTGGCCTACGCGACCACCCAGACCACCAGACCCGCCAAGGCCCGCGTTTCCGCCGTTTCCGCCTTTCCCACCTGGTGAGTTGTCGGACGATCCGCCGTTACCACCATTTCCTCCGTTAGCATCCCTGTTCGTATTTTTATAGTGATTATGGTGATGGTGTTGAGTGCCGGGTTCTGCACCAGCACCGTCGCCACCATTCCCGCCACGGCCTCCATTTGAAGCTCCATTGCCGCTGTTGCCGCCATTCAGACAATCGGTGCCAGAAACGCCATTCCTGCCATTCTGACCATCAGGGGAACCGCTTTGACCATCCAGACCATTCTGGCTTTCGCAGGCAGTGAGTTGCGTAGTGAGTAGGATCTGAGTATTCGCTGATACCGGCAGGCAAAATATCCCGAGCGAGAAGGAGACGAGGGATAATAAATGTCGGAACCTGAACATTGTTAATTCATCCTCCTGGTTGATGGTCACCCGCCACAGCCATGCCCTCAAAGGGCAGCAAGAATGGCGGCTTCCATTTTCTCCGGCGTGGTGGTTGGTGCAAATCGTTTAATCGGTTTACCGTCGCGTCCGATCAGAAACTTAGTGAAATTCCACTTAATACGACCACCCAAAACGCCGGGTAATTCATCTTTCAGGTAATGAAAAATCGGGTGCGTTGAGGTGCCATTGACATTCACTTTGCCAAACATCGGAAAACTTACCCCGTAGTTGATGTGGCATGTCTGCGCAATTTCGTCGGCTCCGCCAGGTTCCTGATTCCCAAACTGATTGCAGGGAAAACCCAGTACCACCAGCCCCTGATCGGCATATTTTTTGTAGAGGGTTTCGAGGCCGGCGTATTGTGGCGTGAATCCACAGTGACTGGCGGTGTTAACGACCAGCACGATCTTGCCAGCGAAGTCGGACATCTGTACAGGCTGGCCGTTCAGGCTGGTGGCTGTGAGTTTATAAAAGGCAGACATGTTGTAATCCTCAGTGCGGAAACTGTTTTACGCCAACATTAGCACAGAGCACATGAGGAAAGTGGAACATGGAGAGCAGGTACTGAGTGAGAAGGCCCGGCATCCGGATTTCAGACGTTATCGCCAGGCGCTGATGATTATTTCCGCTTCTGATGTAAATCCTGGTTGTTATTCATGATGAATTTTAACCACGACCTTACCCTTTGCATGTCCCTGTTGAAGCCAGTTAAGAGCATCCTGAGTTTCTGCAAAAGGGAACACACGGTCGATCACTGGCCTGATTTTTCCAGCTTCAATTAAATTGCTCATCTGCCCCAACTGGTTGCCATCAGGACGAACAAAAAGAAAGGAATAATCCAGACCGCGCTTTTTTGACAGTCGCAAAATCCTGCGGCTCATCAGGCCAAATATCATCCGCAGAACGATATTGAGTTGTCTGGTACGCGCAAAATTAACGTCTAAAGGCCCTATCAGAGAGACTATTTTTCCGCCTGGCTTGAGGATGTTCATAGATTTCTCAATCGAATCACCCCGAAGCGTGCCGAGGACAAGATCAAAGCCACTCAGCACGTTTTCGAATTCCTGCTTTTTATAGTCAACGACTTGATCTGCGCCCAGCTGACTGACCCACTCCACATTAGCTGAACTGGTCGTCGTCGCGACCTTTGCGCCAAGATATTTCGCCAGCTGAATCGCAAAGCTGCCAATTCCTCCCGAACCTGCCGGAATGAACACCTTCTGCCCTGGCCGCAGACGGGCTCTCTCTGTGAAAGCCTGCCAGGCGGTGAGGCTGACCATCGGGAGCGAAGCAGCCTGAACGAAATCCAGATTTTCAGGTTTGATGGCCGCGAGACTTTCAGGGACCAGGGCAAACTCGGCCAGTGAGCCGTTGCCCCTGTCGAAAATGCTGGCGAACACTTCATCACCCGGACTAAAACGCGTTACCTGACTTCCTGTTGCAATAACCACACCCGCCAGATCACTGCCCAGAGTCGCTGGAAGTTTAAAATGTAAAACCGGTTTGAATATTCCCGTAGGGATCATGTTGTCTATGGGATTCAGACCCACAGCATAAACTTTCACCAGGATTTCATTGGGACCGGGGCTAGGGTAATCCACATTATCAAATCCCAGCTCAGGTGATTTTCCGTAGCGTTTAAACGTAAAGGCTTTCATCATGCTGGTTTTCATTTATTCATGCTCTCCAATAACACCCAGACCGTAGCCCGTTCCGAAAATTTCATTTTCAGATTCTCGTATCGAGCTGAAGGCTGTTCCGCACGACCTTATCCAGCAGGGTTGCAGGCGCAAAGCGGAGGACGAAATTCAGTTTTGCTGCGAGCGTTCCCGCCGTGTAGCGTATTTTTGGCCGTGAGGACTGGGCCGCTTTAAGCACCACCGCAGCCACGACCTCCGGACTTTCCGCTTCAGCCATTGCCTTACCGACCACTTTCTTCAACTTAGCCCGGATGAGTTCATACTCTTCAAGCTTCGCATCCGGTTCGATATTGTGGACTTCAAACTGCGTTTTTATGTATGCCGGCTCAATGACAGAAACCCTGATGCCCTGGGTGCGCAGTTCATGATCAAGTGCGCCTGTATACCCCTCGACCGCATGTTTACTGGCCGCATAGAGTGCGACATAGGGCAGTGGCACGACCCCCAGAATGGAACCGATATTGATGATGCGCCCGCTGCCCTGGCGACGCATGTAAGGCAGTACGGCGCGTGTCAGCCTGACGATACCCATGAAGTTTGTGTCGAAGATATGCTGCGCCTGTTCGACAGAACTCTCTTCCGCCGCTGCCGGAGCGACGCCAAAGCCTGCGTTGTTCACCAGCAGGTCTATTCGACCCTCAAGCTGCATCAATTCGTAAATAACACCCTCTACCGAAACGTCGTCAGTCACATCAAGAGCGAGTAATGGAAAGGGCTGTTTACTCGCCTGTGGGCCACGACGGCTGGTGCCATACACTTTATAACCCGCTGCTAAAAGTTTGTTCGCAGAGGCTTCACCAATGCCAGAAGAGGCGCCGGTCACCAGTGCTACACGTTTTTGGCTCATTCTGAGTACGCTCTTGTAATAGGGTTCGGAGGAATAACTGATTTAATGATGATGATCATAATCAATAAAGTCAACTTGTTTGATTATGATCATCATCAATGTATGCTTGGGTTCTGTTTCAGGAGGAAAAAACATGAAAGTGTCTAAAGAGCAGGTTCGCGAAAACCGGTTGCGGATCGTTGAAACGGCGTCAGAGCTTTTTCGTGAGCGTGGTTACGATGGGGTAGGCGTCGCTGAACTGATGTCAGCCGCCGGGTTAACACATGGCGGTTTTTACAAGCATTTTGGGTCGAAAGCGGATTTGTTAGCTGAAGCGATGAGTTGTGGTTTCACGCAGTCGGCAGAAAAAACCGAAGGGGTAAGTCGGGAAGCGTTTATTGAGTACTACCTTTCCCGTCAGCATCGCGATGACATGGGAAAGGGGTGCGTGATGTCGGCTCTGGGCACCGATGCAGCCCGGCAGTCTGAATCAATCCGCGAGACATTTGCGGCCGGGATTGAACGACAGATTGCCATCCTGGAATCCCAAAATGTCACGCGGGCAGAGCTGATAAATACCATTGCGCAGCTTGTTGGTGCATTGATGCTTTCGCGAGCCTGTCCGGATGGTTCCGGACTCGCTGATGAGATTCTGGAGGTCTGCCGGGCGCGTTTGCTCCGTCCTGATGCCAGTCGGATTTGAGCGGTGCTTTTCCGTTTAACTGGAACGAAGCCAATGTGACACAGGCTAGACTGCCCAGCCTGCTGGCATCTCATTTGCGGCAGCGGGAGCGCGTAATCCGGACTTCCCGTTCCGGATAGAGGTTCCACCAACAGGTTTCCAATCAGTCGATCACCCACCTGGTACAGTGACTTATGACTCAGCCATTATCGCGGAATCCGGGATAAAGACTCATTCCGCCATCAATAAACAGTGTGGTGCCGTGAACATAGTCGGAAAGGTCACTGGCCAGCCAGACCACCGCATTCGCCACATCTTCCGCCGCACCGATACGTCCGTAAGGGATGAGTTTTAACAGCGCTTTGCCCGCTTCGCCCTGAGTGGTTTCTTCGTTAATAGCGGTTGCGATAGCGCCAGGTGCGACTGAGTTTACGCGTATACGGTCTTCACCCACTTCCTGTGCCAGGCTTTTCATCAGTAAATCAACCCCGCCTTTTGAGGCAGCGTAGTTAACATGTCCGGCCCAGGGAATGAGCTGATGCACCGAGCTCATGTGAATGATCTTACCTACAGCCCGGCTGATCTCCGGGCGGTGCGCCTGGTCACGAAACTGACGCAGCGCAGCCCGAGCGCAAAGGAACTGTCCGGTGAGATTCACATCCAGGACGGTATTCCAGTCTGCAAGCGACATCTCAATGGAAGGCGCATCTTTCTGCAGCCCTGAGTTCGCCACCAGAATATCCAGCCTGCCAAATTCAGCAATCGTCTGAGCAAAGAGATTTTCTACGTCAGCTTCCTTTGAGACATCACCCTTTACCGCAATGGCGCGTCCACCGTCTGCACGTATTTTGTCAACCAGTTCTTCGGCAGGTTCCGCCTGGCTGTGGTAGTTAACCACCACACCGGCACCAGCTTTGGCGAGTGCTTCTGCACAGGCATAGCCGAGACCTGAGCTGGCGCCGGTAACCAGCGCAACCTGATTTTCGAGTGATAAGATCATGAGGCTTCCTTAATTCTGTTAATGATGAGCGTCTTAACATGGACGAGTGCATAGGCCTGAGTCACTGAATTATAGATGCGAAGTGCAGGGTTGCCCGTGGTTTCGCCTGACATGCAGGGTCAGAAGGAGTTGATCCATAACAGCCGGTAATGAACTTAAAGCGTCTTTACCACCATCCCAGCCGCAGCCAGCATCATAATGGCTCCGGCTGAACGGAAAACGAGTCTCTGCGCTTTTGCACTGGTCAGAAGATGACGAATTCTGAGCGCGGCCAGAATAAAAACCGCACCAACACTTAACAGCACGAACACGGTAAGTGGAACCAGAATTCCTCCCCAAATCTGTAGCGAGACATTATCCAGAGAGATAACCAGAGGCAGTATCGCCAGATAGAAAGCGATGGTTTTAGGGTTGCCAAGCGTGATGGTCAGCCCTGAAAACCAGGCTGACGCCAGTTCTCGTTTTGTCGCTTTCTGGTCAATATTTATTGCCCGAGGCTGGTGGCACCAGAATTGCCATGCAAGCATGAATAAATAGAGTGAGGCAGCCCAGTTAATCATCGTGAAGACGGCGGTATAGCTATGAGACATCACTGCCAGGCCAAACACCGCAACAGATAAATAAATTAAATCCCCGAGAATAAGGCCAGCCAGCATGGTAAAGCCAGCTACCGCACCACCACTCACGCTGCGAGCGACTAATGCGGTCATTCCCGGCCCCGGAATTGCGGCGGCTAAACCGAGTGCAGTCATATAAGATATTATCAGAGCAATATCTGACATAATTCTTCCTTCCATAATATTATTTGAAGAGAGAGGAGGTTTAATGCTTTAAAAAAATGGTCTGTCCGTGATTTATTTAAAATAAGATCACGATATACACTCAATCTGAATTCAGTTTTCCACTTTTGCTATTCGTAATAACACGTTGAAAAAGTAAATATATTATGTCGCAATAAGCGGGAAAATTGTTACCTATATTATTTACTCAATACTGATTTTTAGGTAATAATTACCCTTTATCAGCGCTATAACGAAAGGAATTTCCGACTATGACCCTAAGTCCGACAGATATGAAAATCCTCGAGATTTTACAGGACGATGCTCGCGTCACTAACCAGGTTCTGGCAGAAAAGATAAACCTCTCAGCTTCTCCCTGCTGGCGCAAAGTGCGCAGGCTTGAGGAAGAAGAAGTGATTCAGGGCTATCGTGCTGTTCTTGACCGCAAGAAAATCGGTCTGGGCGTGATGGTTTTCATTCGGGTCGTCATTGACAGTCATAGTGAGGCCGAGGCCAGAAAGTTCGAAGAAGAAGTGACTGCGCTGGAGGACGTGGTGGCCTGCTATAGCATCGGTGGAGATGCCGACTTTCTGCTACAGGTTGTAGCATCGGATCTGGACTCCTATGCTGATTTCGCAATGTCAGTGGTACGCAGATTGCCAGGCATTAAAGAAATGCAGAGCATGTTTGTGCTTAAAGAGATCAAACCCCTCGTTTCTTATCCTATTAAGAAAATCGCTGAGTAGACTAACGCCGCCGGGACAGCCCGCGACAGAATTTTTAGTTAATAGTCCAGATGTCAGTTACATCAGCATTAGAAGAATTTTACTGCATAAAAAAAGCCCTCAGGACTTGCTCAGCCATAAAGTCCATGCTTTACAGCGTCAATAACTGTTGTACCGGGATCTGCCGGGGCATTGATTGTTTTCACCACGGAAAAAATATGAAACTTAATCATTTTACGATAGGGCAAAGACTCAGTGTGATGGCCGCCATCCTGCTACTGGCGACCCTGCTTGTCGGTTTGCGAGGCATTACCCTGAATACTCAGGCTTTGCAGAAAAATACCGACATCATGGCAAGCGAAACGCGTGTCGCGGAGAGCATTGATACTGCACGTAATGCACAGGTTCAGTTTAAAATTCAGGTACAGGAGTGGAAAAACACCCTGTTACGCGGCACACAAGGCATGCGTGTTTTCGAAAAATACAAAGCGGCCTTCCTGGCGCAGAGTGATAAAACTCAGGCGCTACTCCATCAATTGCTGATACTGCAACCCGAACTGGGGATGGATACGACCCAGGTGAAACAGACGATCGAGCTACACGCTCAGCTCAGACAAAAATACCTGGTTGCGTTGCAAAACTACGACATCCAAAACCTCGCCAGCGCCCAGCTGGTTGATGGTCAGGTCAATGGCATCGATCGTGAGCCGACCAAAATGATTGATGACGTGGTTCATCGTACGCTGGCACATGCCCAGAAGCTCAATGAACAGATGACGGCGCAAAATCTCGCCCAGTATCAGGAAACCCGCATGACCTTATGGATCGCGATGGCGGGTATTTTGCTTTCCGGCGTATTAATCACTGCCTGGTTAATCCGCAGCATTACCCATCCATTGCGCGAAGCTGTCAACATTGCGCGCACAGTGGCTTCAGGCGATCTGCAGACCGTGATTCGCCCCAGCGGACGCGACGAAACCGCAGAGCTGATGACGGCGTTGCGAGAAATGAATATCAGCCTGACTTCCATCGTCTCTGGCGTTCGCACCGGCACGGAGAACATCGCCTCAGCCTCTGTTCAGATTGCCCAGGGCAGCCAGGAACTCTCCTCGCGTAATGAAGCGCAGGCAGGCGCGCTTGAAGAAACTGCAGCCTCCATGGAGGAACTGACTTCGGTGGTGAAAAATAACGCGCAGAACGCCTCTCATGCCAGCAGCATTGCCCATGATGCCCGCTCCATTGCGGGTCAGGGCGGCAACGTGGTGGAAAAAGTCGTCCACACCATGAGCGAAATCCAGCAGTTCTCAAACGAAATTAACCAGATCATTACAGTCATTGATGGTATCGCTTTCCAGACCAATATTCTGGCCCTGAATGCTGCGGTCGAAGCGGCGCGTGCGGGTGCCGAAGGTCGTGGTTTTGCAGTAGTCGCGGCGGAAGTCCGTGCTCTGGCACAGCGCTCAGCAAAAGCGGCGAAAGATGTGCGTATCCTGATCGAACGTTCTGTGAATTCAATCGGGCAGGGCAACGAACTGGTTCAACATGCCGGTACGACAATGGAAGAGATTATTTTACGCATTCATCAGGTCAGTGAGCTGATTGTAAACGTTTCGTCGGCCAGTAACGAGCAAAGTGTCGGTATCGATCAGGTTAATCTGGCGGTCACCCATATGGACGCAGCCACGCAGCAAAATGCCGCGCTTTCTCAGCAGTCCACTGCTGCGGCGCAGGCTTTACAAGCGCAGGCTGAAATGCTGCTTGCCAGCGTAAGCGTGTTTAAAATTAATCCTGCACGTGCTTAATCTTTGATGTCAGGGCAGGGTACTTCACGATATCTTGCCCTGACAGTTTTCAGCGTAAATAGAAGCCCGGTTCTGAATATTCATTCACAACGCTCAGCGCAACAGGAATAGCAACCCCGCTTCGCATTATGTATCTGAACATAACTCACTTTCGGATCGGCAAAAAAACGGCGCAGCAGAACTTCAGCAAAATTTCCTTCAGCTATGTCTGCCGCTATTAAAAAGTGTTTTTCATCATAAGCACGTAATGACAGCACTCTGTTGTGCAGGACTTCAGGTAATTCATTGTGGTAAATGCCTTGTTGGGTGCATCCCTCCCAGACATAAATCGCGTGCGTGCCAAAATAGGGTGTGTCTGCAGCCTGATAAATATGATTGATCAGAAGGGCGGTTTCACCTGCAGGAATATCACACAATGAGATTCTGTCGGGATAACCAGGATAGCACTCCACCTTTTGACGTATTGCGTTGTGTTCTTTCAGATAGCTATGGCTCTGTCCAAAAAGATGAGTAAATGGCCCGGCATCCAGACCTGAGATTTTAAAATTCATGATATCGCCTGTCGTTTTCAGCAGTGAAGAATGACGTTATCGGATATCGTTTGGTGAGACTCGCCGTTTTCGGTCAGGGATTTTTGGGAACGAGACTGTCAGGGAATTGCACTAGATGTGTCCCCCCCTCAGCCAGCTTTGACAACCTTACTCATGACAAACTTTTACGGATGTTAATACCTTTCCATCCGCGATAAGCCGTCAAATTGCCTTCACCTTTCTGCCCATCGCGCATCTCTGGTAACTTGTAAAAAATTCCCTGAACGCTACCCCGCTAACGACATATCCGTCACATAAAACAAAACTGCCATGTACTTTTTTGTGACAAATAACACAACCTCATTACATCCTCAGGCAGGGGCAAGATTTTATCGTGATAATGGTTTTACTCAGTACATTTCTGTTTTACAGAGTACAACAATCCGCTTTCTCCACTGCCCTTAAGCCGATGACAAAATTGTGAGGATCATCATGTCTGAAAAACAGCACATCACGACATTCTCTGCTGATATTGAGCAGCAGACCGTTAAGAAGGTGGTCTGGCGCATTTTGCCCTTTCTGATTGTCTGTTATCTGATTGCCATCATCGATCGCGGCAACATCGGAATGGCTTCGTTACAGATGAACGAAGATTTAGGGTTGTCGAAAGCCGTATTTGGTTTTGCAAGCAGCCTGTTTTTCGTGGGTTACTTCCTGTTTGAAGTTCCCAGTAACCTCGCCATGCAGAAAATTGGGGCAAAGATCTGGATCTCTCGCATCATGGTGTCGTGGGGCATTATTTCGGTCTGCACTGCTTTTGTTGAAAGTGCCAATACGCTCTACGTATTGCGCTTTTTACTGGGTGCAGCTGAAGCAGGATTTTTCCCTGGCGTAATTCTTTATCTGACGTACTGGATCCCGGGCAAGTACCGTGCGCGTGTGATTGCAACGTTCATGGTGGCAATCCCGGCGGCAAACTTTATAGGATCGCCTATCTCCGGTCTGATTTTGTCGCTCGACGGCTGGTTAGGCATGCGCGGCTGGCACTGGTTATTCATCCTGGAAGGTATTCCGGCGGTGATTCTGGGGATTGCCGCTTTCTTCTTACTCAGTAATCGTCCGACCGATGCCAGCTGGCTAAATCAGGAACAAAAAGCGTGGCTGAGCACGACTATTCAGGCAGAAAACGAGAAGAAAAAAGCGATTGGTCATATCTCGCTATGGCAGTTACTGCGTCATAAGCATATCTGGGTGATGGCACTGATTTATGCGGGGGCTTCTGCGGCGGGATCAACTCTGAGCGTCTGGTCTCCGCAACTGCTGAAATCGTTCGGGCTGGATAACTTCACAACCGGTTTAGTCAATGCGATTCCTTACGGTCTGGCATCCATTCTGATGATTGTATGGGGCAGAAGTTCTGACCGGAGCGGCGAGCGTCGCTGGCATACCGCGTTAACGCTGTTCCTGATTGCAGGTGGTCTGCTCTCCGCCTTTATCACCAACAGCCTGACCGGCAGTGTTGTCATCCTGTCACTGGTATTAATTGGTGCCTACTCAATGAAAGGACCTTTCTGGGCGCTGGCGTCGGGATGGATGTCTTCCACTACCGCTGCTGCGGGTCTGGCTGCTATCGGTGCGATGGCGAACCTGATTGGCGGAGGGCTAATGGTCAACGTTTACGGCATCATTAATCAGGCGACCGGCAGCCATACGCTGGCAATGATGCCACTGGCTATTCTCTGCGGCATCGGCGGTATTGCGGTGCTGGTTATGGGGCGCAAAAAAGAGTTAAACATCGAAGTTGACACTCACGCTTCGCCAGTCAGTAAATAACGTAGCATCA
>Ga0157367_1000048_pt1 | contig 60301 bp, 53 predicted proteins | sample AttbisABBM2_FD_113142 | JGI IMG/M metagenome (GOLD analysis project Ga0157367, IMG submission 113142) | Fungus gardens microbial communities from leaf cutter ant in Botucatu, State of São Paulo, Brazil - Atta bisphaerica ABBM2 | ecosystem: Host-associated > Fungi > Mycelium > Unclassified ... | reverse complement strand
TGATATTACAGCCAGGGTAACCGGGCGCGGTCAATGCCGCCTCTGACAGAAATGGGATGACTAGCAGGGAAAGAACCAGCGTTTTCATGAGTATCTCCGGTAATAAAAAAAGATTTTCAGCCAGCCTTACATTTTCTCAGCCAGCTGGCAGAAAAAAACCCGCCATCTTTAGCGGGCTGAACAATAAGAAAACGTTCACATTTACGGCAAATGCGCCGGCTCCAGCAAGGGACCGGCACCTCTAAGCATGGAAAAAAAATGCCGTTCTGCAAGGCTTAACATGCAGCAGAAGGCAAAAAAATGGCTCCCGTCCGGGAGCCAGAAAAAACAGCGGTCTGGGTCGTTGCATATCCCTGGTGCAGGATGATTTAAGTATCGGCCGGATTGCCGCGGGTATTAGACCGGCGGCAAAATTTTTTCCGTACACGCCTTCACGCTGTATCTAGCATAACAGCACTTGCCTGCACCCCCGCAGACCGCTCCTGACGCGAACAGGGCTAATTCCGGTACCTTTCTCCGTGCACAAATCCCGCAAAACGTTCTTGATAATTTTGACGCGTCTGCATGGCTATGCAGTGAGTACTCGTCTCGAAAGATCAATGCATGCAGATTTTGGAAATGTCTGCTTTTGGCACGGATCGGACTGACACTGGAGTAAGGTCCGCTATGAGCGAGTTGCGGACATTCGTTTTAAAATGTAGCGAGAAGACCATGTCCACTTTTGGCTTGTCTCTGCCTGTGTAAAGTATCAGGACTTAGTGTCTGATCTCTTCGCCAGATATTATTGTCATCCAGCGCGGGAGGAAGTGAGTAAAACAACCGTTACCTGATCGACCCCTATTGAGAACCGGGTGTGCAGAACGACATCATCGGCTGCCAAAAAAACACCACCATCCGTCAACCAAGGACTGCTGAGCCATAATTGTCTGTTAATTTTATAAATTCGTATTCCACTGAAATCCCGACTTGAAAGCGAAGACTATACCCTGATGTCTCAGTGGTACTTCCCTTTTTTACCTTCTGTGCTTCCTCTGTAGTCCGTCGTTTGCAATTCACATTTAATTTTGTACTATGAAGTACAATAATTGATTGCGGGTAAAAACTATGATTTCAGCCACACGCGGGCGACCGCCGAAATACTCAAGAGATGATGCCCTCAACAAGGCCATGCGCGTGTTCTGGCGCAACAGTTATGAAGGCACTTCACTGGATGATCTCAGCAAAGCGACAGGGATGAATCGTCCCAGTTTATATAACGCCTTTGGTGATAAAGAGCGCCTGTTCTGCTCTGCGGTTGAGTGGTATCTCACCCATGAAGGCAGCCTGACACAGCACTGGCTGGAAAAGGATGGGCCTGTGGCAGAAACGTTCGGCAACCTGCTGAGCGGTTACATCAAGCTTTTCAGCCAGCCGGATTCCGGGCGAGGATGCATGGTTGTTCTGGGAGCCATTAACTGCCGCCCGGAACATCAGCACCTGTCCGACAAGCTCAGTGCGCTGCGCCGTAATACGCATGCGCAGGCTAAAGCATTTCTGCAAAGAGCGGCGGACCGCGGCGAGCTGAAAGCCGAAGCCCAACCCGGAGCCCTGGCCGAGTTTTTTATGGCAATCTTCAACGGGCTGTCGATACAGGCCCGTGACGGCAGCACACCTGAGCAAATGCATCATATCGTCGGGCAGGCCTTACGCCTGTTCGAAAGCTGGACAATTAACGCGAGTAAACATCATGACTGACACATTATTTCCAGGCTTTGAAGAGTGTTTTATTGAGCATCCGAAAGGTCGTTTTTATGCACGTATCGGCGGCAACGTTACCTTACCTGCGCTGGTTCTGTTGCATGGTTTTCCTGAAACGCATGCTTCATGGCACCACATCGCGCCAGCCCTGGCACAATCACACCGTGTAATCTGCCTGGATTTAAAAGGCTATGGCCGCTCATGCGTATTACCTGGCGATGCGGCACATGAGGAGTATGCAAAACGCACGATGGCTCAGGAAGTGGTAGAGGTAATGGCGACACTGGGGCATCAACGCTTTAGCGTAGCAGGACACGATCGCGGCGCGTTAATCGCCTATCGCATCGCCCTGAGCTGGCCAGAGAAAGTCGAAAAACTGGTACTGCTGGACAATCTGCCGGTATCAAAGGTATGGGAGATAATGGCTGATAATCCGCTTGCCACACCTCACTGGCGCACTTTCGCTTTGCCCGCTGGCGCTCCGGAGCAATGCATGACGCAGACGTACCTTGAGGAGATACTGCGCGTGCATACAGCCGATGGTTCCCTGAACTGTTTTACGGATGACGTACTGGAGGATTTCCGCCGCAGCTGGCGCGAACCGGAACGTGTACATGCCTTCTGCGAAGATTACCGCGCCGGGGCCTGGCAGGATGTAGAAGACGATCGCCGTGATTTAGCCGCCGGAAAAATAATCACAGCACCTACCCTGGTGCTGTGGGGAGAAGTGTTCCTTGGCAGACTCGCTGAGTCCCCGCTGGCAAGCTGGCAGAGTACTTTTATTCCTCACGCGCAGGGCGTGGAAATTGCCGGCGGCCACTTTAATGCGGAAGAAAATCCGCAGGAAACGCTGCGTGCTTTACAGGCATTTCTTTGCTAAATCCGAAAATGATCTCCGGAATAATGCCGGAGATCTTGCTGCTGTCTTTCGGTAGGGACTGAAAAGTATTCCTGTAATCGCTATGGCATTTTCGCTGTCATAGCTACAGCACGTTGCTGCGGCAAAAGCACGGCAGGTTTAAAAAGAGCGCAATCATGCTTTGACATGCCAGCCTACCTACTAGTAGATTTACTGAAGGCGCCCTGCGTATCTTAGAAAGTCAGCCTGTTATCACATGTAAAAGATAATGGGTTGAGCGATAACTCTAACTTCTGCCATGTTGAGTATATTCATGCATAAACGTTCTCTTACAGTCAGTCAAACAATAGTGCGCCTGGCGCTTATTGCTTTGGTCCCTTTGCTACTGATTGTTCTGCTCCTGTGGGCTGGCGGGTGGCTGAAGACCAGCCGGCTGACGTCCGACAAACTGGTGGCAACTTTAGAAAAATCTGGCGGCCACCATCCGGGCTATCGCCGCAATCATGCTAAAGGCGTCTGTATTCTGGGTGATTTTGCTGCTAACGGTAACGCTAGTTTCCTTTCGCGTGCGGCTCTTTTCGCGCCAGGCGACACGCCTGTGACCGGCCGTTTAGCTATCGCGGGCGGCAATCCGAATGCGCCCGATTATGCGGTACCGGTGCGCAGTATGGCGCTGGCGTTTTATCAGAAAAATGGTGAGCAGTGGCGCACCGGTATGAATGCGATGCCGTTTTTTCCGGTACAGAGTGTACAGGGATTTTACGATCTCCAGATAGCCTCGCTGCCGGACGTACAAACCGGTAAACGCGACCCTGCCAGAATGCAGGCTTTTGTACAGCAGCATCCGGAAATCAAAACGTTCTTTGCCTGGGCAAAGCAATATGTGCCCTCTTCAGGCTGGACCCGCGATCGCTTTAACAGCCTGAACGCATTTAATTTTATTGACCCAGAAGGCCACGCACATCTGGTGCGCTGGAGTATGGTGCCACACGCCGACTATCAGCCGCTGGATGAAAAAGAGAAAGAAAACACTGATTTCCTTCAGCGCGACCTTGAGCAGCGGCTGGCGCAGGGGCCGCAGAAATGGGACCTGATTATCACCGTTGCGGGCTCGCATGATAAAAGCAACGACGCATCGATTGACTGGCCAGCCGATCGTCAGAAGATCAATGCCGGCACGCTGACCATTAACAAAATGACGCCACAGCAGCAGGGTGCCTGTAATGACATTAATTTTGACCCGCTGATTTTACCGGATGGCATTACTGCCTCAGATGACCCGCTTCTGAATGCCCGGTCATCCGCTTACGCCAAATCTTACAATGCACGCACTCATGAACAGGCGGAAACTCACTGATGAAACAGCATAACAGATTTCACCCGGCACTGCGGGTAATCCACTGGCTGATGGCGGCGGCCATTATGGCCATGTTGTTTATTGGCGTTGCGATGGTGTCTACGGTTTCGTCCCTGCACGGCCTGCTGGTTGCCATTCACAAGCCGCTGGGCCTGATGATTTTAGTTCTGGTCATTGTTCGTCTGTGGATCCGATTCACTACCTCGACGCCTGCACTTCCGGCCACGCTGCCGGGCTGGCAGAAAGCATTAGCGCACCTCTCACACTGGGCGCTGTATGCCATGATGCTGGCTCAGCCTCTGCTCGGCTGGGCGATGCTGTCGGCGGCGGGCTATCCTGTCACGCTGGGTCATCTGGTGCTGCCGCCCATTATTCCGGTAAGCAACGACACCTGGGCGCTGCTGCGGCCGCTTCACAGCTGGGTAGCACTGGCGCTGTTCATGACCGTCCTTCTACATCTTGCCGCTGCGCTGTTTCACGCGTTGATCCTGCGCGATGGCGTATTCAGCAGTATGGCGGGTATCCGCAAAAGCTCCACGTCAGGGGCTCTTGACAACCCGTCTGACGGTCAGTAGGTTCAGGGCCGTTTAGAGATTTGACGCTATTTTATTTTTGCTGCCGGAGCCCGGATGAGTACAGAACGTTCACAGAAAGCCGAAGAAATTATGCACCATACCCGGGAACTGCTTACCTCCGGTGGATATAACAGCTTCAGCTATGCTGATTTAGCGGAACGGGTCCAGATTCGCAAGTCCAGTATTCATCACCATTTCCCCGGTAAAGCGGGTTTGGTTCAGGCGGTTGTCAGTGACTATCGTCAGCAGGCACAGGCAGGAATGGCAGCCACCAGTCAGCACTTCGCCGGAGATGCGCTGGGCGAAATAAACAGCTATGTAAACTTCTGGGCAACCTGCATAAAAGAGAACAACTCCCCTTTCTGTATTTGTGTGACGCTGGCTGTTGAATTACCGGTTTTACCCAAAGAAGTGGCTCAGGAAGTCAGTGGTCATTTTGCCGATCTCACGGACTGGCTCACTGGCGTAATGAGCAGAGGCGAGAAGAGCGGCGTATTTACTCTGCGTGAAAATGCAGCCACTGAAGCTAAATCGCTCATGGCAACGGTACATGGTGCCATTATCTCTGCGCGTGCTTTTAATAACGCTGACGTATTTCTGGAAATTGTGAAACCGGCCATCGGAAGATTGGTGAAATTACACTGAGTCAAAGCAAATAAGGTGCTGCCTGCCGGATTTAAAGGCCGCCTGACCGGTTTTATTCCGTCAGCAGCCAGGCTCGCTGGCTTATTAAACCGCGAAACCGCAGGGCAGTTACGGCGACCGGGTTTCGCAACAATTAAATGAGCGGTTACATGCCCCATATGAAGCAGGTCATCATCAGCCGGTGTGTTTATCACTGTCAAGCCTACCTTCTGATAGGTCGGGTGATTGTACGGTGCGGACATGAGTTCGCTTCACGAAAGTTAACGATTAAAGAAATACCCTGATGAAAGCTATTTCACTGCCCACTGACTCAGACGGAGAGGTTAAAGATGACGACTATTCGAGCACTGTCTTCCATGCCAGATTTTGCAGCATTGAATACCGTAAGAATGAATGATCGGTTTCCCGATCCGGTTGCCTCAGGTTTTCAGTCTCAGCTGCAAGAGCAGGTACGGCTTACCCGCTCTGAAGCTTTAAAAGAGCCCGTCATGCAAAAACAGTCTGCCACTGAGCCCCCGCACCGGGCAGATATTGACTCGATGCTTGCACAACTGCTCGCCAGCAGAAAACTGCTATTGCAACCAGCCCGAACAGTCTTTGTTTCTGCAAAACCTATCAGGGAAAATCTAACCGCATGCAGCCTGACTGATAACGCTTTCAGTGAAGCTTCTGACGTTAATAGCAGTGAGTCGGTTCAGCAGGCCGATTCAGGGGTATGTGAGAAAATAAACAGAAAACATCCTGAATTAAGATGTGGTTCCTGTTGTTATTCGCTTGTTTCAGATTTTTTCTTTGCCTGCCCGCAACCTTACCCGCTCGTAACTCTGACACCTTCAATCATTTATATCTGGATTGCACCTGAATTTGTCCGGGCGCCGGTGCCTTTTTACCGCGGCAATCCATTACGTATACGCGGGCTTCGTCAGTTAAACCAGGCGGGATATCGCCAGCGGGCCGTGGCTGAAACTGAGCGCAGTGATTAAATATGATAACAGATTTTCATCGATGGCTTTAACGGGCAGGTTATTCTTTTAATTAAAGGTCTGTTTCCGTGAATACATTATCAGAAATAGATATCCCGGGGAATTTATTGCCTGTTTATTTTATTATCTGACGAAATGAATACTGGATTAAGTCAGGTGAATCCTCTCACCTGCATTATCTGTAATAATTAAAATAAATTTGGAGAATCATCATGCAAACCAACACATTATTATTTGCCAAAGCTCAGAACCAATGGCTTCACTCTTACTACTATATTCGTGCGGCGGGATCGCTTGTCTGGATTACCCTTGCGGTACTGATAGGAAAAAATTATCCCGCTATTGGCGCTGTTCTGCTTGTTCTCTATCCCACATGGGATGCCATCGCGAATTATTTAGATGCCAGTAAGTCCGGCGGGTTATCCGTTAATCCTCCACAGAAGTTTAACTTTATTGTCAGCCTGATTGTCGCCGCCGCTATTATCTGGGCGCTTTCCATCAGTATGAATGCCACCATTAAAGTCTTTGGGCTGTGGGCCATATTTTCAGGTGTACTGCAGCTCTCGGCGTCCGTTCGTCGCTGGAAACTGGCTAATGGACAGTGGGCAATGATTTTAAGCGGCGCGCAATCTGCATTAGCGGGTGTGTTTATGTTTAAACAGGCGAGCAGTAATATGGCTCTGGATGTGACCACGGTTGTACCTTACGCGGCTTTTGGCGTCTTCTATTTCCTGATTTCGGCCATCACCCTGACCATAAAAAAGAGTCGTCGAAACAGGGCTCACTGCTGAACCCTAAAACTGGCGGTTTAACGGCCACTCATAATCTTGCGGCTGATAGCATTTCGCCGTCAGTCTGCCCCACAATTAAATCAGGTTAATGTCAGAGGTGAAGCAATGTATTCTCATGATCATCAGGCAGAGCTCTTCTCGTATCGGCTGACGATCGATAATCTCGATGCTGCGCTTATCCATATCCTTGCTGAGCGTTTCCGCTGCACGCATAAAGTGGGTGAGCTCAAAGCCGCACATCATCTGCCAGGAACTGACACAGGCAGAGAAGCCCTGCAGTTCACCCGATTCAGAGAAATCGGGCAGAGTGCAGGTCTTGACGCGAATTTTGTGGAAGGATTTATGCGCACAATTATTGATGAAGTGGTGCGCAGGCACGGGGAAGTGAAAGCATCTCACACGGTGAGACCTGTCTGAGAAGCGGCGACCTGAGCGTCATGACGTTCAGGTCAGCATCCTTTTTGCAATGTCCAGCAGGGCGCGCAGGCGGTCCATATGACGCAGATCCTGATGGTATCCGACCCAGATATCCCGTGAAGGTGGAAAATCGGACGTTGCTATGCGCTGCAGGCCAGGTGTGGTATCGCCCAGCGGTTGAGGCAGTACGGCGACGCCCATTCCCCGCAGGCACATCTGAGCCTGCACAGCCCGGCTTGTGCTTTTAAAAGCAGGTCGTGACTGCGGAAACTTCTCCAGCAGCCAGGCGACGTCAGGAAAATATGACTGTCCGGTATTCATCAGGATTAAACCCACCGATGAGGGCACTGTCAGCAGCGCCTGTGCCGTTTCTGGCGTCCCGTAAAGCGCGTAGGGCACACTCATCAGGCGGCGCTGGACGATATCCGGATCGGTGAAGGGAACGATACGAAACGCGACGTCCGCATCACGGCGCGACAGATCAAGCAGGCGGAAACTGGCAATCACCTCCGGCACAATTGCCGGATGACGGCGCGTCAGTTCGCTCAGCACGGGTGCCAGTACAGTGTTAGTAAACCATTCTGCGGCGGAGATGCGCAGTATTCCTTCAAGACGGTCGTGATTACCCGCCAGACGTCGCTCCAGTGCCAGCGCGGAATTTTCCATCGCCTCTGCCAGTTTCATGACGCCATCACCGGCATCGGTCAGCACCAGACCTTCTTTTGTGCGACGGAACAACGCCTGCTGCGCTTCATCCTCCAGTGCTTTAATGCGGCGTCCGACCGTCGGATGACTTACGCCGAGACTCAATGCCGCCTTGCCGAACGAGCCGTTACGGATGACGGCAAGAAAGACCTGAACATCTCCCCACTCCATACGCTGAACCCACCGTTCAAAAATGAACGGCCAATATACAAAAGTGTCAGTTCTCAAACAACTTTGCAGGTATCACCATAGGTTCTTTCACTCCGTCGCCTCAGGCGGCTCTTACAGGAAGCGAAAGTATGAACAGACTCAAAGGCAAAGTTGCCCTCGTTACCGGTGGCTCAAAAGGTATAGGCGCAGGGATCGCCCGCCAGCTGGCTGCTGACGGTGCAGACGTTGTCATCAATTACGTCTCAGACAGAAACGGGGCAGAAAAGGTGGTTGCGGCGATTGAAGCTGCTGGCGGAAAGGCAATGGCCGTCGCGGCGGACGTCACCCGCCAGCCAGAGGTTGAGTCACTCATTAACACCACTCTCGAACTTTTCGGCCGGCTGGACATTGTGGTGAACAATGCCGGTGTTTATCAGTTTGCCAGCATTGAGGAAAGCACCGAGGCGCTTTACCGCAGGCAGTTCGACATTAATGTGCTGGGCCCGTTACTGGTCAGCGCCGCAGCCGTGCCGCACCTGGGTAAAGGCAGCAGCATCATCAACATAAGTTCGTTCGTCACCCGCGTTTTTCTTGCGGAGAGCGCCATTTATAGCGGGGCCAAAGGCGCGATCGACGCCATCACCGGTGTGCTTTCCAGAGAGCTGGGTCCCCGGCAAATCCGCGTCAATGCAGTCAATCCTGGCCTGATCGAAACCGAAGGAAGCCATAGCGCGGGTGCGATAAACTCAGACTTCCAGAGATGGAATGAGGAGCAGACGCCGCTCGGCCGCATCGGACAGGTGAAGGACGTTGCGCCGATCGTCTCCTTTCTCGCCTCAGACGAGGCGGCATGGATCAGCGGTGAGGTGATCCTCGCCTCCGGTGGCATGCGCTGACCAGTACGGCGTGACGTTTCAGCGGGGCGACCTGCCCCGCGAACTCAACATTCCCGATTAACACGCATCCTTTACCTGGGAAACTGTTCCATAAGGAGTGATCTATGTCGGCACACAGCATCCCGCACGCTGAGCCGCGCCGCTGGGCGATGTTTGTTATCTTACTGATCGGGGCATTTTTGCCGCCGCTCGATTTCTTTATTGTTAACGTAGCGCTGCCTGCTATTCAGAATGAGCTGAGCACCACTTCCTCGGCGGAACAGCTGGTTATTTCATCCTATGCTGCTGTTTATGCCGTGACCCTGATCACCGGTGGCCGGCTGGGTGATATCTACGGTCGAGGAAAGATGTTCTTTATCGGGCTGATTGGGTTTGCCGCGGCATCGTTGCTGTGCGGTTTTGCCGGATCATCCTGGGTACTGATAGCCGGACGGATATTACAGGGCGCCACGGCCGCCATTATGGCCCCGCAGGCGCTGGCTTCTGTACAGGCCATTTTTCCCGAAGCGGAGAGACCCTTAGCACTGAGTATCTATGGCGCGGTGTTTGGTATGGCCTCTGTGATCGGACAGGTCCTGGGTGGGATCCTGATTTCAGCCGATCTGTTTCACCTGGGATGGCGGGCGATTTTTTTGGTTAACCTGCCGGTGGCACTGCTGGTCGTTCTTTTTGGTCTCCCGCTGCTGAAAGAAACGCGGGCGCGAGTGGCGCAGCGGCTTGATCCTCTAGGTACACTGCTGGCCACAATAACGCTAAGCACGCTGATTGTACCGCTAATTGAAGGGCGTGAAACGGGATGGCCCTGGTGGACGTGGATGTTATTGCTTACCTTCCCGCTGCTGGCCGTGCTGTTATGGCGCTATGAGAAACAGCTCAGCCAGAAGGGCGGATCGCCCCTGCTGGATCCGGACGTATTACGCGCCCCGGGGCTGGGGCTGGGACTGGTAATTGTTTTACTGTTTTATTCCATTGGTACCTTCTTTCTTCTGTTTTCGGTCTATCTGCAGGGCGCACTGCATTTAAAAGCGCTGAGCGCAGGCACGACTTTTCTGCCGTTTGGCGTGGGTTTTCTGATCGGCCCGTTACTGACGCCCTGGCTGAGGCGATTTACCGGTCATTACCTGAGCGCAATCGGGATGGGATGTGAAACCGCCGGGCTGGCGGGCATGGCAGGATTGATTGCCATGACGCTTACGGGCAAACCGCCCGCCATACTGCCGCTCTCCGCGTTGCTTTTTGTGACCGGCATGGGACAGGGACTTGCGATGCCAACTTTGGTGCGGATGGTTACGGGCCAGGTCGCGCCATCGTTCTCAGGCATGATTGCGGGAATAACCAGCGCCACCTTACAGATCAGCACGGCGCTTAGCGTCGCCGTGATTGGCGGCATTTTTTACAGCATGCTGGGCAGCAGTCACAGCGGCGAAGCCATTACCCATGCCTTTATTGTTGCGCTTCTTATAATGGCCGCCTGCCTGGCTATCGGGGCTGCGCTGAGTACACGACTTATCCGGCACGGCCCGGAGAGTTCCGCGAGCCCGGCCCGCGTATCCCAACGCTAACATTACAGCCTCAGCTGGCTGCGAGGCAGCAGCCAGTTGATAAGCCCGCTGTCTTCGCTTACGTGATGCACCGTCTATGCATCGGAACCTGATCGCTTCTTCAGTCCGGAAAGTCAGATCAGTGGCCGTCTATTTCAGCCGTCAGCGGTTGAACGCGTAAGATCCTTCCACCAGACAATTTCCTGATTCAGGGCCGCCAGTTTTTTGACCAGCTAACCTCAGGGCATCACTGCCTCACAACAGATGCACCGGTGACGTCGGGTTCATCTCAACGCCAGTATGGCCTGAGCAGGCTTGCCGGAATTTCCGGGTTGTTTTCCGTTTTTCGCCTCCCGTGCGTAACGAATATGCCCGAATAGCGTGTCAGGCATCATTCGGGCGCTTCATACCATCGAACGTCCTACGCGGTCCGTAAGGAATGAGCCGGGTGTCACGGTGGTGACGTGTATGCAGATGGCGTAATGTCTTTGCCATGCGTTTCTGAAATATCATCCAGTGCAAACCTGCCGCTGCAGGAGTCGCTCAGGGGATAGTGCAACAGGGTGTCGTGCTAGCATAAAGTCAAAATAGTCATAGCCATAAATTCCGGGTACTAATCGGCACGCAGTGAAATGACTATTCCGGATGCTTACCAGAGACGTAGTGTTCAGCGAAATAAAACCAGTTAACCGCCATGTATTAAACGTCCGCTTCTGGCACAAAGCGGACATTCATAGCCCCTCACCCCAGCCTGCCCATCCTCAGCATCGCCCGATACCAGGCCCCGCGCTGAATTGACCACCTCAACCCCACCGCAATCGCATTAATCTTCTTGTCAATCATCGCCTGCTCAAAGCGGCCGATTTCACGGCCAGACATCGCCTGCGCCCACGCGGGCATCAGCCCGAATCCCGACTTCAGCATGATTTTCATCACCGGTTTCGCCTGCCAGCTCGGAGCAGGGGCATTCATCAGCAATCGCGTCACTTCGGCGGTGCGTTCATCAAAGCGCAGCTCCGGACGCATCTGTTGCAGATAATCTGCCACATCGACGACGCTTTTCGGCACCTTCTCTGCACCCAGCGCTTCGGCAATCAGTGCCGCTTCCTGATAGTACTGATCCTGTTCCGCCCGGGTAAGCTGCGGATTTTTGTAGCGCAGATGAGCGGCCAGAAAACGGCTGGTCTCTGCCACATGCACCCAGGTGAGCAGATGCGGATCGCTGGCAGCATAAGGTTTGCCCGCGCTGTCGACGCCGCTGACTTTCAGGTGAATACGTTTCACCCGCTCGATCAGCGTCTGTGCATCCTGCGAATTACCGTAGGTGGTCACGGCAATAAACTGACTGGTGCGGCGCAGACGGCCCATCATATCTTCGCGGAAATTGGAGTGATCCCAGACGCCCGCCAGCGCCGCCGGATGCAGCATCTGCAACAGCAGCGCACTGATGCCGCCGCACATCATGGAGGTGAAGTCACCGTGGACGCGCCAGATTACGCTGTCCGGGCCAAAAAGGCCGGGATCGCCAGGCGGTTTAGAGAGGTCAAATTCATTCATCGACAGGCCGTTAAGGCGGAAGACCTGCTGCTGAATGCGGTCACGCAGATTAATCATGGCGGCTCTGATAGTGGATATGATGCGGCGCGCGGTAGCAGGACGCTCCCGACGCGCCGCATCACCTTCCCCTGAGTTCAGGGAAAAGGCTGACGGTTATTGATAGCTGAACTGCGCATTCTCGGTACGGACGGAATCGAGTCCAATCATCACGTTGAATTTGCCGGGCTCTGCAACGTGCTGCATCTGCTGGTTCCAGAACTTCAGCGCATCCACGTCAATTTTAAAGGTCACGGTTTGCGACTCACCCGCTTTCAGCATGATGCGCTTAAAGCCACGCAGCTCCTGCACCGGACGGCTGATGGACGCGACCGGGTCGTTCAGATACATCTGCACTACCGTCGCACCATCGCGCTTACCGCTGTTGGTTACTGTCACGCTGGCCTCAACGCTGCCGTCGCGCGGCATGGTCGGTGAGGACATTTTTACCGGCGACACGGTGAAGCTGGTGTAGCTCAGACCGTAACCAAACGGATAGAGCGGGCCGTTAACCGCATCATAGTAATGCGAGGTGTACTTGTTCGGCTTCGCAAAGTTGTAAGGACGACCGGTTGGCAGATGGTTGTAGTAGATCGGAATCTGACCCACTGAACGCGGGAAGGAGACCGGCAGTTTGCCCGACGGGTTGTAGTCACCGAACAGCACATCGGCGATAGCGTTGCCGCCCTCGGTGCCGCTGAACCAGGTTTCCAGTACCGCATCAGCCATGCGATCTTCATTCACTATCGACAGCGGACGTCCGTTCATCAGGACAATCACCAGCGGCTTACCGGTGGCTTTCAGTGCCGCGAGCAACTTCTGCTGGCTGGGCGGGATCACCAGGTCGCTGCGGCTGGAGGCTTCGTGCGCCATCCCCTGCGCTTCGCCCACGGCGGCAACCACCACATCGGCCTGCTTCGCTTTGGCAACCGCGTCATCGATCATCTGCTCAGCTGAACGCGTATCCACGGAAACCGCCTGCTCATAGAGGTTCAGGAAGTCCTGAATCCCTTTGTTGTCGCTGACGTTAGCGCCCTTCTCATAAAGCAGTGTCGCTTTGCCTTCGGTGGCATTGCGCATGCCCTGTAGCAGCGAAACGGATTGCTTCGCTACACCCGCCGCGGACCAGCTGCCCATGATGTCGCGCTGGCTGTCTGCCAGCGGACCAATCAGAGCAATGGTGCCCGATTTTTTCAGCGGCAGGGTTTCCAGCCGGTTTTTCAGCAGTACGATGCTTTTACGCGCCAAATCGCGTGCTTCAGCGCGATGCAGACGGCTTTCCGCATTGGTGTCCTGCGGGTCGCCTTCTTTCGGACCTAAATGGCTGTAGGGATCGTTAAACAGGCCCATGTCATATTTGACGTTAAGCACATGACGCGCCGCATCATCAATTTCGGCCATCGTGACATCGCCGCTCTTCACCAGGTCCGGCAGATACTTGCTGTAATATTCGTCGCTCATGCTCATATCAACGCCCGACTTCAGGGCGATGCGTACCGCTTCCTGCGGATCGCTGGCGACGCCATGTTTGATCAGCTCTTTAATCGCACCGTGATCGCTGATGGTGATGCCTTTGAATTTCCACTTATCGCGCAGCAGATCTTTCAGCAGCCAGCTGTCCGCCGTGGCGGGGACGCCATTGATGGAGTTCAGCGCCACCATCACGCCGCCGCTCCCCGCATCCAGTGAGGCTTTATACGGTGGCAGATAGTCCTGGAACATGCGCTGCGGGCTCATGTCCACGGTGTTGTAATCGCGTCCACCCTCAACGGCTCCATAGAGCGCGAAGTGTTTCACGCTGGTCATCACGCTGTAGCGATCGGCGGCACTTTTGCCCTGCATCGCCTGCACCATGCTGCGACCCATTTCGCTGGTGAGATAGGTATCTTCACCGAAGCCTTCGGAACCACGACCCCAGCGCGGTTCACGGCTGACATCCACCATTGGCGCCCAGGTCATATTCAGGCCATCGTCAGCCGCTTCATAGGCAGAGACGCGCCCTACTTCTTTAACGGCATCCAGATCCCAGCTGGCCGCAAGAGCCAGAGGGATCGGGAAAATAGTGCGCTGACCGTGAATCACGTCGAAGGCGAAAAACAGGGGGATCTTAAGGCGGCTGAGCTGCATCGCCTGATCCTGCATCGCGCGGATATCCTGACGCGTGACAGTGTTAAAAATCGCGCCAACCTGACTCTTCTGAATCATGTCGCGAATGGCTTCTTTCGGATTATCAGGTCCGACACTAATTAAACGCAGCTGACCGATCTTCTCATCCAGCGTCATTTTTTTAAGCAGCTGGTTAACGAAGGCATCACGCGCCTGTTCGGTCATCGGGTGGTTACCTGGCACTGTCTCAGCCAGTGCGGGTTGCATCGCGAGGGAGACAGCGAGACTAACAGAGTAAATCCATTTCATCAGGTTGGGTTCTCTTAAGTAACTGCGCAATATCGAATAAACAGGCGGCAGTGTGCCACAAGATGAGAATAGCAGGTAGCTGCCGCTGTCACACTGCGTTGAGGTCAGTTGACGTGCTACAGTTAGGACGCATTGATAAGACAAGGGAATTGCTCATGATACAAACCTCTGCCCTGCTTTCTGACCTTCGCCGCCTGGTCGGCCCTGCCCATCTGCTGACAGAACCTGAACAGACTGCCCGCTATCGCAAAGGCTTTCGCTCCGGCGAAGGTGAGGCGCTGGCCGTGGCGTTTCCCGGTACGCTGCTGGAGCTCTGGCGGGTACTGCAGACGCTGGTGAAAGCGGATGTCATCATCCTGATGCAGGCGGCGAATACCGGCCTGACCGAAGGTTCAACGCCACATGGCAATGATTACGACCGTCCGCTGGTGATTGTCAGTACCCTGCGACTGGATAAGCTTCAGCTGATTGAAGAAGGCCAGCAGGTGCTGGCGTTCCCCGGCAGCACACTCTATCAGCTGGAAAAAGCGCTGAAGCCGCTGGGACGTGAACCCCACTCGGTGATTGGCTCCTCATGCATTGGGGCCTCAGTGCTGGGTGGCATCTGTAATAACTCCGGCGGATCGCTGATTAAGCGCGGCCCGGCCTACAGTGAGATGGCCCTGTATGCGCAGATTGATGCACAGGGAAGACTGAAGCTGGTGAACCATCTGGGTATCGATCTGGGGACCTCGCCGGAAGAGATTCTGGGACGACTGGATGACGACCGCTGGCAGCCCGGCGACGTGCAACACGATGGCCGTCACGCCTCCGATCATGAATATGCCGACCGGGTCCGTGAAGTCGATGCGGATACGCCCGCCCGTTACAACGCCGATGCGCGTCGCCTGTTTGAAGCGTCCGGCTGTGCCGGGAAGCTGGCGGTCTTCGCGGTGCGACTCGATACGTTCGCCAGCGAACCGCAGCAGCAGGTGTTTTACATCGGCACCAACGAACCCGGTGTGCTTAACGATATCCGCCGTCACATCCTGGCGCATTTCACCCATCTGCCGGTGGCGGGCGAATATATGCACCGCGACATTTATGACATTGCGGAAGTCTACGGCAAAGACACCTTCCTGATGATCGACAAGCTGGGCACCGACAAGATGCCGCTGTTTTTCACGCTGAAAGGACGGGTTGACGCCTGGCTGAGCAAGCTCTCCTTCGTTAAACCGCACTTCAGCGACCGGCTGTTGCAGCGCCTGAGCAAACTGTTCCCGGCGCATCTGCCCAAACGCATGAAGCAGTATCGCGACAAATATGAACATCATCTGATGCTGAAGATGTCGGGCGACGGCGTGGCAGAAGCGCGTAACTATCTGCGCGACTACTTCCGTGAAGGCGGTGGCGAGTTCTTCGAGTGTGAAGGCAAAGAAGGTGCGCACGCGTTTCTGCATCGCTTTGCGGCAGCGGGTGCGGCTGTGCGCTACCACGCAGTCCATGCAGATGAGGTCGAGGATATTCTGTCGCTGGACATCGCGCTGCGTCGCAACGATGCGGACTGGTTCGAAACCCTGCCCGATGCGATCCGCGCATCCTTAAGCCATCGCCTCTACTATGGTCACTTCTTCTGTCATGTTTTCCATCAGGATTACATCGTCAGAAAAGGGGTGGATGTGCATGCACTGAAAGCGCAGATGCTGGAGATCCTGCAGGCGCGCGGGGCGGAATATCCCGCTGAGCATAATGTCGGCCATCTCTATCAGGCAAAACCGCAGCTGGCGGCGTTCTATCGCCAGCTCGATCCGACCAATAGCTTCAATCCTGGCATTGGCAAAACCAGCAAGCAAAAAGGCTGGGCGGTGAAGCAGGTTTAATCGCGTTATCGGTCAGCCTGCCGGTCCGGGCAGGCTGATCGTCACACTTCTTTTTGACCCGCTCACTCCCCTTTACGGCCCATATTTATTACTAACAACTTCATCAAAAAATTAATTCCTCTTCCCAGATTGCACCTTCTTTATTTTCTCTCATTGGGTTCTGCGCAACATCTCACAAATCATCATCCTGCTAATTGATAATTCGCGTCGCGAAAAATAGATTGTCGCCACTAAAACAAAAAGCCGTGTAATTGCCTTTATTTCATTCAGGGAGGAATGACCATGCGGAAAAATAATTTCGCGTTAGCGTTAACAGTAATAGCCACTGTGGTAATAGCCCTGTCAGCAATAAATTCATCACCCACTCATGCGGCCGGATTTATTGACGACGCATCGCTAAAAGGCAATGTTTTTTACTGGCAGCGGCAGCGGGATCGCAGAGACACCGACCCCGCCAGTGACTATCAGGGACAGTATCGGGCTAATTTACATCACGCCTCGCTCAACAGTAATCTCGACTTCCAGTCAGGCTACGCCGGAGAGTGGATAGGTCTGGACCTCGCCGTTTTTGGCGCTGCCGAACTTGCCAACAGTGGCCCCGCCGCGCCCAACGAAATTGGCTTCAGTAAGGCACATACCCGCTGGGATGAAAAATGGAATGGCGACAGCGGCGGTGCTTCGGTTTATAAAGCCGCGCTAAAGCTTAAATATAACGATTACTGGTTACGCGCCGGATATATTCAGCCAACCGGCCAGAAGCTGATTGCACCGCACTGGAGTTTCTTACCCGGCACCTATCGCGGTGTCGAAGTGGGTGCGCTATATGATTTTCAGGAAGCCGGAGCATTATCATTCTCGTGGATGTGGAGTGATAAATATAAGGCACCCTGGTATCGTGATTTATATGATTTCCGGCAGGCTGATGGCAAAACGCATATCAGCTATCTGCACTCATTCGGCATGAAATATGACTTCAAAAATAAACTGGTGCTGGAAGGTGCATTTGGTCAGGCGGCAGATTATATGGATCAATATTTTGCCAAAGCCTCCTGGTCGGCCACGCCTTACGGCAATGCACTCTCCACCAGCTATCAGTTTTACGGTGCACACGACAACGTGCAGGGCGGTGCGGCTAATTCCCGGGATGTTTATGACGGCCTCGCCTGGCTACAGGCAATCACGATCGGTTACAACGTCGGCCCGGTGGATCTGCGCCTCGAAGGCAGCTGGGTCAAAGCAGAGGGCAATCAGGGCTTCTTCCTGCAGCGCATGACGCCGGGCTATGCCAGCTCCAATGGCCGACTGGATATCTGGTGGGATGCCCGTTCCGACTGGAATGCCAATGGCGAAAAAGCGATCTTTGCCGGTGCGATGCTCGACTTAACACCGTGGCAGCTGGCGGGATGGAAAGTGGGCGCATCGTACGTCTGGGGCTGGGATGCCAGACCCGCCACCCTGCCCACCGTTGACCAGAGTCAGCGCCTGAAAGAGTCCGCCTGGAACCTCGATCTGATCTATCAAATCCAGCAGGGCCGCGCCAAAGATACCCTGTTTAAACTGCACTACACCCGCTACGACAATCACAGCGATCTGCCCAGTTACAGCGGCGGTTACGGCAACATTTTCCAGGACGAGAAGGACATCAAATTTATGGTTATCGTGCCGTTTACGCTGTTCTGATGCCCTGCGGACTTACGGATATCTCTTCACCAGCAAGGATAAAAATCAACATGTTAAAATTAAGTCTTATCGCGCTCACTCTGTTGGGCGTTGCAGTCACAGGCCGCGCCAGCCCGTCAGAGCAGCAGGTGGTGAATCAAATCAGCCAGTTTGGCATTACTTATGAAGTAAATGACAACCAGGCCGCTCTGAATGGCACCGACTGCGCCGCGCTGGGAGCCGATTATGCCGCCTGCAATCGCGCCACCATTACCCTGACCAATAACGGCCCGGCTCTGACCGACAAACACTGGGCCATCTACATGAGCAACGTTCACCAGACGCTGCGGGTCGAAAACGATCAGTTTAAAATGACGCATCTGGTAGGCGACTTAACCCGGCTGGAGCCGACGGAGAAGTTTACCGGCATTGGTGCAGGTGAGTCGGTGCAGATTCCCATCGTTAACGAATACTGGCAGCTGTTTGTCACTGATGTGATGCCGCGCTGGTATGTTACGTCCGGGCAGGCAGCGCCCAAAATTATTGCCAGCACCGATCATGAAGACTCCAGCCAGTTTGTATCGCCGCTGGGTGACCACTGGCGACGCAGTGCCGATGACCACAATGTCCTGATGCAGCCCGCCAGCCGGTTTGATAAAAACAGCGATGTTGCTGCCCTGCCCGTCTCTGCGCTGCGCGGTCAAATCACCCCCACGCCGCTTGAGGTGAAGCTCCGCCCGCAGGATGCCGATCTCAGCCGCGGCGTCAGGCTGATGCTTACCGGGCTGACACCTGAAACCGGTGAGGCGGTAAAACAGCGCCTCACCCTGCTCGGCCTGAAAGAAGCACCCGATGGATTCGCCATCACGACACAGATCAAGCCAGGCCACTTCAGCGGCAAAACGGCGAAATCGGGTGCATACAATCTGGATATCACGCCTCGTCGCGCCGTTGTGGTGGCCTACGATGCTGCCGGGGCTTTCTATGGTCTGATGTCGATTCTCTCACTGGTCCCTGGCGAGGGTGCGGCGCGTATCGCCGCGCTGGAAGCCCATGATGCGCCGCGCTTTGCTTATCGCGGCGCGTTTCTTGACGTTGCCCGTAACTTTCACAGTAAGCAGGCGGTGATGCGGCTGCTTGATCAAATGGCGGCGTGGAAGATGAACCGCTTTCACTTTCACCTGAGTGACGATGAGGGCTGGCGGCTTGAAATTCCTGGCTTACCGGAGCTGACTGACGTGGGCGCTAAACGCTGTCATGACCTGACTGAACAGCGTTGTCTGCTGCCGCAGCTCGGTTCCGGCCCGTTCAGCGATAACAACGGCAGTGGCTTCTTCAGTCGTGCTGATTACATCGACATTGTGAAATATGCGCAGGCGCGCCACATTCAGGTGATCCCGGAAATCGATATGCCCGCCCATGCCCGCGCGGCGGTTATCGCCATGGAAGCACGCTATCAGCGGCTGATGAAGGAGGGAGAATCTGAACAGGCCAGCGCGTATCGCCTGATTGATCCCACTGACGACTCCAATACCACCTCGGTGCAGCTCTATGACCGCACCAGCTATCTTAATCCCTGCGTTGACGGCTCACAGCGCTTTGTTGACAAGGTGATCGGTGAAGTTCAGGCGATGCATCAGGAAGCGGGACAGCCGCTCGATGTCTGGCATTTTGGCGGCGACGAGGCGAAAAACATTCGGCTGGGTGCAGGTTACTCTGACAAAAATAGCCCTAAACCGGGTACCGGACTGCGCGACTGGAGCCGTGAAGATCTGCCGTGGGCAAAATCGCAGGTCTGTCAGGCACTGGTGAAGAGCGGCAAAGTGGAAGATCTGGCACACCTGCCGAGCTATTTTGCCCTGACCGTCAGTGAGATTGTTAACCGGCACGGCATTGGCAAAATGCAGGCGTGGCAGGATGGTTTAAAAGATGCCAGAAATGCCGCAGCCTTCGCCACCCCGCGGGTTGCGGTCAACTTCTGGGACACGCTCTACTGGGGCGGTTTTGACAGTGCAGCCGACTGGTCACAGAAAGGTTACGACGTGGTGATCTCCAGTCCCGACTACCTCTACCTGGACTTTCCGTATGAAGTGAACCCGCTGGAGCGCGGCTACTACTGGGGCACGCGTTTCAACGACGAGCGTAAAATTTTCGGCTTCGCACCAGACAATCTGCCGCAGAATGCGGAAACCTCGTTTGATCGCGACGGCAACGTTTTCAGCGCTAAATCAGAGAAGCCGTGGCGCGGTGCTTATGGCATGTCGGCCCAGCTGTGGAGCGAAACCGTGCGAACAGATGCCCAGATGGAGCACATGATCTATCCGCGCCTGTTTGCGGTCGCGGAACGAAGCTGGCACCGCGCCAGCTGGGAGCGGGATTACCAGCCAGGTCAGGAATACACGGGAGGCAAAACCCATCTCGTCGATCAGCAGGCACGCCTGCATGACTGGCAGCGATTTGCCAACCTGCTGGGACAGCGGGAACTGGCGAAGCTGGATAAAGCGGGTATCGATTATCGCCTGCCAGTGCCGGGAGCAAAAATCGTTGATGGCATCCTGTCGATGAACGTGGCCTTGCCTGGGTTAACGCTGGAGTACAGTCTGGACAAGGGGGTTAACTGGCAGCGCTATGATGCCAACAGACCGCCGCAGGTCAGCGGTGCCGTGGCAATCCGCTCAGTGAGCCGCGACGGGCAGCGCACCAGCCGCGTGGAAACTTTGTAGTAAGCGAGAGTGAGAGAACAGGCCGGGAAACCAGCGTTGTGAACATAAAAAAGGCCGACAGAAGTCGGCCCCTTTAACACCTACACCAGCTTCTCTTCGGGTACCGGCTCCACACCCGGCATCTGACGGCGCTCGATAATCATGGTTTGCGGTGTGGAGAGCAGAATGCCCTCTTTACGCAGACGCGTCAGAATATCGAACAGCAGGTCGCTCTTCGCCCCTGAGATCTGGCGCTGACCCGCTACGTTACCCGTGACGCTCAGAATAATGCCCTGCTGAGTCAGATCTTTAAACGAAACAGACGGCTCCGGCGTTTCCAGAATACGTTCGTTCTCGTTGTAAACTTCCAGCAGAATATCGCGCACCTTCACCGGATCGATATCCAGCGGGAAAGTCAGCGTAATCGTGACCACCCCCTGCGCATTGCCCATGGTCGCATTGCGCACGTTCTGCGAGATAAACTGCGAGTTCGGCACAATCACCGTGGACTTGTCGCCCAGCTGAATCTCGGTGGCGCGCACGTTAATGCGGCGGATGTCCCCTTCAATGCCGCTGATGCTCACCAGATCGCCGACTTTCACCGGACGCTCGGTTAACAGAATCAGCCCCGAGATAAAGTTCTTCACGATCTCCTGTAAGCCAAAACCGATACCAACCGACAGCGCACTGACAATCCACGCCAGTTTGTTCCATTGCAGACCCATGATCGACAGGGTCAGCAGGATAATCAGCACGTAACCGATGTTGCTGAACAGCGTCACCAGCGACACGCGCATCCCCGCATCCATGGTGGTTTTTGGCAGGAAATCGGTGTCGAGCCAGCGGCGCACCGAGCGCAGCACATAGATTCCGACAATCAGGCAGATTATCGCATTCACCATGTGTGCCGGTACGATGTTCAGGGATTCAAGGCCTTTACCGCCCCAAAATTCAATCGCTTTCTGCAGCAGCTCAAGCGGCGTTGAGGAGGCAAAGGTGCCGTTGACCAGCGCCAGTGCCACAACCAGCACCAGGAAGGTTTTACCGATGGCCGTCAGCAGCGTGGCCGTCTGCTGCAGGTGACGCTCATTAATGTTAAGTGAACTCTGGATGCGGCGACCGGTCGGGTTACTGGTCGAAAACAGGCTCTCACAGCCATCTTTCAGCAGGTGACTGAGGAAGTAGAACGAGCCAAACAGCAAGCCGCACCAGATCAACTCATAACTCAGGAAGCGCGCCAGCGTAACGTAGCCAATCAGCAGCGAGACCAGGATCGCAATTGCGGTCAGCGTCAGGCCCATCTGTATCAGACCGACCAGCGTTGAGCGCGCTTCAGGCGGGGTGCCCGCCAGCGTCATGCGACGACGCACACGGTTGGTGCGCATGCTGATCGCCAGCGCAGTACAGCCAATCAGCAGAGCTGTCAGCCCGTTGGCAAAAATGGTGGTATTCAGGCTGGTGCCGACGCTGTAATTGAACGCCTCGACCGTCTGGAAGATAAAGACCAGCACCGCAGTAATCGGTGGAAACGGTTTTAACGCCATCGCCACTTCATTAGAGATGGTTGGTAATCGCCAACTGGGCCGACGGGTAGAAAGGAACGCGCGTCCCAGTCCGGCAATCAGGCCACAAAAGACGCTGAGCCGAACCAGTTGATCCACAAAGTCCTGAACGTTTTCAGAGACCTCATCACGGCGGGTGAAAGCCAGGGAGATAAAGTTAAAGGTGAGGACAACCGCCACCAGCGTGGTGAGCGCTATCGCTGCCGCCAGGAAACTGCGACGCAGCTTCCCTTCCGGCAGTTTATTAATGCTGACCCAGGCCAGAAACTCTTCACTGTAACGACGGCCCACCGTCATCACCAGCAGCGCCGCCAGCAGCCAGAAGACACTGCCCACGCGCCAGCCCGGCTCCCAGGAGAGCGCAGCGGTGTCCTGCAACTCCTGCAGAAACTCACCAATTTTCTCGCCATCCAGATCCTGTGTGCTGAGCAACGGTGACCAGAAGCGCGCCCCGAGGATGCTGCCGGAGTTCAGCGCCAGCTGGCTTTTCAGCTGATCGCGACGCAGGTTAACAATCTGCGAGGAGAGCATCAGTGCGCCATTTTTAATGCCTTCAGCCTGCTTAATCTGGTCGTCGAGTTTGCTTTTCTGACTCTCCAGCGTGTTACGCTTGCGCGTCACTTCCGGCGTCTCTTTGACGCCGCTGTCCGCTTTCGGGGCCGGACCCAGCACCTGCAACTGGGCTTCCAGTTGCTGGCGATCGGGAACCAGCGCCTGACCCAGCGTATCGGCATTACCGGAGAGCTCCAGCGCCATTTCATTCAGCTGCGTCAGCTTGTTTTCGCCAGCATCGACAGAAACCTGACTTTTAATTTTGTCGAGGATCTTCTGCATTTTCGGCAGTTCAACCGCGGCATTCAGCTTCGGCGGAGCATCCTGTTCCTGAGCAGCACCGGCCGTATCATCCGCGGCCAGCGCCAGCGCCGGGGCAAACCCTGCCAGCGCCAGCATTAACAATGCAAAAAGGGATCGTATAAACATATGTGTAAGATTCCGGCAGCTTAAATCAGGCGATCTTCCCTCGCCAGTCGCGCGTAAGTTTAGGGCTTTGCAAGGGATGGCAATATAGGAATAACGGGCATTTTTCGGGCTGATTCGGGACAGGCAGCGGCATGAACATCGCTGTACGCCTCTGCCTGTTACTTCCCGGCTACCTGCTCAGCCTGCAGATAATGCCGGTGCGCGCCGTGCGCGACACCGGCTATTCTCTACTCAACGTCGGCACTGCCGGCACCATTGCTGGCAACCTGGCCCGACTTCTGCTTTTTATACGCCAGCGCAGCGGCAGGCACTGGCGCGGCTTTGCCGGTCTCAATCCAGCTGCGCAGTCGGTTAGCGTCGGCGAAGTGGGTATATTTGCCAAAGGCATCCAGCACCACCAGCGCCACCGGACGATTGTTAATCATCGTGCGCATCACCAGGCAGTGGCCCGCCTCGTCGGTATAACCGGTTTTGGTCAGCTGAATATGCCAGTCATTTTTATAGACCAGATGGTTGGTATTGCGGAACGGCAGCGCGTAGCTCGGATGGGCAAACACGGCCGTCTCTTCTTTTGTGGTGCTGAGCGCCCCAAGCATCGGATATTCCCGCGTCGCTTTGAGTAACTTCACCAGGTCCTGCGCGCTGGAGACGTTCTGCGTTGAGAGGCCGGTTGGCTCCACATAGCGGGTCTGTTTCATGCCGAGTGACCGCGCTTTAGCATTCATTGCCTGGATAAAGGCGTGATAACCGCCCGGATAGGCGTGGGCCAGGCTGGCGGCGGCACGGTTTTCTGAAGACATCAGCGCCAGTAACATCATATTGCGGCGGCTGATCTGGCTGTTGAGCTTAACGCGCGAGAATACGCCGCGCATTTCCGGCGTCTGGCTGATATCGACGTTAATCATCTCATTCATCGGCAGATGCGCATCCAGCACCACCATCGCGGTCATCAGCTTGGTGATAGACGCAATGGGCCTGACCCGATCCGGGTGACTGGAGAAAAGCACTTTATTGGTGGTGAGGTCGACAATCATCGCACTGCCAGAAGCGATCTGCGGCTGAGCAATAGGCGTAAGTTGCGACAATGAAGTCGTCGCCTGCGCCGGAAGTGAAACAATCTGCCCGGAAACGAGCAGCGCCAGCGAAAGCAGGGTGGAGCGAATTTTTGCAGGCATCGTAGAAAAAAACCCGGTTATGATTGTGTACTGTGTCAGACCGACACAGGCCGCCCGCTTCAGTCACGTCGGCGCGCGGGCTGGCAGCAGCATCATACGCTTTAGGTTAAGAAATTTCCTGGTGAGATTGTTTCCGGGCGTAAAAAGAGAACTGCCGCCAGAGCGGCGGCAGCGGTCAGTCAGAACAGATGCGGTCCATATCCCCACAGCACCACGGTTAATGCCAGTAACACTTCAAAAACCAGCACGCCGATGGCAAGCGTTGAGCCGGAAAAACGCAGGCTCTCTTCGCGGTCAATATTCAGAAACAGCGGAATGCCAATATAGAGCAGATAGCCGGTGTAGAGCAGCGCCAGCGCCCCTGCCAGTACACAGAGCCAGACCAGCGGATAGAGTGCCACCAGCCCGCTGAGAAACAGTGGCGTTGCCACGTATCCCGCAAACACGGTGCAGCGCTGGACGCCGGGACGCTGCGGATAATCACGCGCCATCCAGTGGATCACGCGCCCCATAACCGCGACGCCACCCAGAATAATCAGGTAGAACAGAATGCCCAGCGCGATGCCGGTTGCCAGGTTAAGTTGCACATATTGCCCCTCGCCCAGATTCCAGCCCAGCTGAGTTGTACCGACAAAGGCGCAGATCACCGGGATCGCCGCCATCAGCAGAACATGGTGGGTGTAGTGGTGCGAGACGCTCTCATTCTCTTGCTTGATATGACGCATTTCCTGGTTCGGATGCGCCAGAAGTCCCCAGACATGGTTCATACAGTCACTCCTCTGATGCGATGGGCCGCCCGGTGATGCGTGCGTCTTTGGGGGCAGCGTCTCCTCAAGTATAAACGGCAGTGAAATTTTCGTGGTGACCGGACAAAAAAACAGCATAAATAAACAGACCCGTGGTGGCCGGGCGGAAGCGAAGCCAAATCGCGTATAGACTGAAAGAAATCATCACCGAACAGGGAGAGTCATTTTGCATCTGGATATCAACGCATTAATTACGCAATACGGTTATCTGGCACTTTTTATTGGCTGTATTGCCGAGGGGGAGACATTTACGCTGCTGGGCGGCGTGGCCGCGCATGAGGGGCTGCTGCATTATGTGGGGGTCGTGCTGGCGGCAATGGGTGGCGGCATTGTTGGCGATCAGCTGCTCTACTGGGTCGGTCGCCGCTGGGGCACGCGGATCCTTCGCCGCTTTAAAAAGCATCAGGACAAAGTGGTGAAGGCAAACCGCCTGATCAAACGCCGCCCCAGCCTGTTCGTGATTGGCGTGCGATTTATGTATGGCTTCCGGCTGATTGGCCCCATCATCATCGGTGCCAGCCGCCTTAACCCGATGAAGTTTTTTATTCTTAACGTCATCGGGGCGGCTATCTGGTCGCTGATCTTTGTGACGCTGGGCTATTTCGCGGGCGGCATCATCGCGCCGTGGCTGCATAAACTCGACCAGCATCTGAAACATCTGCTGTGGCTGGTCGGGGCGGTCGTCTTTGCCTTTGTGCTGCGCTGGGTGATCCGTCGCTGGCACAACCGCCGGGCCGATCAGCAATAAACGAATGGCGTCTTCTCCTGATTACACAGAGGTCGCCAGACGCTGAAAAGCGTCTGGCGACCTGTTGACGATGACGTGAGTCTCACCCGCCCACCTTCCCCTCTCCTTCCTTATTCAATCGCGCGTTAACCATCTGTGCCCAAACGAAGCCGCATCGGATGGCTCAGCTATAGTTAGGATGGACACTGACAGGGAGATAAGAATGAGTAAGGTAAAACGTAAGATTGAAGACCACGGCGTCATCGGCGATTTGCGCACCTGTGCGCTGGTCGCTAACGACGGCACTATTGATTATCTCTGCTGGCCTGAACTCGACAGCCCGTCGGTGTTTGCCGCCCTGCTCGACAGCGATGATGCCGGCCTTTTCTCCCTCGCACCTGACTGGCCCAATGCGCGGCGTCAGCAGCTTTACCTGCCCGACACGAATATCCTGCAGACGCGCTGGCTGGATGATGAAGGCGTGGCGGAAATCACCGACTACATGCCGATTTGTGATGATAAGAACAAACTGCCGCGCCTGATCCGCCGGGTCAAGATGGTTCGCGGCAGCGCAACCTTTCAGCTGCGCTGTTCACCGCGTCATGACTACGCCCGGGCGCAGACCCGGGCCGAAGCGCACAACGGCTGCATCGACTTTCATGCTGAAGGTCAGCCGTCGCTGCGCCTGGCAGCCTCCGTGGTGATGACGCTTGAAGACGACAGCGCCACTGCCCACTTCACGTTACAGCCTGGCGAACATGCGCAGTTCGAATTTGGCAGCGTGGATGATGCACATATCGAAGCGCTGGCCACCGAGCACTGCTTTGAAGAGACACTAAACTACTGGCGGCGCTGGAGCGCCCGGAGCACCTATCAGGGACGCTGGCGCGAGATGGTGCAGCGCTCGGCGCTGGTCCTGAAGCTGCTGACATCGCATCAGCACGGCTCTATTGCGGCGGCGGCCACCTTTGGCCTGCCGGAAGAGTTGGGCGGCGAACGCAACTGGGACTATCGCGCCTCCTGGATCCGCGACGCCTCGTTCAGCATGTATGCTCTGATGCGGCTGGGCTACGTGGATGAAGCCAAACACTTTACCCACTGGGTCGGCCGCTGTGTTGAAAACAGCCATCATGATGAGATGCGCCTGCAGGTAATGTACCGGCTGGACAGCGGCACCGAGTTGCATGAGATGGAGTTACTCAATCTCTCCGGCTATGCCGACTCCCGTCCGGTTCGCATCGGCAATGACGCCTGGCAGCAAACCCAGCTCGATATCTATGGCGAGCTTATGGATGCGGTCTATCTGGCCAATAAGTATGGTGAGGCGATCTCGCAGCGCGGCTGGGAGCATGTGGTCAAAATGATCGACTGGCTGTGTGAACACTGGAATCAGCCCGATGCCGGTATCTGGGAGATGCGCGGTGAACCCGAGCATTTCCTGCATTCGCGTCTGATGTGCTGGGTGGCAATGGATCGTGCGCTGCGTCTCGGCATGAAGCGATCTCTGCCGATGCCTTATGAACGCTGGGATCGGGCGCGTCGCGAGATCCGCGAAGATATCTGGGCAAACTTCTGGAACAGTGAACGCGGCCATTTCTCTGCCACCCGTCATGGTGAACATCTTGACGCCTCCATGCTGCTGATGCCGCTGGTGCGCTTCGTCGGTGCCACCGACCCGGACTGGATTGCCACGCTGGACGCGATCAAAACCAATCTGGTCAGCGACGGTATGGTGCGGCGTTACAATACGCATGAAACACCGGCCGATGGCCTCAAGGGATCGGAAGGCTCCTTTGGTGCCTGCTCATTCTGGTATGTCGAGTGTCTGGCGCGCGCGGGCCGGATTCAGGAAGCGCATTTTGAATTTGAGAAGCTGCTGAGCTACGCCAATCCGCTGGGCCTGTACGCCGAGGAGTTTGACAGCCACGGTCATGCGCTGGGCAATACACCGCAGGCGCTGACACATCTGGCGTTAATCAGTGCCGCCTTTTTCCTGAATCGCAAACTCAGCGGTGAACAGACGCAGTGGCAACCTTAATCAGGACTCCCCCCGGAAAGCCGCATTTTACACGCACTGCTTTCCGGAAATGCGCTAACATCCGCGGTGAATTTACGTAAAGTATTGCAGGCAGGTTAAATTCCCGATTCACAACGTCAGATTAATGAACATATAATGCGCAGCAGGTCACATTGGCCAGCATGAATTCGACACATAGACCAGCCTGAAATATGGCGATAAAGACTTGTAAAATATGAAAATTATTCGCGCTTTCGCTTCAATCGCTCTGGCTCTGGCGGCATTCAGCCAGTCAGCCTTTGCTGTGGTTTACCCGTTACCGCCGGCCAACAGCCGTCTGATCGGGGAAAATATTGAAATTACGGTTCCTGAAGACAGCAAGCTGCCGCTGGAAGCTTTTGCGGCGCAGTACCAGATGGGCCTCAGCAATATGCTGGAAGCCAATCCGGGTGTTGACGTTTATCTGCCTAAAGCTGGCAGCAAAATGATCATCCCACAGCAGCTGATTCTGCCTGACGCACCGCGTGAAGGTATTGTGATTAACAGCGCAGAGATGCGTCTTTACTACTACCCGAAAGGCAGCAAAACCGTCGTGGTGCTGCCAATTGGTATCGGTGAATTGGGTAAAGATACCCCGATTAACTGGACCACAGCGGTAGAACGTAAGAAAGATGGCCCGACCTGGACGCCAACCAAAGGTATGCATGCGGACTATGCGGCACGCGGTGAAACGCTGCCAGCCGTGTTCCCGGCAGGCCCGGATAACCCGATGGGTCTTTACGCGCTCTATATCGGTCGTCTCTATGCGATTCACGGCACCAACGCCAACTTCGGTATCGGCCTGCGCGTGAGCCACGGCTGTGTGCGTCTGCGCGCTGACGATATTAAATGGCTGTATCAGAACGTGCCGGTCGGAACCCGCGTCCAGTTCGTCGATCAGCCGGTAAAAGCGACCGTAGAGCCAGACGGTTCACGTTATGTTGAAGTGCATAACCCGCTGTCTACTACCGAAGAGCAGTTCAACTCGCGCGAGCTGGTGCCGATTACGCTGACGCAGGCAGTAAGCAAAGTGCTGGTTGATGCCAGCGTCAATCAGGATCAGGTTAACGGTGCCATTCAGGGCCGTACCGGTATGCCGGTAAAAGTGAACGGTGTGGAAAACAACATCCAGACTGCACCTGTACCAATGCCGGAAAACCCACAGGCTGCACCACAGGAACAGCCGATGACGCCAGTGACCCCACAGGGTGCAAACAGTGATGCTGCACAGCCACAGCAGCCCGCCACTGAGCAGGCCGCACCGGTCACACCAGCAGCACCTGCAGCAGCGGCCAATACCAACTCGTAATCGCCGTCCTGCTCTAAGAAGCCAGCGCCTGTCGCTGGCTTTTTTATTGCCTGGATTAAGGCAAATTACCGAACATTTCCGCCCGCCTTCCCCGGGTGACCATCATTAATCTGTCATATAAAGCGCGTATCACACTCCGTTAACCCGATGCAAATCAGCATCCGGCATCAGCCACGTGAGGTACACCATGAGCGAAAACAGTCTCTCCTCCTCATCAGCCCAGGGACGCCCCGATTTCAACGGCAAGGGCAGCCGCTTCAGCAAACCGCTGTTTTTCATTCTGCTGATCGCCGGGCTGGCCTTCGCCGGACTTAACCTGGTCAATGATGTTGAAGAAACCAACACCCCGGTCACCAGCTATCTGCCGTTCTTTCTGCTGGGACTGGCGCTGCTGATTGCGCTCGGTTTTGAATTCGTCAATGGCTTTCACGATACCGCCAATGCGGTCGCCACGGTGATCTACACCCATTCGCTGACGCCTGGCGTGGCAGTAGTCTGGTCCGGTTTCTGTAACTTTATGGGCGTACTGCTCTCCAGCGGCGTGGTGGCCTTTGGCATTATCTCGCTGCTGCCGGTCGAGCTGATCCTGCAGGCCAGCAGCGGCAACGGCTTCGCCATGGTTTATGCGCTGCTCTTCTCCGCCATTATCTGGAATCTCGGCACCTGGTATTTTGGCCTGCCCTCGTCGTCATCGCATACGCTGATTGGTTCGATTATCGGCGTCGGGGTGGCTAACGCCATGCTGCATGGGCGCAGCGGACTGAGCGGCGTGGACTGGGATCAGGCACTCAAGGTCGGCTATGCCCTGCTGCTGTCGCCGGTGGTGGGTTTTGTCTGCGCCGGGCTGCTGCTCTGGGTGATGAAGATGTTTATCCGTAATCGCCAGCTTTATCAGGCCCCGAAAAGTGACCAGCCACCGCCGGTCTGGATCCGTGGTCTGCTGATCCTGACCTGTACCGGCGTCTCCTTTGCGCACGGCTCCAACGACGGCCAGAAAGGAATGGGGCTGATTATGCTGATCCTGGTGGGCACCATGCCGATCGCCTACGCCCTGAACCGATCGCTGCCGGCCGATCAGATCCCACGTGTGGCCGCACTGACTGAAGTGACCGCCCATCAGCTACTGCAACTGCAACCGGCGACGGCGCATCCCCCGGCGGCCCGCGACGTGCTGACCGGCTTTGTCGGCAGCAACCAGATGAACGCCGAGGTGTTACCGGCGCTGGCGCGGACGCTTAACGAAGTGGGCGATCAGATTCGCCGTTACGGCTCGATGGATAATATCCCTGCCCAGGCGGTGACCAATACCCGCAACCAGATGTATCTGGCTTCGGAGTCGATCAAGCATCTGCAGACCGCGAAGGTGACGCTGCCGCAGGAGACCGAACGCAATCTTAAGGCGGTGAAAACCGAACTCGACAGCGCCACCCGCTTTATTCCGATGTGGGTGAAAGTGGTGGTGGCGATAGCGCTGGGGCTTGGCACCATGGTCGGCTGGCGCAGGATTGTGGTAACGGTGGGAGAACGGATCGGCAAAACCCATCTGAGCTACGCCCAGGGTGCCAGCGCCGAGCTGGTGGCGATGATGACCATTGGCGCAGCCGATGGCTTTGGCCTGCCGGTGTCGACCACCCATGTGCTGTCGTCCGGCGTGGCGGGCACCATGGCGGCCAACCGCTCAGGCCTGCAGTTTTCGACTCTGCGAAATCTGGCTGTCGCCTGGGTATTGACGCTGCCGGTCTCCATTCTGCTTTCTGCCCTGCTCTACTGGGTGTTTACCCATTTCTGATAGTCAGGGCTCACCACCGGTCAGGTGGTGAGCCGTTGCTGCGTATAGAGCCGCAGCGTAATCAGCAGCGCGCCCAGCACCATCACGGCGGCAGCCAGATAGACCGACTGCATCCCCCAGTGTCCGATAAATAAGCCCGCCACCGGCCCGGTTAAACCGAGTCCCAGATCGAGAAAGGCGGAATAGGTGCCCAGCGCCGAGCCCTGATCCTGACGCTCAACCCGTTTAACTGCCTCAACGCCCAGCGCCGGAAAGACCAGCGAGAAACCGCTACCGGTGAGGAACGCGCCCGCGCCCACCAGCCAGGCGCTGTCCGCCAGCCAGATAATCAGCAGTCCCAGACACTCCAGCAGGAAAGAGAATAGCGACACGCGCAGTCCGCCAAAGCGGGTAATAAAGCGACCGAAACCCAGCCGCACCAGCACAAACCCCAGGCTGAACAGCGTCAGCGCATAGGCCGCGCCCTGCCAGTCGCGGCTGGCAAAATAGAGGGTGATAAAGGTGGCGATGACGCCAAAGCCGATGGTGCCGAAGCCCAGCGCCAGGCCATAAAGCCAGACGCGGGAGAAGACGCGATGAAACGGAATGCGCTCGCCCACACTGACGGTGACCGCCGGTTTGCGGCTAGCCATCAGATACCCAACGACGCCCATCAGCGCAATCAGTCCGGCAAATCCGCTCATACCAAATTGACTGTTCAGCAGCACGCCCAGCGGCGCACCAACAGCCATCGCCAGATAGGTGGCGACACCGTTCCAGGAGATGACGCGCGCGGTCTGCAACGGCCCGACGATATTCATGCCCCACAGCGTGGAACCGGTGCTGCTGAAGCTTTCGCCTACGCCGAGAAACAGCCTCCCGATAGCCAGCAGCATCAGACTCAGCCACGGCCAGCTGCTCAGCAGTGCCGCCACAAGAGTCAGCACTCCGCTCATGCCGCAGCAGAGCAGTCCCAGCATCACCACCCGTTTCGGCCCCAGGCGATCGGCGAGACGGCCCGACTGCGGACGGCTGAGCAGCGTCGCAAAATACTGGATGCTGATAATCAGACCGGCAATAAAAGAGCTGAAGCCAAGCTGATTTTTGACGAAGCCCGGCAGCACGGCCAGCGGCAGTCCGACGGAGAGATAGCAGAAGAAAGTGAAAATGATAACTGAGAGGATTCGTTTGTTGAGCTGACTGTTGCTCAACACAGCGGTGTCAGACATAGCAGGCTTGTGGTGTGGGAAATTTTGCCCACTATACCGTCAGGCGGTTAAGGGGTCGCCTGATTTTTTATCACAAACCATGAACATGTGCATGACGGTCAATCGCCAATGCGATGTCGCCCGAGTTTTTTAACGCACGGATTTCACTGAATAAGCCATCGGCTTCGCCATACGCTTTGCGCAGATAACCGAGCCACTGTTTGATCCGCGCCACATGATAGAGGCCGGTATCGCCCTGCTTTTCCAGCCGGCTATATTTCTGCAATAACCGCACCACATCGGGCCAGGCCATCGGCGGTTCGTTGTATTTCACCACCCGGCTCAGGTTGGGGATGTTCAGTGCACCACGGCCAATCATTACCGCATCGCAGCCGGTGACCGCCATACAGTTTTGCGCGCTTTGCCAGTCCCATATCTCGCCATTAGCAATCACCGGAATGCGCAGCCGCTGACGAATGTCGCCAATCGCCTGCCAGTTGATCGCTTCTGCGCGATAGCCCTCTTCTTTGGTCCGTCCATGCACTGTTAGTTCGCTGGCACCGGCCTGCTGGACCGCGTCGGCAATCTCCAGGCTGCGGGCACTGGAATCCCAGCCGAGCCGCACTTTTACCGTTACCGGCAAATCGGCAGGCACCGCTTCACGCATCGCTTTCGCGCCGCGATAAATCAGATCGGGATCTTTCAGAAGGGTTGCGCCGCCTCCGCTGCCGTTGACCAGTTTAGAGGGACAACCACAGTTGAGATCAACACCCCAGGAACCCAGCTCCACCGCGCGTGCGGCGTTCTCGGCTAACCATTCGGGATGCTGCCCCAGCAGCTGCATCCGCACCCGCGTGCCGGATGGCGTACGGCTGGCGTGATGCAGTTCGGGGCAGAGACGGGTGAAGGATTTTACCGGCAGCAGTTGATCGACTACGCGCAAAAACTCAGTGATGCAGAGATCGTAGTCGTTCACTTCCGATAGCAGCTGGCGCACCAGTGAGTCCAGCACGCCCTCCATCGGAGCCAGTAAAACCCTCATACTCAGACGTTTCCGGTGCGCTTCGGAGCCGGACGACGTGGACGGGCTGCGGGCTTATCGCCCTGAGGTGCCGCCTGGCTCTGACGACGCGCCTGAGGACGTTTGTCGCCGGATGAAGATGAACGCGATGCGCCTGCACCCTGTCCGCCCTGACCACGCCCACGACCGCCACCACCTGCACCGCCACGAGACTGCTGCTGACGACCGTTGATGATCGGCTCGGCCTTGATGCTTGGATCCGGCTCATAGCCTTCAATCGCCAGACGCGGGATTTCACGCTTCAGCAGACGTTCGATATCACGCAGCAGTTTGTGCTCATCGACGCAGACCAGCGACAGTGCGACACCGGTTGCAGCCGCACGGCCGGTACGGCCAATACGGTGAACGTAATCTTCGGCGACGTTGGGCAGCTCGTAGTTCACGACGTGTGGCAGCTCTTCGATATCCAGGCCACGGGCCGCGATATCGGTCGCAACCAGCACGCGAATGCCGCCTGACTTAAAGTCGGCCAGCGCACGGGTACGGGCACCCTGGCTTTTGTTGCCGTGGATCGCGGCGGCGGTGATGCCATCTTTGCCCAGCTGCTCGGCAAGGTGGTTAGCGCCGTGTTTGGTACGGGTAAAGACCAGCACCTGCTGCCAGTTACCTTCGCCGATCAGCTGCGACAGCAGTTCCCGCTTACGTTTCTTATCAACGAAATGCACCTGCTGCGCCACCTGCTCAGAAGCAGTGTTGCGGCGAGCCACTTCAATCATTTCCGGGTTGGTCAGCAGTTTTTCAGCCAGGCCTTTGATCTCATCCGAGAAGGTGGCTGAGAACAGCAGGTTCTGACGTTTAGCCGGCAGACGCGCCAGCACGCGACGGATGTCGTGGATAAAGCCCATATCCAGCATACGGTCCGCTTCATCCAGCACCAGAATTTCGACCTGAGACAGGTCAACGGCATTCTGCTGCGCCAGATCCAGCAGGCGACCTGGTGTGGCCACCAGCACATCGACGCCGCCACGCAGCTTAACCATCTGTGGATTGATGCTGACGCCACCAAACACGACCAGCGAACGCAGCGAGAGATATTTGCTGTAGTCGCTGACGTTTTCGCCGACCTGCGCCGCGAGTTCACGGGTTGGGGTCAGGATCAGGGCGCGCACCGGGCGACGACCGCGGATGGGCGTCGCGGTGGCAGAGAGTTTCTGTAACAACGGTAAGGTAAAGCCGGCCGTTTTGCCGGTGCCGGTCTGGGCACTCGCCAGCAGATCGCGGCCTGCCAGCACCACAGGAATCGCCTGGCGCTGGATAGGTGTAGGTTCGCTGTAGCCTTGTTCGGCAACCGCGCGCAAAATATCGGCACTCAGGCCGAGAGAGTCAAATGACATTACGTGGTTTACTCCGGTCCGCTCTGGCCGTGATTCACGGTGTAGTTTTCAGAGGGATAGTGACGGCAGCTGGGGCTGACGCGTGAAAAGGGCACAAACTACGATGCGTAAGCGGGCGAGTGTAGCAGCTTTAAATGAAGTGTGCGAGATAGCTCACATTTACTGACATAACTTAACTGCGCAGAAACAGGAAGGCCACCTCGCGGTGGCCTTCAACTTAACTACGTTTATTTTCGATGCGCCGCGGTGGCTCTTTCGCCAGCAGCGAAACCAGCGCCGGACCCAGCAACATCACTACGCCGAGACAGGCCAGCAGCAGGTTGTTGTGGTAAATCCGCGACACCAGGAACAGTGTCATCATGGCGGCGCCAAAGTAGTAAGTGGTGGTCGCTTCTTCAAGATAATCGCCGAGCGTACGTAAACGGGCGATGCGCTGTGTCACCAGCATGGCAACAAAAACCAGTGCGTACATCGCCACCAGCGTGCTGCAGACATCAACCAGCGCCTTGTGTTTCCAGCCCCAGATCAGCGCAGCGATCACCAGCAGATGCATAGCGATATGCAACAACGTCTGACCCGTGATGATTTGAATACGATTAGACCATTTCATTCAATTCTCCTGGCAGACCCAACAGGTCGCCCAAGTGCTACCGGCACAAGCCGGAAACGGTTTCCTCAATGTAAAACAATTTTCGGATAACGCCCTAAATATCGCGCTCTCTCACCACCCATTTGTGACAAAGACTACACTTTGATTCTATTGATGATGAAAAGGAGTGCGTCGCGAGTATGCCACAAAATGCGCAAGGATTTTCAATAAAAGTCCTGACGATCAATACACACAAGGGGTTTGCCCCGTTTAATCGCCGCTTCATCCTGCCGGAATTGCGCGAAGCCGTTCGCGCAACCTCGGCGGATGTGGTCTTTCTCCAGGAGGTAATGGGCACCCATGCCATCCACTCCCTTAACCATGAAGAGTGGCCTGAATCGCCTCATTATGAGTTTCTGGCTGACACCATGTGGAACGATTTCGCCTACGGCCGCAATGCGGTCTATCCGGAGGGACATCACGGCAATGCCGTGTTGTCACGCTTTCCGATAACTGACTATGAGAACCGGGATATCTCGGTGGCAGGCAGTGAAAATCGCGGCATGCTGCACTGTCAGATCGCCCTGCCCGAGCCGCACGGCACGCTGCATGTCATCTGTGTTCACCTGGGTCTGAAAGAGGCGCATCGTCACGCGCAGATGAAGAAGATCTGTGAAATGGTCAACTCGCTGCCGCCCGACGCGCCGGTCGTCGTAGCAGGCGATTTCAACGACTGGCAGCGACGCGCTAACGCCATATTAAAACAGGGCGCAGGCCTGAAAGAGGTATTCAGTATGAAGACCGGACGACCGGCGCGCACCTTCCCGGCGCGCTTCCCGCTATTGCGCCTTGATCGCATCTATGTCCGCAACGCCACCGTGAGTCATCCGTGGGCGCTGCCGCGTAAGCCCTGGTCCCATCTTTCCGATCACGCGCCGCTGGCGGTGGAGATTCATCTATGAATTTTAACTGGCAGGAAGGCAACCGGCTACTGTTGCTGGAAAATGGTGAAGCGTTTTTCCCGCGCGTCTTTGGCGCGATTCAGCGGGCAGAACGCTCAGTTTTGATCGAAACCTTTATTCTGTTTGAGGATGACGTCGGCAACGCCCTGCACCGCGAATTGCTGGCAGCGGCCCAGCGCGGCGTGCGGGTCGAAGTGATGGTCGATGGCTACGGCTCCGCTGAACTCTCCGACAAATTTGTGAACAGCCTGACCAGCGCGGGTGTGCGTTTCATCTACTACGATCCGCGCCCGCTGGTGATGGGGATGCGCACCAACGTCTTCCGCCGCCTGCACCGTAAAACGGTGGTGGTGGATGACGTGGTGGCCTTTGTCGGCGGCATCAACTTCTCGGCTGAACATAACACCGATTATGGCCCGGAGGCGAAACAGGATTACGCGGTACAGGTCAAAGGCCCGGTCGTGGCTGACATCGCCCGCTATCTGCAACAGGCGATTGGCAGCGAACAGCATACCCGCCGCTGGTGGGGATCGCGTTCTCATCGTCCGGCGGTGAATGCTAAACCCGGCGATGCCCAGGTGCTCTATGTCTATCGTGATAATGACGAGCACCGCGACGACATCGAAGTGCATTACCTGGAGATGCTGCGCGAGGCCAAAAAGGATGTGATTATTGCCAACGCCTACTTCTTCCCGGGCTACCGGCTGCTGCGTGAGATGCGCAATGCCGCGCAGCGTGGCGTTCGGGTGCGGCTGATTGTGCAGGGCGAGCCGGATATGCCGATTGTGAAAGTGGGCGCAGAGCTGCTCTACAACTATCTGGTCGATGGTGGCGTTGAAGTCTACGAATATATCCGTCGTCCGCTGCACGGCAAGATCGCCGTAAAAGATGATTACTGGGCGACCGTCGGCTCCAGCAACCTCGATCCGCTGAGCCTCTCTCTGAACCTGGAAGCTAACCTGATCATCCACGACCGGCCGTTCAACCAGACGCTGCGTGACAACCTCGAAGCGCTGCTGGCCAACGACTGCCAGCGCGTGCAGGAGGATCGCCTGCCGCCGCGCAACTGGTGGCAACTGAGCAAAAGCGTGGTGGTATTCCATTTCCTGCGTCATTTCCCGGCCATCGCGGGCTGGCTTCCGGCGCACACGCCGCAACTGGCTCAGGTGGGTGAGCCGGTCCAGCCTGAAATGGAAACGCAGGATCGTGTAGAAGCAGACAACCCGGGAGCAAAATCCTGATGGCAAAAAAACATCCACGCTGGCAACTGGCAAAAAAGATCCTCACCGTGCTGTTTTTCGTGGCGGTGGTGGTTCTGCTGGTGGTTTATGCCCGCAAAGTGAACTGGGAAGATGTTTATGAGGTCATCGTTAACTACAACCGCTTTGTGGTACTGACCGCCGCCGGACTGGTGGTGCTGAGTTACCTGGTGTATGGCTGCTATGACCTGATTGGCCGCGCCTACTGCGGCCATAAGCTGGCGAAGCGGCAGGTCATGCTGGTGTCGTTTATCTGTTACGCCTTTAACCTGACGCTGAGTACGTGGGTGGGCGGTGTCGCCATGCGCTACCGGCTCTATTCCCGGCTGGGCCTCGACAGCGGCACCATCACCCGCATCTTCTCCCTGAGCATCGCGACTAACTGGCTGGGCTATATTCTGCTGGCGGGCGTGGTATTCAGTGCGGGCATGGTCTCGATCCCCGGCGGCTGGTTTATCGGTGAGACTACGCTGCGGCTGATTGGCGTGGTTCTGCTGGTGCTGGTGGCGATTTACCTCTGGGCCTGCGCCTTCTCAAAACAGCGTCGCTGGACGATTAAAGGCCAGACGCTGCAGCTGCCTTCACTGCGCATGGCGCTGCTGCAGTTTGCGGTTTCCTGTGCCAACTGGATGGTGATGGGCGCGATTATCTGGCTGCTGCTGGGACGCGACGTGGGCTATCCGATGGTACTGGGCGTCCTGCTGATCAGCAGTATTGCCGGGGTAATCATTCACATTCCGGCGGGCATTGGCGTTCTGGAAGCGGTGTTCCTGGCGCTGCTCAGCGGTCAGCACGCTTCGCATGGCACCATCATTGCGGCGCTGCTGGCCTATCGTGTGCTCTACTTTATCCTGCCGCTGCTGTTAGCGCTGGTGCTCTATCTGGGCCTGGAGAGTCGGGCGAAGCATCTGCGTCAGAAGAACGAGCAGAAGTTACAGAAATCGTAATAAAAAAAGGGAGGCGCAACCTTCGCGCCTCCCCCTTTTACACTGAAAATCAGCGGCGGTTACCGAGGATCCGCAGCAGCATCAGGAACAGGTTAATGAAGTCGAGATAGAGCGTCAGCGCGCCCATGATCGAATAGCGACGCAGGTTTTCCGTGTCGCGGGCATCAATCTGCTCACCGATGTTTTTCAGCTTCTGCGTGTCATAAGCGGTTAATCCCACAAAGAGCACCACGCCGATATAGGTAATCGCCCACATCAGCGCCGGGCTTTTGAGCCAGAAGTTCACCAGCGACGCCAGCACAATGCCAATCAGCCCCATAAACAGCAGGCTGCCAAAACGGCTCAGATCGCGTTTGGTGGTATAGCCGTAGAAGCTCATCGCACCAAACATCCCTGCCGTGACAAAGAAGGTACTGGCGATGGAGGAGTAGGTGTAGACCAGGAAGATACTCGCCATGGTAATGCCGGTCAGCGCCGAATAGAGCATAAACAGCCCGGTGGCTACGGCTCCGCTCAGACGATGCACCATGCCTGACAGGAAGAACACCAACGCCAGCTGCGCAATAATCAGCCCGAAGAAGGTAATGCGATTGGCAAACACCAGCTCCATCACTGCGGGCGTACGCGCCGCGAACCAGGAGACAAATGCGGTCAGTAACAGACCGCAGGTCATCCAGCCATAGACCTGCGCCATATAGGCTTGTAAACCGCGAGATGCGGGTTGAACGATGGAATCATTGCGTGGATATCGGTCCATGATGCACCTCTTGTTGAACGGATGAACAGCTCCCTGCCGGGAGCCATGCCAGAGTTAAGTGTGGCACAGCTCAGCTCAACTGTGCCACAACATGCCGGTTAACGCCGCGACAGACACTGCTGATAACGGCTGTCGACGCGCTGCGCAAACCACGCCGTCGTCAGATTACGGGTAATTTTCGGGCTTTCCAGCTTAATGCCCGGCAGCATTTCACGCGGCAGCTTACGGCCTGCCATTTTATCCGCCAGGGCAAAGACCTGTTTCCAGAGTTCGCTGTCGCTGAACGATTCTTTCTCCCCTTTCTCCAGATCGCGGCGAATGGCGCTGTTGCTCATGTCGATCTGCTTTGAGAGCGTCCGCACCGCCAGTTCGGTGCCGCCCGCTGCGTCTGAGCCATAGATAATCAGATCGCCATCCAGCGCCAGCTTCATGCCGGTGGCTTTTGACACTGCCGCCTGGAACGCCGCATTGCGGCTGGCGTACCAGCCTGCATTGTAGTCGGCAAAGCGATAGAGCGGCTGACTGTAGTCAGCCGGATAGCCGAGCAGGTGCATGGTGCCAAAGTAGATCCCGCCGTGACGGGTAAAGACTTCGCGCCGGATGGTGCCATCAATCGGCCACGGATAGCCTTTGCCGTGCGCTTCGGCAAACGCGATGCTGACCTGCATCGGCCCGCCGGTGTGAATTGGGTTGAGATTGCCGAACAGCGTCTGGCCCATCGGCACCATATCGATCAGATCATCGAAGATGGCGCTGAGGTCTTTTTCACTGCGCACCTTGTCCAGCCGGGCGGCGTAGCTTTCTCCGGTCGGGGATTTGATCAGCAGCGCGGTACGCACCAGGAAGGCCGGGACGTGCACCTGCGCTGCACGGCGGTTGATCTCGCCCCAGGCGATTTTCGGCAGGCCTGGCACCGCGGCCTCGGCGCTGAAGTTACTCTCCTGATCCGCCACGGCGATCACCGCGCACAGGTTACTGGCGCTGGGGTCGATCTGCTGCGTGCGGAAGGTGGTGTAGATATCGTCGCTCCAGGCCGCTTTATTGCTGACGTGCGACGGCAGCAGCCGCTGGATTTGCGCTTTGACATCTTCAGGCTGCCGTACCGGCGCCTCCGGCGTTTTCTTGCTGCTACAACCCGCCAGCACCAGGGCGGCGACCAGTGTCAGACGTTGCAGAATCGGGGTGGATGACATGCCTGTCCTCAGAATGAACCAAAGCCCTACTCTACCATTGCCAGAGTTTCACAGGCAGGAGAGAACTGAACTAAGGTTACCTTTTTTAACGTTAAAGGAACTTACGATGTTTAAACTCTGGCCTGTTGCGGCGTTCAGCCTGTTATTAACCGGCTGCGGCGCCAGTAATACCCCTGCCCAGGTGCAGTCACCGGGCGCGCCGACCTCCTCCTCACTGAAAGTGCTGGAAACCGGTGCCAGCGTGATGCAGTCCCGTCCGCCTATCGACGCCATCAATACTTATCTCGATGGCTTCCATTTTTATAACGGCGATAAAAACGGTCAGATGGAGGCGCACCACTATGTCACCGTGCTGAACGACGATGTGATGCAGGCGGTGATTTACGACGGCAACACGCGCGACGCGCGGCTGATGGGCGTGGAGTACATCATCAGCGAACGGCTGTTTAAGACTCTGCCGCCCGAAGAGAAGAAGCTGTGGCACAGCCATCAGTATGAGGTGAAATCGGGCACGCTGATTGCGCCAGGCTTACCGAAAGTCGCCGACCACGCGCTGATGACCCGCATCGTGAATACCTATGGCAAAACCTGGCACACCTGGCATACCGATCGCGACAAAACGCTGCCGATCGGCATTCCGGCGCTGATGATGGGCTTTACCCAGGATGGTCAGATGGATCCACGGCTGCTGGCGGATCGCGATCGCCGCTTTGACGTGGACAGCAAGCAGATCCGGGCCGATCGGGCGGATATCGTAGCCAATCCGGCGGCGCCGGGTGCTAACGCCTGGGAAAAGGGCCAGGTTATTCAGCTTAAGCGCACCAGCGGTGGTGGTGAGCACAGCCACGGTCAGACCGGGTTTGGTCCGGCGGAGCAGCTGAAACAGCCGTAGGCGTTGTGTCTGCGTGTTAGCGGGCTGTGACGCGGGAGGGATCAGCGGTAACGCAGCGGGCGGAGAAACCTCTGCCCGCTTGCGCCATTAATGCCTTAGTCCCAGCGTTGAGCAGCGTGATGGTCGCTGTCGCGGGCATCTACCCAGCGATCGCCCTGCTCTGTCGCTTCGCGCTTCCAGAACGGCGCACGAGTTTTCAGGTAATCCATGATGAACTCCGCGGCAGAAAAGGCGCTACCGCGATGGGCGCTGGTGACGCCCACCAGCACGATCTCATCGCCGGGAAACAGCTCGCCGACGCGGTGGATTACCGTGACGCGCTGCAGCGGCCAGCGTTCGCGCGCCGCATCAACAATCTCCTGCAGCGCTTTTTCGGTCATGCCGGGATAGTGCTCCAGCGTCAGCGCCGCCACGTTATCACCCAGATTGTGGTTACGCACTTTGCCGGTAAAAGTCACTACCGCTCCATCTTCATCACAGGCCGCCAGCCAGCGATACGCTTCCGCCATATCAAAGGGTGCGGGGCCGACGCGAATCTGCGTTTCCATCTCAGCCTCCGGTTACGGGCGGGAAAAAGGCCACTTCATCACCAGCATGCAGCGGGTGACTCATCGGCACCAGCGTCTGGTTGACGGCCGCCAGCAGTTTGCCCGACTCCAATGCCAGCGCCCAGCGATCGTCGCGTTCGGCCAGCGCAGCGCGCAGCGCCGCCACATCCGGATAGTCAGCGTTAACCTCAAGGGATGCGCTGCCGATCAGCTCGCGCACCTGGGCGAAAAACAGCACCTTAATCATGCGTGACCGCCTGGAAATCGCCGCTTTTGCCACCGCTCTTGCTGATTAAGCGCAGCTGATCGATGACGATATCCTTCTGCACGGCTTTGCACATGTCGTAGATGGTCAGCGCGGCTACTGACGCTGCCGTCAGCGCTTCCATCTCGACGCCGGTTTTGCCGGTCAGGCGACAGAGCGTGGTGATGCGAACCCGGCTATGGTCTGGTTCCGCTTCCAGATTCACTTCCACTTTGCTCAGCATCAGCGGATGACAGAGCGGGATGAGCTCCCAGGTGCGTTTTGCTGCCTGGATCCCGGCGATGCGCGCCGTGGCGAAGACATCCCCTTTGTGATGGCTGCCTTCCATAATCATCTGCAGCGTTTCCGGCTGCATCAGCACCAGCACTTCGGCGCGCGCTTCGCGCACAGTTTCAGCCTTGGCGGAAACATCCACCATGTGCGCTTCGCCCGCGGCGTTAATGTGTGTGAGTTGAGACATACTTACCGTTTCTTCAGATGTGAGACAAAATTACAGGGCGCAGTGCGCGCATCAAGCTGGTCAGCGATAATCCGCTCCCAGGCGGTGCGGCAGGCGCTGGTCGAACCCGGCACGGCCAGAATCAGCGTCCCGTTTGCCAGACCGGCAATGGCGCGCGACTGCAGCGTCGAGCCGCCAATCTCCTCATAGGAGATCATCCGGAACAGTTCGCCAAACCCGTCAATCTCGCGGTCAAACAGCGGCAGCAGCGCTTCCGGCGTGCTGTTTTTCAGGTTAAAGCCGGTGCCGCCATTGATGATCACTACCTGGACATCGTCACTGGCGATCCAGCGCGATACGGTGGCGCGAATGCGATAAAGGTTATCCGGCACGATGGCGTGATCGACGACCTCATGGCCCGCTTCCGCCGCCGCCTCGCGCAGATAGTCGCCGGAGGTATCGTTGCTGGCATCGCGACGGTCTGACACCGTCATCACCGCAATCTGCACGGCCTGAAATTCGCTGGCTGGTTTACCCATACTTCCTCCTGAAATTAGCCGCCAATGTAAGAGAGATTCTGTGTGATACCGGTGTTGCCCTGATGCAGGAAGTGCGTCTGCTTCTTCTGTCCCAGGCTGCTGGCGATGCGCGCCTGCAGTTCGGCCTGCTGCTCATCGGACGCCAGCAGGTCACGCAGCGGTATGCCGCCGTCACCAAACAGGCACAGGTGAAGGTTTCCCTGCGCCGAGACGCGCAGACGGTTGCAGCTGGCACAGAAATCTTTGGCGTAAGGCATGATCAGGCCAATCTCGCCGACATAGTCGGGATGATAAAAGACCTGCGCCGGGCCGTCGCTGCGTCCGCTTTCGCGCCGCTGCCAGCCCTGGGCAATGAGCTGATCGCGGATCACCATGCCGGAAACGTGCTGGTCGCGGAACAGCGTGCCGCCGTCGCCGGTCTCCATCAGTTCGATAAAGCGCAGCTGAATCGGACGGGTGCGGATCCAGTCGAGGAACGTGGCCAGATTGCGGCTGTTGAGATCGCGCATCAGCACGCTGTTGACTTTGACCTGACGAAAACCGGCGTCCAGCGCCGCGTCGATGCCGCTCATCACCTGATGGAATTTATCCTGACCGGTAATAGCGTGAAACTGACGGGCATCCAGGCTGTCGACGCTGACGTTGAGTGCGGTCAGACCCGCGTCGCGCCACTGTTTCACGTCGCGCGCCAGCCGGTAGCCATTGGTGGTCACTGCGATCTGGCGGATAGAGGCGTTTTCACGCACTGCCGCAATGATGTCGGTGAAATCACGGCGCAACGACGGCTCACCACCGGTCAGCCGCACTTTTTCGGTTCCGGCTGCGGCGAAAGCCCGCGTGACGCGGCGGATTTCATCCAGAGAGAGAAAGCTTTTGTTACGAATTCCCTGCGGTTTGTAGCCGTCAGGAAGACAATAGGTACAGCGGAAATTACAGACATCCGTGACCGACAGGCGCAGGTAATAGAACTTACGCGCGTATGCATCAGTAAATTGTGACACCAGAACACCTTTCCAGATTGGGAGATGCAGTCATTTCTTCCTGCACCCTGGCAGCTCGATGGCTACGGCCTGAACCCCCTATCCGCAGACTTAGGCATTCAGGCTTGAGTGTACGCTGACCCGTTGATCAGCGCGGTAAACATGATGGTAGCGTGAATTTCCTCACTCTTCCATTTGCTATTTTCGCTATATATTCTTATACATATCGAATTTTCACCGCATTTTCGCGACAGGATACGTTAAAATGCGATCCAGATTTTGACGCAAGTCATCCGCGCGGGATTAGCGTTTAGAGCCACGCTACGCGATGAGATGTTAAGGAGAAGTATGAATCGCACACTGGCCGATCTTGATCGCGTTGTGGCACTGGGCGGCGGACACGGTTTAGGCCGCGTGATGTCGGCCCTTTCCCCGCTGGGCTCCCGTCTCACCGGCATCGTCACCACCACCGACAATGGCGGATCGACCGGCCGCATTCGTCGATCCGAAGGCGGTATCGCCTGGGGCGACATGCGCAACTGCCTGAACCAGCTGATTGCAGAACCCAGCGTCGCCTCCGCGATGTTCGAGTACCGTTTTGCCGGTAACGGCGAACTGGCCGGTCACAACCTCGGCAATCTGATGCTACGGGCGCTGGATCATCTGAGCGTTCGCCCGCTGGAAGCGATCAACATCATCCGTAACCTGCTGAAGGTCGACGCCTTTTTAATCCCGATGTCGGAGCAGCCGGTGGACCTGGTGGCGATGGATGCCGAAGGCAATATGGTTTACGGCGAAACCGCCATCGATGAGATGAAGCAGCCGCCGCAGGAGCTGATGCTGCATCCCAACGTCCAGCCGACGCGGGAAGCGCTGCAGGCCATTGCAGAAGCGGATCTGATCCTGATTGGTCCAGGCAGTTTCTACACCAGCCTGATGCCGATTCTGCTGATGGAAGAGATGGCACAGGCCCTGCGTCGCACGCCTGCCACTATGGTGTTTATCGGCAATCTGGGCCGTGAGCTCAGCCCCGCCGCGGCCAGTCTTTCAGTGGCTGACAAGCTTCAGATGATGGAACGTTATATCGGCAAGCGGGTGATCGATGCCGTAGTGGTCGGACCGTCGGTCGCCACAGACGGCATTGAAAACCGGCTGATTGTACGTGAACCGCTGGAGGCCGCCGACATTAAATATCGTCACGACCGCCAGCTGTTACGGGTGGCGCTGGAACACGCCATTCAGAGCTTTGACGGCACTACGAGGCCGCGATAAACAGCGTTCGCAGCTCATGCAGCTGATCGCGCACGCTGGCCGCCTGTTCGAACTCCAGGTTCTGCGCGTGCTGCTGCATCTGCCCTTCCAGCTCGTGGATTTTCTTCTGCAGCGCCTGCGGCGTTAACAGCTGGAAATCGGCCAGTGCCTGAGCCTCGCCAGGACGAGCCGGTTTCGCTTTGCCGCGGGTTTTCACCACATTCTTGCCCAGCTCCAGAATATCCGTGATCTTCTTGTTCAGGCCCTGCGGCACAATGCCATTCTTTTCGTTGTGCAGCTGCTGTTTCTCGCGGCGGCGCTCCGTCTCTTCAATGGCACGCGCCATCGACGGCGTGATTTTATCGCCATAGAGAATCGCTTTACCGTTGATGTTACGCGCCGCACGACCAATGGTCTGAATCAGCGATCGTTCGGAACGCAGGAAGCCCTCTTTATCCGCATCCAGAATCGCCACCAGCGACACTTCCGGCATATCCAGCCCCTCACGCAGTAAGTTGATGCCCACCAGCACATCAAACTCACCCAGACGTAAGTCGCGGATAATCTCCATACGCTCTACGGTGTCGATGTCGGAGTGCAGATAGCGCACCTTCTCGCCATGCTCCGTCAGATATTCAGTGAGATCTTCCGCCATGCGCTTGGTCAGCACCGTCACCAGCACACGTTCGTTGATCGCCACGCGCTGATGGATTTCCGACAGCAGATCGTCAACCTGGGTGCCGACCGGACGCACTTCGATGATCGGATCCAGCAGACCGGTAGGACGCACCACCTGATCGACCACTTCGTCGCCCGATTTTTCCAGCTCATATTTGCCCGGCGTTGCCGAGACATAGATGGTCTGCGGGGCCAGCGCCTCAAACTCTTCAAACTTCATCGGACGGTTGTCCAGCGCCGACGGCAGGCGGAAGCCATACTCCACCAGCGTCTCTTTGCGCGCCCGGTCCCCTTTGTACATGCCGCCAATCTGCGGGATGGTGACGTGCGACTCATCCACCACCAGCAGGCCATCGGCAGGGAGATAGTCAAACAGCGTCGGTGGCGCTTCGCCCGGTCCGCGTGCGGAGAGGTAGCGCGAGTAGTTCTCGATGCCGGAGCAGTAACCCAGCTCACTCATCATCTCCAGATCAAACTGGGTACGCTGAGTAATACGCTGCTCTTCCAGCAGTTTATTGTTCTCCAGCAGCACCCGGCGGCGATCCGCCAGCTCGACTTTGATGTCTTCCATCGCCTGCAGAATGCGCTCACGCGGCGTGACGTAGTGCGTCTTGGGATAGATGGTAAAGCGCGGCACCACTGAATCGATCTGCCCGGTCAGCGGGTCGAACAGCGACAGACGCTCGACCTCTTCGTCAAACAGTTCGACGCGCAGCGCAATATCGTCCGACTCCGCCGGGAAGATATCGATCACTTCGCCACGCACGCGGAAGGTGCCGCGCTGAAACGCCTGGTCGTTGCGGGTGTACTGCAGCTCTGACAGACGGCGCAGAATGCTGCGCTGATCGATAATCATGCCGCGTGTCAGGTGCAGCATCATTTTCAGATAGAGATCGGGATCGCCCAGACCATAGATCGCCGAAACCGACGCCACCACGATAACATCGCGCCGCTCCAGCAGCGCCTTGGTCGCTGACAGACGCATCTGTTCGATGTGTTCATTCACCGACGCATCCTTTTCAATAAAGGTGTCGGAGCTCGGCATATAGGCTTCAGGCTGATAGTAGTCGTAGTAAGAGACGAAAAACTCGACGGCGTTATCCGGGAAAAACTCTTTCATCTCGCCATAGAGCTGCGCCGCCAGCGTTTTGTTCGGTGCCAGCACCATCGTCGGGCGATTGAGGTCGGCAATGACGTTGGCGACGGTAAAGGTTTTACCGGAGCCGGTTACGCCTAATAAGGTCTGATGGGCCAGTCCATCCTCCAGCCCCTCTTCCAGGCGACGGATCGCCTCAGGCTGGTCGCCCGAAGGTTTAAAGGCGGAATTGAGTTTAAAAGCTTTGGTCATGAATGCAGTTCCTGCTGGAGAAGTCGGCGGGCAGGCACTTATTTTACTCTGCTATGGTGATTTTGCCAGAAAATAATACTGGATATAAAAACAGTAATCGTGCAAGGTTAATGCAATCAGGGTAAGACTTAGCCCGCCTGCTTCAGAGACGTGATATCGCAAAGCCTGTTGCGCAATGTTATCCCCAGGCCGGGATCGGATTTAACATTTGTCAATAGAACGTCACAAAATTACAGTTCGGTTACCTGACAGAAAATTCGCAGGCTTGTTTTTTGATAACCAGCTGATTTTACTGGTTTAAGCTAATAAGGCCAGAATCTCGTCATTATGTTACCAGGCCGCGTATTTCCTCGCTTCTAACCGGTTTTCATTACCTAATGCACAAGGTTATCCACAGGAATAGTGGATAAGTGATGGCAGCCCCGCCGCCATCAGCTGTGTATAATTTTTCCCTGCCCTCCCGCCTCGTTGAAAATAATTTTTTTTGCGTTAAATTTCGCGTCGGCTGCTGACGGATTATTCTGCATTTTTAATCTGTCGCCTGGCGTGGCACGCAAATTTTCATCATTCCACTAAGATTCTTAATCAGACATTCTGCGTTACCGCAACACGTCTGCACCACAAACAGCGCCCGCAGGCACTGTAAAAGTGCAGGCGCATGATGACCATGGGTAATTGATAAGTTTTTCTCACCTTTCCTCCCTGATACAGCGCACTTCAGTAGGAAACAGGGCCGTTTTAAGATCTGGCCTGGGAATTGCAGGAGTCAGTAATGTCACCGCGCTTTACGCGCACTGTGCTGCAATGGTGAGGCTGCCGTTGCTGATGACTTGTTTGCCAGACGACAAAGAGCGGAAGCAATCAGGCTAATGATCGGGAAGGAGAGTGTCAGATGCTGAGTCTACGTTCGGTAAATCAATTTTACGGTCAGAACCATATCCTGTGGGATGTGGACCTGGATCTGTCGCCTGGCACCTGCACCGGCATTCTGGGCCGTCCTGGCATGGGCAAGACCACGCTGGTCAACTGCATCATGGGCAGACTGCCGATTAACAGCGGCACCATTTCCTGGAAAGAGGATGGCTCGCCGCCGGAAGATTTGCTGCTGCAACCGGCCGAACAGCGGGCGCAGATGGGCATCGGCTATGTGCCACAGGGCCGCCACATTTTTACCCAGATGAGTGTGGAAGATAACCTGCTGATTGCCCTGCTGGCGGGTGCCAGCCAGCGCGATCGTCATCGCGCCATTCCCGAAATGGTCTTTGATTTGTTCCCGGCGCTCTATTCCCTGCGCCAGCAACGCAGCGGCGATCTGCCCATCGATCAGCAGCAACAGCTGGCCCTGGCGCGCGCGCTGGTGCTGCAGCCCAAACTGCTGATTCTGGATGAGCCGACTGATGGGATGTCGCCGTGGCTGGAAGAGGAGATGGGCAACCTGATCCGCCGGCTTAACCTCGACTACGGGCTGACCATCCTGCTGCTGGAGCAGCGCCTGTCGCTGATTCGGCGGGTGGCGGACTATTTCCTGCTGCTGCACCGTGGCCGTAATGTGGCGCAGGGCAGCATGGAGCAGCTCGATGACCACACCGTGGATAAGTGGCTGACGGTGGCCTGACGCTGAGTCCCTGCCACGGCAGGCGTCAGGATTGCAGGCAGCGCGCAACAACCTGACGTTCAGGCTGGTGAGCACTGCACAGGCTCAGACTGACAAAGCATAAAGCCCGTTGGGTCAGGCTTTACTCTGGCAGCGTCAGATACTGTCCACAGGAGGCCTGCTGCGCCGCATCGGTGAGATACGGAATGGTGCCCAGACAGGGCGCAGGCAGTCGCTGCTTCAGGCTGGTGAGATATTCCTGATAGCGTTTGCCAGGCGGCTCGACGGTGTTGGCGATCCAGCCCACCAGCGGCAGGCCGCGCGCGCGCACCGCCTCGGCGGTGAGCATGGCGTGATTGATGCAGCCGAGCTTAATTCCCACCACCAGAATCACGGGCAGCTGTTCACTGACTACCCAGTCCGCATAGGTGTGCGTCTCTGACAGCGGGGTGTACCAGCCGCCCGCACCCTCCACCAGAATCCAGTCCGCCAGTGGCTCCAGCGCCGCCAGACCCGCTGACAGTGCCAGATGGGTGATCGGCCTGCCCTCTTCAGCGCTGACGATGTGCGGCGAGGTCGGCTCCATAAACGCCAGCGGATTGACCTGCTGATAGCTCAACGGCACGCTGCTGAAGCGCTGCAGCGCCAGCGCATCACTGTTGCGAATGCCTTCAGGCGTCATCTCACAGCCTGACGCAACCGGCTTGTAGCCCGCACAGCGATAGCCCGCTGCGGCGGCTGCCTGCAACAGTGCGCCGCTGGCGACCGTTTTACCGACTTCGGTGTCGGTGCCGGTGATAAAAAGCCGTTTCATGAAAGCGTAACTCCGTAAATTAAATGGTAACTCAGGCGATAGCCGTGCCGATCGCGCGGCCAGTGTGCCTCTAACTGGTTGAGCCGTTGTCGGGTGAGTATCTGCCCGTCGCGACCCTGATGCAGATGGGTCGCGCCAATCCCTTTCAGCGAACGCATGGCACTGAGCGCATCGGGAAAATGCAGCGTCACCCTTTCCGCGCTGCAAATCAGTTGCTCTGCGTGGCAGGCCGCCGCAATCTGCGGCTCGCTAAGAAAGCGGTTAGCATGGGGTAACGCATCCAGATGGGACCAGGCTTCATGCACCTCCTGCAGCGAGCCGTCGCCCAGCGTGGAAAACAGCAGCGTGCCCTCGGGCCGCAGCACCCGTCGGAACTGGCGCAGCGCGCCGGGCAGATCCTCACTCCACTGCACCGCCAGGTTGCTCCACACCATGTCGATACTGTTATCCGCCAGCGGCAGCGCGTCGATGTCGCCCACCAGATAGCGCTGCGCCGCGTCGTTGTCCCGCGCCTGTTGCAGCATCTGCGGTGAGAGATCCAGCGCCGTCACCTGTTTGCCGCGTTCGCGCCACAGCCTGCTGTACCAGCCAGTGCCACACCCGGCATCCAGCAGCTGCAGTCCGCTGTAAGCCGGTGCGCGTGCCAGCAGCGCATCGCCGCTGAGCCGTTGCAGTGCCGCATGGGCATCGTAATGGCTGGCCGCCCGACCAAAGGCACGTGCCACCGCCTGCTTATCAACCCGCAGCGTCATGCAGCGCCTCCAGTAACCGATCGATATCTTCCGGGCGATGTGCCGCCGTCAGGGTAATGCGCAGCCGGGCCGTTCCCGGCGGCACGGTAGGTGGCCGAATCGCACTGACCCAGCAGCCCGCCTCCGCCAGCCGTGCCGAGAGCGCCATCGCATCGCCATTTTCACCGATCAGCAGCGGCTGGATCGCACTGGCTGAGTCCATCAGTTGCCACGGCAGCGAGGCCGCGCCACGCCGGAAATGCGCAATGTTCTGCTGCAACTGCTGGCGCAGCGCATCACCCTGCTGAATTTCGCGCAGTGCCGCCTGCAGCGCCACAGCCTGCGCAGCGGGCATGGCGGTGGAGTAGATCAGATGCCGGCTGAACTGCAGGAAATAGTCGGCGGTGTCCGCGTCGCACAGCAGCGCGGCACCGCTGACGCCAAAGGCTTTGCCAAAAGTAACCACCAGCAGTTCCGGCTTAACGCCCTGCTGCCAGCAACTGCCCCGCCCCTGCTCACCCACTACGCCGATGCCGTGCGCATCATCCACCAGCAGCCAGCCCTGTGCCTGACGCGTCTGTTGCGCCAGCGCAGCCAGCGGTGCGCTGTCACCATCCATGCTGAAAATCCCCTCGGTCACCACCAGCGTTTCCCCCTCGCAGGGTGACGCGAGCCGTGCCGCCAGGCTCTCCGGCTCGTTGTGACTGAAACGTCGCAGCTGCGCCGGGCTGTGACTGGCGGCGTCGAGCAGCGAGGCATGGCTGAGTTTATCGGCCAGGATGCGATCGTTTTTCTCGCCCAGCAGATGAATCACTGCCTGATTGGCCGCGAAGCCGGAGATAAACAGCAGCGCACGGTCATAGCCGAGCCAGTCAGCCAGCTGCGCCTCAAGTTCGGCGTGCTGACGGTGATAACCGGTGACGTGACCTGAGGCACCCGCCCCCGCGCCCGCCAGCGCCGCACCCTGTTGCCAGCCTGCAATTACCGCCGGATGGTGGGTTAAACCGAGATAGTCATTGCTGGAGAAGTGCAGATAGCGGCGGCCACCGCTCTGCAGCGTGCGGGTCGATTGCTCATCGATAACCCGCCGCTGTCGCCAGCCACCGGCCGCACGGCGCTGCGCCAGCCCCTGCTGAAGTCGTTGCTGCCAGCTCATTACAGCGCCGCGTTGTAGAACTGTTCAGTGTCGGCATGGAACAGCTGCTCGCTGAGGTGTTCTTCCTGCTGCTGATCGCCATGCCGGGTGTGGGTATGCTCCGGATTCAGACCCAGTTTGCGGAACAGCACGCGGTCTTTATCCTCTTCCGGATTCGGCGTGGTCAGCAGTTTGCAGCCGTAGAAAATCGAGTTCGCCCCAGCCATAAAGCACATCGCCTGAGTCTGCTCGCTCATCTGCTCGCGGCCCGCGGAGAGGCGCACATGCGAGGTCGGCATCATGATGCGCGCCACCGCGATGGTGCGGATAAAATCGAACGGTTCAACGTCATCGTTATCCGCCAGCGGCGTGCCTTTGACTTTAACCAGCATGTTGATCGGCACGCTCTCCGGCGGGGTCGGCAGATTGGCTAACTGCACCAGCAGACCGGCGCGATCGTTCACGGTTTCGCCCAGGCCGACGATGCCGCCCGAACAGACTTTGATTCCGGCGTCGCGCACTTTGCCGAGCGTATCCAGACGTTCCTGATAGCTGCGGGTGGTGATGATAGAACCATAGAATTCCGGTGAGGTGTCGAGGTTATGGTTGTAGTAATCGAGGCCCGCGCCCGCCAGCCGCTGCGCCTGTTGATCGCTGAGCGTGCCGAGCGTCATGCAGGTTTCCATTCCCATCGCCTTCACGCCTTCGACCATCTTTTCCAGGTAGGGCATATCGCGCTCGTGCGGGTTTTTCCACGCGGCACCCATGCAGAAACGGGTCGAACCGGCGGCTTTGGCCTGACGCGCGGAGGTCAGTACCTCCTCCACTTCCATCAGACGTTCCGACTCCAGGCCGGTCTTGTAGCGCGCGCTCTGCGGGCAATATTTACAGTCTTCCGGGCAGGCCCCGGTTTTGATCGACAGCAGGGTACTGACCTGCACCTGGCGCGGGTCGAAGTGCTGACGATGCACCTGCTGCGCTTTAAACATCAGTTCAAGAAAAGGTTGATCAAACAGCGCTTGCGCCTGTGCAATTGTCCAGCGTTGAGCCATTACGTACTCCAGAAAAGGGTGTCATCCCGACAGAAAGCAGGGGTATACTTGTAAACTATATTTTTTTATTTTGGTTTACAACTCCGATGACTACCCCCGTTTTCTCCTCCGATGATGCCCGTTTTGATCGCCAGCATATCTGGCATCCCTACACTTCCATGCAGGATCCACTGCCCTGCTACCCGGTCGTCGCCGCGCAGGGTTTCCAGCTGCAGCTGGCCGATGGCCGTGAGCTGGTGGATGGAATGTCATCGTGGTGGGCGGCGATTCATGGTTACAACCACCCGCGCCTGAACCGGGCGCTAACGGAGCAGGTCACGCAGATGTCGCACGTGATGTTTGGCGGTATTACCCATCCGGCAGCAGTGGCGCTCTGCCGTCAGCTGGTGGCGATGACGCCCGAGGCGCTGGAATGTGTCTTCCTGGCCGATTCCGGCTCGGTGGCGGTAGAAGTGTCGATGAAAATGGCGCTGCAGTACTGGCTGGGCCGCGGTGAGACGCGCCAGCAGTTCCTGACACTGAAGCGCGGCTATCATGGTGATACCTTTGCCGCGATGTCGGTGTGCGATCCCGATAACTCGATGCACAGCCTGTGGCGCGGCTACCTGCCCGAACATCACTTTGCGGCAGCCCCGGCCTGCGGCTTTGATGATAAATGGGACGAACGCGACTTCGATGATTTTGCCCGGCTGATTGAACAGCATCACCGGCAGCTGGCAGCGGTGATCCTGGAGCCGATTGTGCAGGGTGCGGGCGGGATGCGTTTCTATCATCCGCGCTATCTGCAGCAGGTCCGGGAAGCGTGCGACCGCTATGGCGTGCTGCTGATAGCGGATGAGATCGCCACCGGATTTGGCCGCACCGGCAAACTCTTTGCCTGTGAGCACGCGGGTATTACCCCGGATATTCTCTGCGTCGGCAAAGCGCTGACCGGCGGCATGATGACGCTGGCGGCGACCCTGACCACCCGCGAGGTGGCTGACACCATCAGCCGCAGCGCGGCGGGCTGTTTTATGCATGGCCCGACTTTTATGGGGAATCCGCTGGCCTGCGCAGTGGCGGCGGAGAGCCTAAGCATGCTGGCGGAAGGTCACTGGCAGCGTCAGGTGGCCGCAATCGAACAGCAGCTGCGGGCTGAGCTGCTGCCGCTGCGCCGTTCACCGCAGGTGGCCGATGTGCGCGTGCTGGGGGCGATTGGCGTGGTGGAAACCCATCAGCCAGTTAACATGGCGGCGCTGCAGCAGTTCTTTGTTGAACAGGGCGTCTGGATCCGGCCTTTTGGCCGTCTGATCTACCTGATGCCGCCCTACATCATCACGCCCCAGGCACTGAGTCAGCTGGTGCAGGCGATTGGCAGTGCGCTGGAACATTTGCAACATTTTGCCGCCTGAAGCGGGCTGACCACTGGCACTGGTGGCGCTTTTGGTTATGATGAAAGGCTATTCATCGACAGTTAAGGAGATGTGATGCGCGTTTTTAGTCAGGATTTTAATGACGGCGAGAAGATGCCAGAAAAGCATGTTTTCAACGGCATGGGTTATCAGGGCGAGAATATTTCTCCCCATCTTGCCTGGGAAGCAGCACCGGAAGGCACCAAAAGTTTTGTGGTGACCTGCTACGATCCAGATGCGCCGACGGGTTCCGGCTGGTGGCACTGGGTCGTGGCGAATATTCCGGCCAGCACCACGTCACTGCCGCAGGGTGCCGGTTCCGGCAAAGCGTCACTGCCAGCAGGCGCAATCCAGACCCGCACCGATTTCGGTCAGGCGGGCTATGGTGGCGCGGCACCGCCACAGGGCGAAACCCATCGCTACATTTTCACCGTGCATGCGCTGGATGTGGAGACAATTGAGGTGGATGAAGGCGCCAGTGGCGCAATGGTCGGCTTTAATGTGCATTTCCACGCACTGGCGAGCGCCTCGCTGACCGTGAATTATCAGTAATTCAGTATATCTTTCCCGCCCGGGAGAGATGTACTTAAAAGTCTGTCCCGGTTAGCTGTGAGACCGAGCCAGCGCAGGAAATTCGGTCAAATCGGAAAGTCGCTTACGCCAATCCCTGGCTCGCTCGTCCCGCGCGATTACGCACCTCATCCCTGAGGTGCGCCCGTAAATGGGCCAACGCTTTGCGTTGTTCAAAAACGCTCCCGGCGTTTTTGTCCATGGCGCGGGACGCTTTCCTCCTCTGACTGTATTCCCTGCGTGTTGAGCTAATCCATCGCTGTCCGATGCACCCTGATTTGAGTTTTTCAATCGTCTGAATGCCTCTCCCGCTCAGGAGAGGCGTTTTTCAGGATGCGTTACGCCTGCAGCTGATGAATCACCACCCACATCGGGCCCTGCCCTACCGCATAACGTCCCAGCGGCTGTAACAGCCCCTTCGGTTCGCTAATCGCATACACTTCGATGTGATGCGATTTCTGTCCCGCCGCCACCAGAAAACGTCCGCTGTGATCGATATTGAACCCGCGCGGCTGCGTTTCCGTCGGCTGGAACCCTTCCAGCGTCAGTTCATCGCCCAGTTCGCTGACGCTGAAAATTGCCAGCGTGCTGCTGGTGCGATCGCAGGCGTAGAGGAAACGGCCATCCGGCGTCAGATGAATATCGGCTGCCCAGCGCGTACCGCTGAAGTCAGGCGGCATCATATCCAGCGTCTGCACGCTTTCTGCTTCGCCTTCACCGGTATTTAATGCCCAGACATCAACCGTGCTGTCGAGCTCGTTGACGCAGTAAGCAAACTGCCCGCCCGGATGAAACTGCATATGACGCGGACCTGCGCCTTCTACCGTCGTGACCTGCGCCTGTTTGCGCGGCGTCAGCTGACCGTCTGCGCCCAGCGCAAACAGACAGATACGGTCCTGCTTCAGTGCCGGTACATAGAGTGTCTTGTTATCGGTATCGATATTGGCCGAGTGACAGCCATCCAGGCCGTTGATCACCTGCAGCGGGGCCTGCGGAATGCCATCATCGCCAATCGGGCTGACGCTGACGCAGGCATCATTGTAGGAACCGCAGAACAGGAACCGGCCCTCGCGATCGGTGGAAATGTGGGTCGGACTGCCCGGCAGCGGTGCCTGACCGGCTTCGGTCAGCGTGCCATCGGCGGCAATCTGGAACGCCAGCACGCGAAAATTGGGACGCACACCGACATAGAGAAAATCGCGTTTCGGACTCACCACCATCGGCTGAACCTGGCCGGCGACATCAATCACCTGAAGCAACGTCAGCGCACCCTCATCATTCATCTGCCAGACGTGAATCTGCTGGCTCTCGGGACTGGCGGTGTAGACAACCTGTTTCATGCATTCTCCTTTTTTGCTGCCTGATCATGATCTGTGAATCACTGTAGCGTGTTTTATTGGCCTGCGCTGGAATCATTTGTGCCCTGTTTTTTGTCTCCGGACCGTGGACAGGTGTAGACTTCAGCCTCTGCAAACCTGAAAAAACGAGAGGATGAATGAGCTACCGGGTAATTGCCCTCGACCTCGACGGCACGCTGCTGACCCCAGCCAAAACGATTCTGCCGCAGTCAATTGACGCACTGAACCAGGCCCGCCAGGCGGGTGTTCATGTCGCTATTGTGACCGGACGCCATCACTGCGCTATCCACCCTTTTTATCAGGCACTACAACTGGATACACCCGCAATCTGCTGTAATGGCACCTATTTGTATGATTACCAGGCGAAACAGGTGCTGGCGTCCGATCCTCTCGACCCGCAGCTGGCGTTACAGGTCATTGAGAGGCTGGATCAGCAGCAGATTCACGGCTTGCTTTACGTGGATGATGCGATGCTCTATCAGACGCCGACCGGTCACGTGATGCGCACGCTGAAATGGGCCGAATCGCTGCCTGAGCATCAGCGTCCGCTGTTCCGTCAGGTGCCTGATTTAGCCCAGGCGGCACGTGACGCCGGTTCGATCTGGAAGTTTGCCCTGTCGCACGACAATCATCAGGAGCTGCAACAGTTCGCCACTGCGGTGGAAGCGGAGCTGGGGCTGGCCTGCGAATGGTCATGGCACGATCAGGTGGATATCGCTAAAGGCGGCAACAGCAAAGGCAAACGGCTGGCGCAGTGGGTTGAATCGCTGGGGCTGAGCATGTCCGATGTGATCGCATTTGGTGATAACTACAACGACCTCAGCATGCTGGAAACGGCCGGACTGGGCGTGGCGATGGGCAATGCCGACGAGGCGATCAAAGCACGGGCGAAAAAGGTGATCGGCACTAACCTTGAAACCGGTATTGCCGATACTCTCCGTCAGTTCGTCCTGTAATCAGGGCGTCACGGAGACGCTTTTAATCTGGGCATAGAGCCACTGTTCGGGCCGGATGCCCAGTTCATCGCGCGCCCACGGCGTGATGCGCGCCCAGAGTTCGCTGATGCCGATACGCAGCTTCACCTCTACCTGGTCTCCGACCTCCAGCAGCTCAACGACCTGTGCCGGTAAAATGTTGCGGATGGAGGTATGCTGCGGCGGTTGCAGCGCCAGCGAAACATCGGATGAGGCGATGCGAATACGCAGCGGCGTTTTCACCGGCTGATTTACCCGGCTGACCCAGATGTGCTGATCGCCCAGCGACAGTGCGGTCATCGGATAGTCGGGATGCTGCTCCAGCACCTGCACCCGCAGCACGCTGGTCAGTTCGCTCACCGGCAGCCAGGGCCGCATCGCGCTGCTGCTCCAGACCCGCTCCAGCGGACCAAAGGCTTTAACCTTGCCCGCATCCAGCACCAGCACGTTATCAGCCAGATGCAGGATTTCATCCAGACTGTGCGAGACGTAGAGCATCGGAATATCGACCTGCTTCGCCAGCTTTTGCAGATAAGGCATCAGTTCACGTTTGCGCGGCAGATCCAGCGACGCCAGCGGCTCATCCAGCAGCAGCATATCCGGTGCGGTCAGCAGCGCCCGGCCAATCGCGACCCGCTGCTTTTCACCGCCCGACAGCGACAGCGGAAAGCGCGACAGCAGCGCCTCCAGCCCCAGCAGCGAGACCAGACTGTCGAACTGCGCTTTCATTGACGGCGCCATACCATATTGCAGGTTGCCCCGGACCCGGTAGTGCGGGAACAGCCGAGCATCCTGAAACACATAACCGATGCGGCGTTTTTCCGGCGGCAGCGCAATCTTCTGCTCTGCATCAAACAGCAGGCGATCGTTAAGCTCAATTCGCCCGCGCTGCGGCTGAGTCAGTCCGCTGATGGCGTTGATGAGTGAGGTTTTACCGGCACCGGAAACACCGAAAATGGCGGTGATCCCTTTGGCCGGGATCTGTAGATCGACCTCAAGCTGATGATCGCCCTGCTGCTGCATAAAGTTGAGTGATAGCATCAGCTTCCCATCCGCTTGCGTCCTGCCCGTGCCAGCCATTCCGACGCCAGCAGTGAACCCAGTGCCAGCACGATAGCGATCACGCAGAGTCGCGCCGCCGCACCCTCTGCACCGGGCGTTTCGATCAGGGTAAACATCGCCAGCGGCAGCGTGCGCGTTTCACCGGGAATATTGGACACAAAGGTAATGGTGGCGCCAAATTCGCCCAGCGATCGGGCAAACGCCAGCACCGTTCCGGCGATCACGCCCGGCAACGTCAGCGGCAGTGTGATAGTGAAAAAGACCCGCCAGCGTCCGGCACCCAGCGTACGCGCTGCCTGCTCCAGCCGGCTATCCACCGCTTCCAGCGCCAGCCGGATGGCGCGAACCATCAGTGGAAAGGCGATGACGGCAGACGCCAGTGCCGCCCCGCGCCAGCTGAACGCAAAGCTGAAACCAAACCAGTCAAACAGCTTTTCACCAATGATCCCGCGTCGTCCCAGGCTAACCAGCAGCAGATACCCCACCACTACCGGCGGCAGCACCAGCGGCAGGTGAATCAGGCTGTCGAGCAGCGCTTTACCGGGGAAACGGCAGCGCACCAGAATCCAGGCCATCAGGATGCCAAACGGCAGACTGCCCAGCACGGCTATGCCAGAGACTTTAAGGCTAAGCAGTACTGCCTGCCATTCGGGATCGCTGAGTATCATTTCGTCGGTGTGAATCCGTAATGTTTGAAAATCGCCGCAGCCTGCGGTCCTTTCAGGTAATCATAAAAGGCTTTAACGGTAGCCGTGTCGTGATCGTTTACGATCGCCATCGGATATTCCACCGGTTTATGGCTGTCTGCCGGAAAACGCCCCACCACCTGCACTTTGTCGCTGGCGACGGCGTCCGAACCGTAGACAATGCCATAAGGCGTTTCGTTACGCTCGACCAGCGCCAGCGCTGCCCGCACATTATTAGCGGGCGCTAACGCGGGCGCTACGCCGTCCCAGGCGCCCAGTTTTTGCAACGCCTCTTTAGCATAGATACCCGCAGGAACATGGTCCGGATCGCCAACCGCCAGACGTTCGCCGTGAAGCAATGTTTTCCAGTCGGTCTGCGGATCCAGCGTCACCGCTTTAGCTGCGGCACTGCGTGGCGCAATCAGTACCAGGTCGTTGCCCAGCAGGGTGTAGCGGGTGCGGGTTATCACGCTTTTCTTCGCTACGGCATCATCCATCCACTGCTGATCGGCAGAGATAAACAGGTCGGCAGGCGCGCCCTGTTCAAGCTGACGCGCCAGCGTGGAGGATGAGGCGAACGAAGAGACGACCGTTACGCCCTTTTCCTTCTGATACTGACTGGCAATATCCTGCATCGCATTGGTCAGAGAAGCCGCGGCAAACACGGTAATGTTATCGGCGGCCACGGCCTGTCCGGCCAGCGACACGGTAACCAGCGCCGCGACGCCCCAGCGGGTGTAATTAAATGACATGATTCTCTCCGGCTATTCGTTGTGTAGCGGATAATATAACGCAATATCAGGGAGGTTCAGTAAATTATCGGCAGGCGTCAGAGAAGGTTGAATCGGTGCGTTACAAAAATGACGACGCCCGCCAGGATGGCGGGCGTGGCAGAAATTAATTATGCGAACGGGCTGAAGATTTTTCGCGATGACCCACTTTAGAGAAGATATTAAACACTTCACCCAGGCCATAAATCATACCCAGCATCAGCGCCATTACCACAGGGACCATCAGTACGGCCACGGCGAGGCTTTTCAGTAATTCCAGCATCGGGAGTCTCACTCTGAGAATAAAAAAATGATTGTAACGGGTCAGGAAAATTTTGCGCAGCCCTTTTCGTGCTTTTACTTTGGTCACGAAACGCCGCTATCATCGGCCTCCACACGCGTTAACCCTTTGCCGGAGCTGTCATGGAAGCCGAACTGTCCCTTCATATCCGTTTACAACAGAAACTGTTTGCCGATCCCCGGCGTATTGAGCTGCTGAAACGCGTGCAACAGACCGGATCGATCAGTCAGGGGGCGAAGCTGGCGGGCATCAGCTACAAAAGTGCCTGGGATGCGATCAATGAGATGAACCAGATGGCGGATGAAACGCTGGTGGCGCGGGCAAC
>Ga0157367_1000047_pt1 | contig 60684 bp, 57 predicted proteins | sample AttbisABBM2_FD_113142 | JGI IMG/M metagenome (GOLD analysis project Ga0157367, IMG submission 113142) | Fungus gardens microbial communities from leaf cutter ant in Botucatu, State of São Paulo, Brazil - Atta bisphaerica ABBM2 | ecosystem: Host-associated > Fungi > Mycelium > Unclassified ... | reverse complement strand
GCCATCGGCGCGCCCTGCGCCGCGTAGCCGCCGAAGAAGATCACGTCGGGGTTGGCGGCCTTGATCTTGGTGAGAATGCCGAGGAAATCGGTGGCCGACGAATTCGTGAATTCCTGGTCGACGATCTTGATGCCGTTCGCCTTCGCGACGTTCGCGAACTGCTCGGCCACGCCCTGGCCGTACGCGGTGCGGTCGTCGATGATCGCGGCGGTCTTCGCGTGGAGCGTCTTCGCGGCGAACACGGCCATCGTGCCGCCGAGCTGCTCGTCGCTCGCGCCGATCCGGAAGATGTTCTTGAAGCCCTGCTTGGTCAGCGCGGGGTTCGACGCGACCGGCAGGATCGGCACGCCCGCGGTGCTGTACACGCGCGACGCGGGAATCGCCACACCCGAGTTGTACGGCCCGAGCACCGCCACGACGCCCTTGTCGACGAGGTTCTGCGCGACCTGCACGCCAACTTTCGGGTCGGCCTGGTCGTCCTCGGAAACCAGTTTGAACGTGACGGTCTTGCCGGCGACCTTCAGGCCCTGCTTGTTTAGCTCGTCGACCGCGAGCCGCACGCCGTTCTCGTTGTCCTTGCCGTTCGCGGCCTGCGGGCCGGTCAGCGGCGCCGAATGGCCGATCGTGACGACTTCCTGCGCGTGCGCGGAAGCCAGCGCGCCGGTGGCGGCGGCCACGGCGAGCACGGTGAAGAGTTGACGCATCATGTGTCTCCAGATTGGTTTTTGTCAAACCAATGTAGGACACAAGTGGTCACTGCGCAAGCACTTTCAAAATAGATTTCCGCATTCTGGTCAAAAATCAGACCAGAGCGAGCACCGGCCGATCACTTCGGCGCGATGTCGCGCCGCACACGGCGGATATGCTGTTCGACGTAGAACGCGGCCGCGTCGGCGTCGCCGGAGACGATCGCCTCGTAGATCAGCCGGTGCTCGGACACGTAGAGCCGGATCCGGCCCGCGTCGTAGATCCCGTCGTCCTTCAGGCGCTTCCACAGCGGCTGATCCATCGTCTTCGCGACCTCGTCGGCGATCTTCACGATCAGCGCATCGCCCGTCATCAGCGCGAGCTGGCGGTGGAACAGCCGGTCGCTCTCGTTCCACAGCGCGCGCTGGTGCGGATCGTCGATGTCGGTGATCGTCTCCATCTGCGACAGATAGCCTTCGGCGATCGGGTCCGGCCGGCCGTGCTCGGCCGCTCGGCGTGCGATCGCAGGCTCCAGAATGAGCCGCACGTCGAGCGTCGAGGTCGGGCTGAAATCGGCCTCGGCCGCGGCGGGCGCGTGGCCGCGCTGCGTCAGCACGTCGAGCGGGGCCGACACCACGTAGGTGCCCGAGTTGCGCTTCGTGAACACGAGCCCCTCGTTCTGCAGCGCGCCCAGCGCCTCGCGCACGGCCGGGCGGCCGACCTGGAACAGCGCCGCGAGTTCGCGCTCCGACGGCAGGCGGGAATCGGGCGCGTAGCGGCCCGCGCGGATCTCCTCGCGGACCCGCTCCGCCACCTGCTCGTAGATTTGCAGCGGCCTGAAACCGCTTTCGACTGATTCGAGACGCGCGGACGACATCGTGATGCTCCTGCCGGATCGTGGGGGCGTGGATCGGAATGGGTTCGCACTATACCGGAGCGGCGCGGCCGGCTGGCCGGTTTGCGTACCGCAGCGGCCCGTTTGGACTGATATTAGAACCAAAATCACCGGACCGCACGATTTTATGGGTTGCCGTGCCGCCATCAACTGGTATAAATTTGATCCAGACTAACCGTATCGCGGTATCCGACAGCCCCGTAGCTGGCGCGCGACGCGTTCCCCCTCCCTGCTCACCGAATGAAACGACGCACACGATGACCACCCTTGCCCAGACTCCCGTTTTCGATGCGGCCGCGACGGCCGCACTGCTCGACTATCCGGCGCTGCTCGCCACGCTCCGGCAAACCGTCGTCGAATATGCGGCCGGCGGCATCGTCAGCCCCGAGCGGCTCGTCGTGCCGCTGCAGGCGGGCGGCGTGATGCTGTCGATGCCGTCGAGCGCGCACGATCTCGCGATCCACAAGCTGGTGAACGTATGCCCCGGCAACGGCGCGCGCGGGCTGCCGACGATCCTCGGGCAGGTGATCGCATGCGACGCGGTGACGGGCGAAATGCGCTTCGTGCTCGACGGCCCGACCGTCACCGGGCGGCGCACCGCCGCGATCACCGCGCTCGGCATCCAGGCGCTGCACGGCGACGCGCCGCGCGAGATCCTGCTGATCGGCACCGGCAAGCAGGCGGCCAATCATGCGGAAGCGTTCGCGGCGATTTTCCCCGGCGCGCGGCTGCACGTGCGCGGCACCACCGCCGCGAGCGCCGCCGAATTCTGCGCGGCCCATCGCGCGAAGGCGCCGCAGCTTGCGCCGCTCGACGGCGAACGGATTCCCGACGCGATCGACGTCGTCGTCACGCTGACGACGAGCCGCACGCCCGTCTACCGCGAACCCGCGCGCGAAGGCCGGCTGGTGGTGGGCGTCGGCGCGTTCACGGCCGATGCCGCGGAAATCGACGCGGGCACCGTGCGCAACAGCCGGCTCGTGGTCGACGATCCGGCCGGCGCGCGCCACGAGGCGGGCGACCTGATCCTCGCGCAGGTCGACTGGCGCGACGTCGCGTCGCTCGCCGACGTGCTGCGCGGCACGTTCGAGCGCCGCGGGCCGCTGCTGTTCAAGAGCGTCGGCTGCGCCGCGTGGGATCTCGCCGCGTGCCGCACCGCGCGCGACGCGCTCGCCGCACGCGCAAACGGGTGACCCGGCCGCCGTGCGGCGGCGCATGACGTCGCACGGTGTAGGAAAAACCCTACACCGCGACGAACCGGCCTACGCAAACTTCCAATTCGGCCGATTTCAATTTGGGCGGCGCAACAGGATACTGGTTTACATGAATGCCAGCCTGTCACCCGCCGCACTCAGGGTATTTCTCGTCGATCATGCCGCTGCCGTGCGGCGCCGGATCGCGCTGCTCGTCGGCGCGATCCGCGGCGTCGACGTCGTCGGCGAAGCGGAAGACGGGCACGGCGCGTGGTCGCACATCCGCCGGTGCCAGGCGGATGTCGTGATCGTCGACTTGCGGCTCGCGGACGGCAGTGGCCTCGACCTGATCGGGATGCTGTCGAAGGCCGCGCCGCGCGTCGTCACCATCGTGCTGACGAACCATTCGGCGCCGGCATTCAGAGAGGCATGCGCGACGGCCGGGGCGGACTACTTCTTCGACAAGACCGCCGAATTCGACGCCGCATGCCACGTGATCGAATCGCTGGTGCGCTCGCGTCACGCGCACCCTTCCTGAACGTGCCGGAGTGCATCATGTCCCCAGCATCCGTTAGCGCAGCCGCCGCCGAGCCCTTCGCGCCCGTCGCGCCGCGGCCCGTGACGCTCCACGCGATCGCCCGCGCCGACGCCCCGAAACATCCCTCCGCGCGCTGCTCGGCCTGCGCGATGCGATCCCTGTGCCTGCCGCCGCACCTGACCGCGGCCGAATACGGCCGGCTCGACGCGATCATCTGCACGACCCGCCACGTGCGCCAGGGCGACGCGCTGTTCCGCACCGACGATCCGTTCCAGAGCATCTACGCGGTGCGCGCGGGGTCGTTCAAGACGGTGATGGTGCATCGCGACGGCCGCGAGCAGGTGACCGGCTTCCAGATCGCCGGCGAGACGCTCGGCATGGACGGCATCGGCGGCGGCCAGCACTGCTGCGACGCGATCGCGCTCGAGGACAGCGTCGTGTGCATCATCCCGTTCGGCCAGCTCGAGGCGGCCTGTCGCGAAATGAAGCCGATGCAGCATTTCCTGTACCAGATGCTGAGCAGCGAGATCGTCCGCGAATCGAGCCAGATGCTGCTGCTCGGCACGATGTCCGCCGAACAGCGCGTCGCGCATTTCCTGCTGAACCTGTCGTCGCGCTTCCAGGCGCGCGGCTATTCGGCGTCCGAGTTCAATTTGCGGATGACGCGCGAGGAAATCGGCTGCTATCTCGGGATGAAGCTCGAGACCGTCAGCCGGATGTTCTCCCGCTTCCATCGCGACGCGCTCGTCGAGACGCACGGCAAGCGCGTGCGCATCATCGACGCCGAGGCGCTCGCGCGCGTCTGACGCGGTCGGCCCGCCCACCGGCCCCCGCGCGCGTCGCTCAGCGCACCCCATGCGAGCCCTGCGCGAGCGCGCCGGGCTTTCCCGCCCCCTGCCCCCCGACCTGCCATGCGAGCAGCGCGCGTTCGGCTTGCGCGAACGCCGTGCGCACCGCCTCGCTCGCGTCCTCGCCGACGCAGTGCGGAATCGGCCGCAACTCGTTGCCATGGGTAATCAGGTCGAGCCGCACGTCGTATGCGCGCGGCCCCGCGCCGCCCGGGCGCGCCTCGATCGCCAGGTGGCAGCCGCTGATCAGCGATCGGAACCGGTCGAGGCGCACCAGTTGCGCGCCCGCTTCCGCTTCCAACGCGGCCGAACCCGCGAATCCGAAGTAGGCGATCTGCATGCTCACGCCCATATTGTTTCTCCTGACGGCGCCGCCTCGTGCCGACCACCTTGTATGCGCCGGCCGCATTGCTGCGGCGCGGCAAAGATTCATCTGCGACTGCGTGGCCTGTGCTCGCCGGCCGCAGTCCGACCGGCATCGTGCGCTGATCCTGCCGCGCGTTCCCCGCACGCCCCCGCGTGCGGCATTCGTTCCGTTCCTACACGCTGAACACCTGCGAGCGCTTCAGCTCGATCCACGTCATGCCGGCCCGCAGGCCCGCCAGCACCGCCTCGCGCTCGGTCGGATACGCCTGCCCGTGCTCGAATTCATGGTGAAACCGACCGGCGCCTTCGCCGTGCTCGACGCGCACCCGGCAGCGGAACCCGCCCGCGTCGTCCGGCCGCGTCTCGACCTCGACGGTCCAGTCGTGTTCCCGGATATTGCCCGACAGTGCCATGCCTCCTCCTGCAGCCATCCGGCCGCGTCCTGCCTGCCGCCTCATCCGGCTGACCGGAAATGCCCGCTGTGCAGCAGCACCGGCCGCCCGCCGATCTCCTCGAGCATCCTGCGCGCCTCGCGCTCGATCGCCGTGCGATGCGCGTCGAACGCGCCGATCAGGTCGCGCTCGAGCAGCGACGCCGCGCCGAAATGATCCTCCAGCGCCTCGGCCGTGATGGCGCACTGCACGCAATCGCCATCGACGATCGCGGAAAACGCGACGACCAGATCCCGCCCGCAATACTCCGGCGGATCTGGCGGGAAATGAATCTGCATCGCCAGCCCGTCACCGTTTCGACGTGTCCATGACGTGAGCATAGAGGCGCGGGCCGCCGCGCGCTTGACCCACGTCAAGCGAGTCGCCCGCGGCGGCGGCGCTCAACGCCGCGGCCGCGTGGCTGTCAAAGGAAGTGTAGGTCGGCATGCTCGGGCCGGGAGCCGGGATCATTGCAGCGGAGCCGTTGAACCGCACGGGACGCGAGATGGGATTGATTGCGAATCTGGACGGCGCGCGCGACCTCTACCGGCTGTGTTTCGTGCGTGCGCCATGGGCGTACTTCACGTGCCTGCCGCTCGACGAGCAATGCGGCGAGCGCTGGGCGGAGGTGCCGTATCAGGACGCGGCGCAGCCGCCGTACAGCGATTCCCGCACGCAGGTGCTGAAGGTCGCGTTCGACGCGCCGCTGCTGCTGCCGCCCGAAGCGGGTCGCCACGCGTGCGCGTGCAGCGTCGAGCAGATTAATCACGGCGCGGCGCCGTGGCTGCGCAGTGAGAATTTTCTCGACGGCAATACGTTGCGCGTGATGGGTGGCGCGACGCTGCGGGAATTCGTCGAGACGGTGGAGTCGGCGGGCGGGACGGTGTATGGGCCGCTTGGGTGGGCAGAGTTGCCGCCGTGGGCGGCGCGCGGTGAGTCGCTGTGAGTGTGGCCCGCCTGCCCCACGCGCTTCAGCGCGCGTCCGGCTCGATCGCTGCGCCGCGCTCGGCGAGAAGCTCGCGCAGGATGCTGCGGTGGCAGCGCTGCTCGTTCTCGCAATAACAGCCGATCGAGAAGTGCGAAGTCGCCGACAACGCGGCCAGCACGTCGAGCACCTTCGCCGCATCGCCGTGATTCATCTCTGCGCGGAATTTGCGGGCGAATGCGCGCCAGTCGGCGTCGGTCTCGGCGGCCTGCGCCTGGGTGACGAGTTCGGGCGTCGGTGACAGCGTCGGCAGCCAGACGTCGTAATAGTCGCGTGACGCGAACTCGGCCTTCGGCACGCCGCGCGGCGGGCGCCGCACCGTGCCGATTCGCACGCCTTCGCCGGATGCGCGCGGGGATCCCAGTTGGACGATTCGGATGGTCATGCTTGTTCTGTGCCTTCGATTCCAGGATTGCCATGCGCGCATCGTACCGCTGTGCGCATGGGAGCGACAGGTGTTCGGGGCGGGATCACGTGCCGCACAACAATGTTCATCGAGGCTTATGACCGTCGGCGTTCGGCCAGCTTCGGTCAGTCGAATTCAAGCTTCGAATCGACGACAGTACTGAGGTGCAGAAGCCGGCCAACTCGCCTCCCGGCTGCTGCATTCTGTTGCTTAAAGGCCCGGCGGTGGTCGCCAATGAACAAATGGTGGGTACGGGACACCGTTGAAGAAGGCCAGAAATACTTCGGCGACTTGGTCGGCCATGAACCATTCATCTGCGCGCATCGGAATGTTGCCCGCCCGGAAGACCAAGACGGTGCCATCGGGGCGCACGGGTGACGGTTTGTCGTGGAATGCCCTCCACCGCTGCGCATCAAATTCGTAACGCTCGATCATGCAACTAGCACCGCCGCCCGCTACCTGCACGTAGTTACCACGAGCGTCGGTCAACGATGCATAAGAAGATTTGCCATAGCTTCGCAGCGATTGCAGTGATCGGGTGATCTGTCGTGGAGTTGGCGAGATGATTTCCGCTTTCCCTTCGATCTCGAATTTCATTTGCTGATTCGCTCCGATTCATCCAACCAGACGTGAATCCTACCAGCGCCAAAGCCTGATGCTGAATGGCCGTTAGCGGCAAACCTGATTGACCGCTCAGGGTCGGGTTGGGCCGGTCGCGGGCCGCCGGGACGGCGACCGACTCGCTTCGGCCAGTAACTGCCACGGCCCGGTCTTTCCATGGACACGTTCATCTGTCGCATAAACGTTCAGAAGCAGTCGTTGCAGCCCCACACCGCGTGGATCACGTCATGACTTGGATGAATCCGCTATCAACCGGGCCTCGTACTGCCCACTTGTAAAGGCATGTCATCGAGCCACTGCATGAATTCACCCACGTGTTGCGCCCAGAGGTCGGGACGCGTCATGGTGAAATGGCCAGGCGACGATGACGTGCCCTGTTGCACCACGTACCGGCCCTGCGGAAGCGTCGGGACAAGTCTCTCGAGGACGTGTAGCGTGTCGGGATTGAACTCGTCGTCGGAAAAATTCAGGGCGAAGAGCCTGGCCTTGATCCTGGGAAGCGCTGGCTCAGGATCGTAGCTGAACGATGACTTCAGTGAATACAGGATGTCGTTCGAGTCAGCGTGCTCCGCCTGGAAGCGGGTGGTCGCGAGAAACTTGTCCGCTGCTACGCCATTTGGAATTTCCTGCTGCAGCGCGGGCGCACTGTCGATCATCATCCGCAGTACCCTGAAACCATCGACCCAGCCGCGTGGCGTTTGCGTGTAGTCGCCGCTCTTCCAGTCCGGATCGGAGCGAATATCGTCGATCACCATACGTCGCCACAGCAGATTGCGACCTGAGACCGCAATGGGCAGCGAGACCACCGGCATCACGCCGTCCATCATGTCGGGATAGGTCTCCGCCCATTGCCACGCGTTCATGCCACCCATCGACATGCCGAGAATCGCATGCAGATGCCCAATGCCCAAGGTTTCGGTGACCAGCTTGTGCTGAAGATCGACGATGTCACTGTAATCATAGTTCGGAAATTTCGCCTTCAGTCCGTCACTGGGTTTGCTCGACTGCCCGTGGCCCACGTTGTCGGGAAAGATCAGATAGTAGCGCTTCGCGTCGAGCGGACGCCCCGCGTCGAACAGCGCCTTCGTGTAAGTCGGGCTCAGCAGCGTGCGGCTGTCCGCACCGGTCCAGTGTAGGACCAGGACGGCGTTGTCGATGGCCCCCTGTGCATTGCGATGTGGCGTGCCGAGCGTCGCATAGTGAAGCTTTAGCCGGGCCAGCGTCTCGCCGTCCCGGAACCTGTAGTTGTCGAACCAGGCATCGCCCTGAACAGCCGCTGGATTCACGCGCTGGTCCCACGGCGCGGCTCCGTTGGCGGAAGCAGCGGACGGCGCGTCGGACTGGGCCGCTGCGGTACCCGCGAACAGGGGGCTGGACAGCAACAAGCCAAGCAGCGTGCTGGCTGCGGCACGGGTAACACGAGACTTCATGATGATTTCCTGGTTGAAGAAGGCGTGTGCGTCCTGGTCCGGCTCAAGCCGCCGGATTGGCATGCTTTACCCTGGAGTCCGGCACGACCGGCTGGCGACGCAGCAGATCGAACGCCATGATGTGGCTCGCCCCGGAAATACCAACGCCATAAAACGGGATCAATGCCATCGGCAGCGTCTGGATGCCGGACATGCGTGGATCGTTGAGCAGGAAGCAAGTCAGCCCGGTACCGACCGCGACGACAAAATCTGCAAACCCGAACAGATGGAATACCAGATATCGGTTGCGCGTCTTCGGCAGCAGCGTGACTCCGAGGGCCAGCAATCCGGCGATGAAGTCGCCCCATCCCGCATTTCGGACGAATGCTTCCGGCAAGAGGTCGTGCGCTCCGTACCAGAAGAAGACCAGCGCGGCCGCGATGCGCCAGATATGGAATGCCGTCAGCGTTCGCAGCCCAATGGTCTCGATGTATGCGCGAAACCTTCTGAACAGTGCGTATACGACGACCGGTGCCACGATGCCCAAGGCGATCAGCCCAGCGAGCCACAGCGGGTAGACAGCACGAAAAATGCCGACTTCGGCGGCGACGGCAACGGCCAGCCCCCAGACGATCAGTACACCCGGCAGGACGCGCGTCCCGCTGCTCTTTTGCGTTTCACTTGCCTGATTCATATTAGCCATCTATTAGTCAACCTAATTTTCAGGTTTGCTTTCCGACCCTTCTCCGGACGCATTGCCCGAGCGTTACAGCGCGCCCTTTCTGCCGTCTTCGGACAGCTTCAGAAGCGGCGTCGACTTGAACAGGTTTTCCGGCTGTACACGCTCCCAGAGGCTTCCTTTCCCTTGCTGCCGGCCGCGCTCGTCTTCACGGCGTAGCCACTGTTCGACCGTCCTGATTCGATTCGGATGGATTTCATCGAGCAGCTCGTAATTACGCTGGATCACGCCGTGCTTCCAGATGTTCCAGAACCCGGTGAAGTTGTCGCGGAAGCTCATCGTGCTCTTGTCACTCGGATCCGCGTTGTATCCAGCGGGCAGACTCGCGGCCATCTTGAGAGGGCCGTTCCAGTAGGTGTCCAGATCCGTGTCGATATAGCGCGCCGGATGCCCGGTCACCAGCTCGAATGCCTCGGCCAGTTTCTGGTACTCGACCTGCTCGATCGCGACTTCGAGGTCCATGCCGTTCGCGCGCTCCGGGTGGTCGAACAGCCAGCGTGCGTAATAGCCGCAATCGTCCAACGCGACATGCGGCACCGCGCCGGTGCCGAGCGGCACGCGCCAGGTCACCACGCCGTCCTCCACGAACGGCGTCATCGGCGTCATCGCCGAAATCGCCATCTCCATGTACGGCCCCGTGGTGAACACGGCTGCGCCCATACGGTCCCGGTTCGTCTGGTTCTGGAACAGGATCCATTCGCCGATGCGGCCTTTGCCGTCATAGTGGCCCGCGCGGAAACGGGAGTCGTAGCCGGCTTTCTTGAGTGCGTAGTCGAGGTTGCCGTACACGAAGAACTTGATGCCTTCTTCCAGCGCGATTTCGTAGCAACGGATCGCCCAATAGATCTCTGTTTTCTCTCCGGTGTTGAACCCGTCGAGATTGATGTATGCCCCGTCGCAGCCGCGAAAACCTTCTCGCAGGACGGCTTCATCGGCGAATGTGCCTTTCAGGATCGATACGTTGCCGAGTGCAAGCAACGCCGTGGCCCGCCGGGAATCGGGGTCGCGACTCAAGGCCCGGACGGAATACTTGCCGTCGGCGACGAGCGCGCCGACGACGGGCAGGCCCTGCGCGCCGGTGCCGCCAACGACGAAAATCCTGGAAGTGGCGTGGGAAGTCATGTTCGTTTCCTCAAGTTTGATTGAACGGGCATCCGGACCGGCATCATCGAACCTCGGGTAGGCAAGTAACTCTTATTATGAGAGTTACTTGCCTACCCGGCAAGTGCTTTTCGGTTCCCGGAAGCACGTCGAGGCTGTGGTGCTCGTGGGATCGTTCTGTCGAGGCGTTGCTACTCTTATAATGAGACTTACCCGACGACGATCGTCGGACTACTTGGGATACAGCGCATGCGCTCGAAGGGTTTCGATGGAATGGTGTGCTCGATCGCTGGAGTTATGGCGGTGATCGGCGACCGATGGGCTTTGCTGATCCTGCGCGATCTCGTCTTCGGCCTCAGCCGATATGACGAGTTTCGCCAGTCGTCGGGCATAACCAATGCGACACTCAGCGATCGACTCAAGCATCTGGAGGCCAACGGCCTCGTCGAGCGCAGGCGCTATCAGGTCAATCCGGATCGGTTTGAATATCTGTTGACTCGGAAAGGTTGGCAGATCGCTCGAGTCATGCCGGTGCTCGCCGAGATAGGGGATAGCCTGGGGGTTTCCGGAGCGTCAGCGCCGCCAATGAAGTTCGTGAGCCGGAAGACCGGCGCCGAGATACGGTTGGGCTTTATCGATCAAAAGACGGGCGAGGAGATCAGCGACGCTGATGTGATCATCACGGAAGGCCCCGGGGCGGACGATCTGCTACGTTGGCGCTTGGCGCAAGGTGCGCGCCGCCGCCAGCAAGCATGATGAAGATCAACCCGATCTCTCGCGATATACGTCGGCTCCGTCGGCGGATCGTCGCATAAGCGCACCAAGCCCGCGCCAGTCCTGGACTAGCTCAAAGGCAACTGCACCCTCGGGATCGGCCTTTACGACTGCGCGGGTCCGAACGGCAACTGAAGGTCGATCTGCGCAGGTCGCGCGTCACGGGGTGGCGGCCGGCCGCGCTCGGCCAGTTCGGGTCGCTCAAAGAAGATTTACGACCGCCCGCTCCCGGACCAAGAAGAAACGGTCGTCAATGATGCTGCCCCCTTCGGATCGTCGCCCCTTGCGGCGTCGCGAACAGAAGCCCTGTCTCGCAGAAGAGGCTTGGTCGTGACTGCCAGTCCGTTGGCAAACCGGTTCGGCACGGCGCGGCCGGGCAAGTGGCTCAGATCACGCAGTCGGAACAGTTCCTCCGTCGATGACGTATTCAGTGCCGGTGATTGCGCTGGCCCGCGCGGAGACGAGGAAGCCGATGAGCTCCGCAACCTCCCGAGGCGAGCATGGTCGGCCGAGAGGAATGCCGCCGAGCGAATCCATGATGATCTTGCGGGCGCCTTCCGTGTCGATACCGCCTTGTCGGGCGATCTCGGCAACGAGACCTGCGGCGGCATCGGTCTCGACCCAGCCCGGGGAGACACGCACGACGCGAACGCCCTTCGGACTGACCTCCTTGGACAAGGCTTTGCTGTAGTTTGACAGGGCAGCCTTGGCGGCGGCATAGGCAATCGTCGCCTCCGGCAACGGCAATTGCCGCTGGATCGACGTGACATGGATGATGACGCCCGAACGCTGCTCGACCATCGAGGGCAACAGCGCGCGATCGATGCGCACTGCCGGGAATAGGTTCAGGCTCAATGCCTTGTTCCATTCATCGTCATCTAGCACGCTGAAGCCACCGGCCGGTGCAGATGAGCCGCCCACGACGTGCACGACTATATCAATGCCACCCAATCGCTCGAGCACGGCGTCGACAATGGCTTTACAGCCCTCGGCCGTCGTAATGTCCGCCCCGATGAACCGTTCTTCGGCAAGCTCATCGGGACGGGAACGCGCGGTCGTCAGGACGTTCGCACCTGCCTCGCAAAGGCGTGCGACAACGGCTTTGCCGACGCCTTTGGTTCCGCCCGTCACGAGCGCCCGAAGCCCCAGAAGTTCGGGTGCGGAGCTCATGGGCGAATCTCCAGCGACGCAATCCTGTCGCCGGCCAGGACGAACGTATAGGTCAGCTCGACCGGGCTACCCGGGAAGGTGCCCGTGAGCCGTGCGTGCATCGTCACGGTGGCGCCGTCCTGCGATACGTCCAGCGGCTCAATGCTGTACTGGTACCTGGTTTTGCTGTCTTTCTTCCAGGCCTGGATGGCTTCCAGCCCCTTGATCGTGCGGCCTTCGTCCCGCACGACGGCATCGGCGGTAAAGCAGTCCGATAGAGGGGCGGTGTCGGTGACGGTTTCCGCGAGCAGATAGGCATCCAGCGGCGGAGGCAGCTTCATGTTCATCGGGGTTCACCTCACGTGAAGGTTTGCATGCCCCAATCATGGCGCTACAGTTACCGCATCGCAAGAACGCACAAAGAAGTAAGCACCCCTTGGCTAACCGAAAAAACACCACCCCTGCGACTGCCGCAATCGACGTCGAAGCCGCATTCAAGCTGCTGGAAGGCCGCTGGAAACTGGTGATCCTGTTCCACCTGTTCGGTGGGCAAGTGAGGCGCTTTTCGGACCTCGAGAGGCTGATCCCCGGCATCACGCAGAAGATGCTTGCCCAGCAGTTGCGCCGCCTCGAAGCGGACGGCCTCGTAACGCGCACGGTCTACCACCAGGTGCCGCCGAAGGTGGACTACCGCCTGACCGATTGGGGTCAGGCGTTGTGCCCGGCACTGGATGCGATCCTGGCATGGGCGGAGCGCCGTGAAGACTTTCCGTAGGCCGCGCGGAGCTTGCGTGCGTGAGGCTGATATGACTCGCGGTGTCAATCGGGATCGGTTTTTCGAGCAACGGCTGCCCCCACGATGGGAGCAGCCGGTTTCTTGCCCGCTCGCGCAGGCCTACTCAAACCCCGCTCTTCAGCACCTTCCCGATCGCATCGGCGACGATCCCGACATTCGAATCGTTCAACCCCGCGACGCACATCCGCCCCGAGCGCAGGATATACACGCCGTGCACTTCACGCAGCGCGTCGACCTGCGATTCGCTCAGCCCCGTATACGTAAACATCCCCCGCTGCTTCACATACCGCGTCAGCGCCTCGCCGCTGACGTGATCACGCAGGCCGTCATGAATCGACTGACGCATCCGCGCGATACGCCGGCACATCGCCGACAGTTCCTCTTCCCACTGCTTGCGCAGCGCCGGCGTATTAAGCACGGTAGCCACGATCTTCGCGCCATGGATCGGCGGGTTGCTGTAATTCGAACGCACCGCGCCCGCCAACTGCCCGAGCACGCGCTCCGCCGCAGCCGCATCCTCGCAGACCACGCTCAACCCACCCACCCGCTCCCCATACAACGAGAAGTTCTTCGAGAACGAATTCGCGACCAACGCCGGCAGCCCGCGACGAGCCAGTTCGCGCACCGCGAACGCGTCCGCGTCGAGGCCCGCGCCGAACCCCTGATACGCCATGTCGACGAACGGCAGCAGCCCGCGCGTCTCGATCACGTCGATCAGCTTCTGCCACTGGCCTTCGTCGAGGTCGACACCGGTCGGGTTATGGCAGCACGCATGCAGCAGCACGACACTGCGCGCCGGCAGCGCGTCGATCGCCGCGAGCATCGCGTCGAACTTCAGGCCGCCCGTCGCCGCGTCGTAATACGGGTACGTGTTCACGGTGAAGCCCGCGCGCTCGAAGATGAAGCGGTGGTTTTCCCAGCTCGGATCGCTGAGCCACACCTGCGCATCCGGGAAGTAGCGCTTCAGGAAATCGGCGCCGACCTTCAGCGCGCCGGAGCCGCCGAGCGTCTGCACGGTCGCGATGCGGCCCGCCGTGCGCGCCGGGTGATCCGCGCCGAACACGAGCGCCTGCACCGCGTCGCGGTACGGCGCCATGCCGACCATCGGCAGGTACGGCTTCGGGCCGACGTCGCGCTGCTGCGCCGTCTCGGCTTCGCGCACGGCTTCCATCACGGGAATCCGGCCCTCGGCATCGAAATAGATGCCGATGCTCAAGTTGACTTTCTGCTCGCGCGGGTCTTTCTGGAAGTTCTCGTTGAGCGTCAGGATCGGATCGCCGGGATACGCGTCGATGTGTTCGAACATGGCTTTATCGGTCTGGTTGGATGAAAAATCGTGCTGTCTCCGGGCGCACGGCCGGCGTCGCCGCCTGCGTCACCGCGCCGACGCGCGGCTGCCCACTTCGTACCGCGCGTTCTTCTGGCGGAAACGGTACCCGATCGCGAGCACGGCGAGCCACACCGGGATCAGGTACACCGACAGCCGCAGGTCCGGCGTCAGGTACATCACGACGAGAATGGCGGCCATGAACGCCAGGCACAGGTAATTCGTGAAAGGATAGCCCAGACTGCGGAAGCGCGTCTCCTGTCCCGCCGCGCGCTTGGCCTGGCGGAACTTCAGGTGGATCAGGCTGATCATCGCCCAGTTGATGATCAGCGCCGACACGACGAGCCCCATCAGCACCTCGAACGCCTTGCCCGGCATGAAGTAGTTGACCAGCACGCACACGCCGGTCGCGAGCGCCGACGCGCCGAGCGCCGCGAGCGGGATGCCGCGCTTGTTCACGCGCATCAGCGCCTTCGGCGCATTGCCCTGCTGCGCGAGGCCGAACAGCATGCGGCTGTTGCAGTACACGCCGCTGTTGTAGACCGACAGCGCGGCCGTCAGCACGACGACGTTCAGCACGTTCGCGACGAGGTCGCTGCTCAGCGCGTGGAAGATCAGCACGAACGGGCTGCCGCCGGTGACGACCTTCTGCCACGGATACAACGACAGCAGCACGGCGAGCGCGCCGATGTAGAAAATCAGGATGCGGTAGATCACCTGATTCGTCGCGCGCGGGATGCTGTGCTGCGGATCGTCCGCCTCGGCCGCGGTGATGCCGACCAGCTCCAGCCCGCCGAACGAGAACATGATCGCCGCCATCGACATCACGAGGCCCGACACGCCGTTCGGGAAGAAGCCGCCGTGCTGCCACAGGTTCGCGACGCTGGCCTCCGGGCCCGCATGGCCGCTCAGGAGCAGCCAGCCGCCGAAGCCGATCATGCCGACGATCGCGGCCACCTTGATGATCGAGAACCAGAATTCCGTCTCGCCGTACGACTTGACGCTCGTCAGGTTGATCAGGTTGATCGCGACGAAGAACACGAGCGCGGACACCCAGGTCGGCACGCCCGGCCACCAGTACTGCACGTAGATCCCGACCGCCGACAGCTCGGCCATGCTGACGAGGATGTACAGCACCCAGTAGTTCCAGCCGGAAATGAAGCCGGTGAAGTGACCGAGGTATTTGTCTGCGAAATAGCTGAACGAGCCCGCGACCGGCTCGTCGACCACCATCTCGCCGAGCTGCCGCATGATGAAAAACGCGACGACGCCGGCCACCGCGTAGCCGAGCAGCACCGACGGGCCCGCCATCTTGATCGTCTGCGCGATGCCGAGGAACAGCCCCGTGCCGAGCGCGCCGCCGAGCGCGATCAGCTGGATGTGGCGGTTCTTCAGCCCGCGCTTCAGGCCGTCCTTCTCATGTCCAGAAACCATGTCTTCTCCACTCTTTCCGCCTCCTCTGGAAGCGGTGCGCCTTCGGTGTGCCGGGCGCTGTGTTTTGCTGTGCCGACGGCCGTTCGTGGGGCCGCCGAGTTGGGGACTGCAATCTTCGCGCCGGCCTCCGACCGCCTTCGACAGGCCCACCCAACCGGCCCGCCGATCGCCGTGCCTGCTGCCCTATTTGCAGCCGCACACGAAAATCGGCCGTCAGTTTAGCGTCGCGACGGCGAAATCGGGTTTCGTAACCCGTTCATGCAAACCCTACATTATGAGATAAGATTGCATCCGGGAGACACATGAGGAAACAAAAATGCCTGAACCGGTACTCGACCGCATCGATCGCCACTTGCTGTCGATCCTGCAGGAGCATGGACGCGCGTCGAATCTCGAACTGGCGAAGGCGGTCGGCCTGTCGCCTGCGCAGACGCTGCGCCGCCACCGGCGGCTCGAGGAAATCGGCGCGATCCGCCGCTACGAGACGCGGCTTTGCCCCGACACGCTCGGCTTCGGCGTCACCGCGTTCGTGCACGTGACGATGGAGCGCGGGCACATCCGCGACCTGTCCAAGTTTCAGAAGCTCGTGTCCGATCTCGCGCAGATCCAGGAATGCTTCTCGGTGACGGGTGACATCGACTACGTGCTGAAGGTGGTCGCGCACGACCTGAAGGGCTTGTCCCGGTTCCTGCTCGAAACGCTGATGCGCATTCCCGGCGTGAGCGGCGTGCATTCGAGCGTGTGTCTCGACGAGATCAAGTGCACGAGCGCGATGCCGGTCGAAAGCTGAGCGGCGCGGGCGGCGTATCGCCGATTGCGATTCGATACGCCGCTCCATTCGAAATTCCCGATCAACAAAATCGAAACAATGATCGCTCAGGTTTGCGGACGTCTAAAAATACTCGTTTAAAAACAGATACATTCCGCACGACAGATACCTGAATCGAAATTCACTCGATTCAATCAGCGATTCATCCGGATTCAATTTCCTTTTCCGATTTTTCCGACTATGGTTCCTGTCGGCGAAAGCCGATTGTCATGATGCGCGGCGGCGAATAATCGCTGCCGCCATTACGCGCGACGATGCGTCGACACGCGCCGCTGCCGCACATCCCGCTGCGGTCTTGTTGCGCACACAACCATTCAGACCGAGGGCCCATGAAACACACCATTCGCAGATCCATTGTTTCCGTGATGCTGCGGCACGCGCTGGCCGGCGCGGCGCTGCTGAGCGCGATGGCCGGCGCGCATGCGCACGGCCGCCTGACCGAACCGCCGTCGCGCATCGTGCTGTGCACGCAAGGCCAGAACCCCAATTGCCCGGTCGACGCGTGGCATGCAAACGCGATGGAAAACGGCAAGTTCTTCCCCGCGACGCAAAGCGGCCTGTCGGATTCGTTCGCGCCCGACGACGCGAAGAACGCCGCGCCGCCGAAGGACGGCGAGATCGCCAGCTCCAGCACGAACGGCCCGGTGCCGGTGCTGGACGAGCAATCGCCGAGCCGCTGGCAGAAGATTCCGCTGCGCTCGGGCGCGCTGCAGAATTTCAAATGGGAATTCAGCGCCGTGCACAAGACGCGCCGCTGGAACTACTTCATCACGCGCGCCGACTGGAATCCGTCCGCGAAGCTGACCCGCGCGCAGTTCGAGCCCACGCCGTTCTGCACGATCCAGAATCCCGGCCAGCCGTACTGGAACCCGAACGCGAACCTGGTGCCGCAGCAGCCGACGGTCCATCAATGCCGGCTGCCGGTGCGCACCGGCTATCACGTGATCCTCGCGGTGTGGGAAGTGGCCGACACGGCGATGGGCTTCTATCAGGTCGTCGACGCAACCTTCACCAACGGCGACACGACGCGCAGCCCGTTCTGATCCGCCACCATCGCATGGCGCGCGGGCGATGCCCGGCGCGTGTGGGGCCGGCCGCCCGCGCGGCCCCACACGCGCGTAAGACAGCCGACATTCCGGCGTAACGCCACCGAAAGCGCCCGGCCTCCGTATCTTCATACTGAACTGTTTCAATGCGCGTGCTCGTCGCCGGCCCGCTGCGATTGCCTCCATTGCGCATGCGTGCCGCATTCACTGACCCGCCCGCATGGAGTTCCAGAAGATGTTCCGTCAAGCCTTGCTCGTCACCGCCTGCGCAGGCGCCGCCCTCGCCCTGTTCGCGTGCGGCGGCAGCGACGACGTGACCGCCGTGTCATCGCAGGATGCGATGCAGACCGCCACGCCGATCAAGCACCTCGTCGTAATCTACGGCGAAAACATTTCGTTCGACCACTACTTCGGCACCTACCCGAACGCGACGAACCCGCCGGGCGAGCCGGCGTTTGCCGCGGCCGCGAACACGCCGGCCGTCAACGGCCTGTCGGGCACGCTGCTCACCGCGAACCCGAACTTCACGAACGCGGCGAACGGCGCCGACGCCGCGAACCCGTTCCGCCTCGACCGCACGCAGGCCGCGACCGCCGACCAGAACCATGCGTATACGGCCGAGCAGCTGGCCGAGGACAACGGCCTCGCCGACCTGTTCCCGAAATACACGGGCAGGGGCTCGTCCGGCGGCGCCGGCGCGTTCGGCACGAAGGGTCAGGTGATGGGCTACTTCGACGGCAACACCGTGACCGCGCTGTGGAACTACGCGCAGCGCTTCGCGATGAGCGACAACATGTACACGACGTCGTACGGCCCGTCGACGCCGGGCGCGCTGAACGTGATCTCCGGCCAGACCAACGGCATGCAGATCGTCAAGGCGTCGAAGCAGCCGTCGACGCTCGCCGCCAGCTCCTACTACATCAACGACGGCCAGGGCGGCTTCACGATGATCAACGACGTCGACCCCGGCTACGACGTGTGCTCGAGCACGACCGACCAGGCGATGATGGCCGGCAAGAACATCGGCGACCTGCTGAACGGCGCGAAGATCACGTGGGGCGGCTTCATGGGCGGCTTCAACCTGTCGACGGTGAACGGCAACGGCACGACGGGCTGCAGCCGCAGCACGGTCGCGACCGCGGTGAACGCCGCGACGACCGACTACATCCCGCACCACAACTGGTTCCAGTACTACGCGTCGACCGCGAACCCGCAGCACACGCGGCCGAGCTCGCTCGCGGCGATCGGCTCGAGCGTGCAGGCGGACGGCAAGACGGCCGAGCCGGCGAACCACCAGTACGACACCGACGATTTCTTCGCGGCGGTCAAGTCCGGCAACTTCCCGTCGGTCAGCTTCCTGAAGGCGCCGGCCGCGCAGGACGGCCACGCGGGCTATTCGGATCCGCTCGACGAGCAGGCGTTCGTCACGAAGGTCGTCAACTTCCTGCAGCAGCAGCCCGACTGGCAGAACACCGCCGTGATCGTCACCTATGACGATTCGGACGGCTGGTACGACCACGTGTACGCGGCCCCGACGCACGCGTCGTTCGATGCGGTCGACCAGTTGAACGGCAGCGGCCAGTGCGGCACCGGCGCGGCCGGCGCGGGCGTGAACGGCCAGCCGGTCAACGGCCGCTGCGGCCCGGGCGTGCGGGTTCCGCTCGTCGTGATCTCGCCGTACGCGAAGCAGAACTACGTCGATCACACGATGATCGACCAGGCATCGGTGGTCCGCTTCATCGAGGACAACTGGCTCGGCGGCCAGCGCATCGGCGGCGGCTCGTTCGATGCGCTGGCGGGTGACTTGCGCGGCCTGTTCGACTTCGCGTCGAAGCCGAACACGACGCCGCTGTATCTCGATCCGACGCTCGGCACCGCGCTCGCCTCGGCGCCGTCGATCTGATCGCCGACGTCATCCTCCGTCAGGCCGGCGCGCGACGCGCCGGCCTGTTCCGTTTCCACACGCCGCCTTCACGATCGACCGCATGACAGCCCGCCCCGCCTTCCCGCCGCCCGGCCCCGCCTCGGCCACCCCGCCGCGCCGCCCGCTCCGTCTCCTGCGCCGCGCGGCGCTGGCGCTCGGCGCGGCCGCGATCGGCTATGCCGCGTTCGCCGTCGCGTTTCCCGCGCACACGCCCGCCGCGATCGGCGATGCCGTCGCGGGCTGGACCGGCGCGAACCCGCACCCGATCGTGCTGCAGCGCCCGGCCGCCGCGCCGCTGTCGGCGGTCGCGCAGCTCGGGCGCGCGCTGTTCTTCGATCCGGCGCTGTCGGCATCGGGCAAGCAATCGTGCGCGTCGTGCCACAGCCCCGATCACGCGTACGGGCCGCCGAACGCGCTGGAAGTGCAGCCCGGCGGCATCGCGATGACCCTGCACGGCTACCGGCCGCCGCCGTCGCTGATGTACCTGTACCGGCAGCCGAACTTCAGCATCGGCCCGGACGCCAGCGAAAACGACGACGCGGCGAGCGTCGCGCAGCAGGCCGCGTCGGCGGCGGGCGTCGTGAAGGCACAGAAGGTGGCCGGCACGGCGGCCGCGCCGCAGCTCGTGCCGCAAGGCGGGCTGTTCTGGGACGGCCGCGCGGACACGCTGCAGCAGCAGGCGTTCGGCCCGCTGCTGAACCCGGTGGAGATGGCCAACACGAGCATCGACGACGTCGCGCGCAAGCTCGCGCGCTCGCCGTACCGCGCGCAGTTCACGCAGCTGTTCGGCGCGCGCATCTTCGACGATGCGCGTCTGTCGGTGGCCGAGGCGATGTTCGCGATCGCACGCTACCAGGTCGAGGATCCGTCGTTCCACCCGTACGACAGCACGTACGACCGCTGGCTCGAGGGCCGCGCGCGGCTCACGCAGGCGGAGCTGCGCGGCCTGCGGCTGTTCAACGATCCGGCGAAAGCGAATTGCGCGGGCTGCCACCTGTCGAAGCCCGGCGCCGACGGGCTGCCGCCGATGTTCACCGACTTCCAGTACGAGGCGCTCGGCGCGCCGCGCAATCGCCTGCTCGCGCAGAACCGCGATCCGGCATTTCACGATCTCGGGGTGTGCGGGCCGTTCCGCGACGACCTGAAGGACCAGGCCCAGTACTGCGGGATGTTCCTGACGCCGACGCTGCGCAATGCGGCCACCCGCCACGTGTTCTTCCACAACGGCGTGTTCCACTCGCTCGATCAGGTGATGGCGTTCTACAACGAGCGCAACACGGCGCCGGAGAAGTTCTATCCGCGCGGGCCGGACGGCAAGGTGGACGCGTACGACGACCTGCCCGCGCAGTATCGCGGCAACGTCGACGTGACCGATGCGCCGTTCGACCGCAAGCCGGGCGACGCGCCCGCGATGACGGCGCAGGATATCCAGGATATCGAAGCATTCCTGCACACGCTGACCGACGCGCCGGCGCGTTGAGCGCGGCGCGGCCGGTGTCGAATCGGGTGTGAGTGGATAACGCGATGCGGCGGTGAAACCCGCCGCATTCGCCGAAGGCGATCAGCCGGCGCGCTGCGCGCGGATCGCGGCGATGCACGCGGCGAGCCGCCGGTTGCTCTCGTCGATGCCGAAGCTCGCCGCGCGGGCCTGCGCGCGCGCCGCGAGATCGGCGCGCAGCGCATCGTCGGTCAGCAGGCGCGCCATCGCGTCGGCCAGCGCGTCGACGTCGCCGATCGGCACCAGCATGCCGGCCCGGCCGTCGTCGAGGATGTCGCGCGGCCCGGTCGGGCAATCGGTCGACACGATCGCCTTGCCCAGCGCGAGCGCCTCGATCAGCACCATCGGCATCCCTTCGTTCTTCGAACTGAGCACCTGGATCGAGGCGCCCGCCATCACCGGGTGCGGGTTGTTCATCTGCCCGGTGAAATGCACGCGCGCGCCGACGCCGAGCGTGTCCGCCAGTTGCCGGAGTTCGTCGCGATACGCGCCGTCGCCCACCAGCACGAGGTGCTCGGCCACCGCGTGCCGCGCGACCAGCTGCGCGTACGCGCGCAGCAGCGTGCGGTGATCCTTCTGCAACTCGTCGAGGCGCGCGACCGACACGATGTACGGCGCGCCGCCCGGCACGACCGGCTGCTGCGCCGCCGCCGCGTTCGCACGAATCGCGTCGATGTCGATCGCATTGGGCAGCACCATCACGCGCGGCTGCCGCTCGCCGAACATCTGCCCGGCTTCGGCGGCCATCTGCGGATTCAGCGCGGCAAGGCTGTCGTAGCGGTTGTACTGGTTCATCAGGCGCCGCACGCGGCGGCCCTGGCCGCCGAGCCGTGCGATGAAGCTGAAGTGATTGACGCCGATCCAGGGCACGCCGAAGCGGCCGGCGAGCCGCCGCAGCGACAGGTCGTAGTCGACGATCACGTCGACGTTGCGCGCCAGTTCCGCGACCCGCCGCGCGATGTGCGGGCGCACGGCGAACGCGCCGTGGATGTCGCGCGCGATCCGCCCGGCCTTGCCGAGCCGGCTCGCATGGCGCCGGTCCTGGAAATAGCGGAGCCAGCGCGGCTGCACGAGGATCTCGACCGGCACGTCGGCCGGAATCAGCGCGCGGAAGCGCTGGGCCAGCATCGGCGACGCGTACGTCACCGACAGCACGATCCGGAAACGCGTGCGGTCGAGAATCCGCAGCCACTGGATCAGCGACGACTCGATGCCGCCATTGCCGAAATCCGTCACATGGAACAGCACGCGCACCCGCGTGTCCCGGCCCTCGTCGATACCCCGTTCAACCATGATTCTTATGCGAAAAACCGCTCAATTTTCGGAATGCGGCATAACCGCGGCGCGGCACTTTATAACACAGCCCCCCTGTGCCGCCAACCGGCGCCCCGGTGGGGTCGCGATCGACTTCGACGCCGCCGCTTAGAACAGGTACATCCCGGCGACGAACACCACGCCCGAAAACAGCAGCGTGGTCACGCAGTAGCCCATGATGTCGCGCACGCCGAGCCCCGCGATCGCGAGCGCCGGCAGCGCCCAGAACGGCTGCGCCATGTTGGTCCAGGCCTCGCCGTACGCGATCGCCATCGCCGCCTTGCCGAGATCGGCGCCGAGCGCCTGCGCGGCCGGCATCACGAACGGCCCCTGCACGACCCAGTGGCCGCCGCCCGACGGCACCGCGAAATTGATCACCGCCGAGCTCAGGAACGCGAGCAGCGGGAACGTGTGGACGTTCGCGACGTCGACGAACCATTTCGTGATCACGCCCGCGAGGCCCGAATGGTCCATCAGCGCCTGGATGCCCGCGTAGAACGGGAACTGGATCATGATCCCCGACGCGCCCCGCGCCGCGCCCGCCACCGCGCGCGCATAGGCCATCGGCGTGCGGTGCAGCAGGATGCCGGCCGCGAGAAACGCGAGGTTCACGGTATCGATGTCGAGCGCGAAGCCCTTCTGCATGAAGCGCAGCACGAGGAACACCGCGCACAGCATCGCGACGAGCACCGACAGCGCACGGCTTTCCTCCAGCCGCTCGGCGAACGTCGCATCGGGCCCGAGCGTGCGCTCGACGCTCGGCGGCTCCGCGAGCAGCGCCGGATCGACGCTGACGACGTCCCCCGGCTTCGGCATCATCATGCGCGCGAGAAACGGCAGCATCACGATCAGGCCGATCGTCACGAATGCGTTGTAGCCGGTGAACAGCGTCTGCGACACCGGAATCAGGCCGATGGTCTTCTCCATCGGGTTGCCCTTCGTCGCGGCTACGAGCGGAATCGAGCCCGACAGCCCGCCGTGCCAGCTCAGGAAGCCCATGTACGCCGACGCGACCAGCAGCCGGTAGTCGCTGCCGGCCACGCGCCGCGCGACCTCGCGCGCGAGCATCGCGCCGAGCACGAGGCCGAAGCCCCAGTTGATCGCGCACGCGAGCGCGGCGACGAACGTGACGAGCATCACGCCCTGCCCCGGCGTGCGCGCCGTGCTCGCGAGCGCGACGAGCGCGCGCTTGACCGGCGGCGAGCTCGCGAGTGCATGGCCGGTGACGAGGATCATCACCATCTGCATCGAGAACGCGAGCAGGTTCCAGAAGCCCGAGCCCCACATCGTCGTGAGTTGCGCGGGCGAATTCGGCGTGAGGCCGAACGCGAGCGCGAACGTGACGATCGTCAGCAGGATCGCGAAAATCAACGGGTCGGGCAGCACGCGGTGGACCACCTGCGTGAAAAAGCGGGAAATGCGCTGGATCAACTTGGGCTCCTCGTTTCCTGATATGAACGGCCGCACGGGTATGGTTGTTGGAGATGCGCGGGCCGCGCGGATTCTTGCACAGAACCGAAGTTCGCGCGTCGAACCGCATCGGGATGCGTGGGAAACGGGATGGGGTGTCTGTTCTCCCGGACTCGATTCGGATGGTTCGTCGATACCGCGTACCGAAGCGTCAGGGCTGGCGAACCGCGACCGCCAGTTCCGGCACGGGCTCGCGCTGCGCGGCGGCACGGCGTTCGGCCAACCGCTCGGCCCACCGGTACGCGACGAGCGACCCGGCCACCGCGAACAGCATCGGCACGAGGCTGTCATGGCCCACTCGCGTGAACTCGAGGAGCAGCACGACCGCGGTGATCGGCATCTGCATCGACGCCGCCAGGAACGCCGTCGCGCCGACCAGCGCGCATCCGCCGGCCGACGCGCCCGGCCACGCGAGGCTCCACGCGCCGCCGAGCACGATGCCGAGCAGTGCGCCGTTCGCGAGGCCGGGCGTCAGCAGCCCGCCCTCCGCGCCCGCGCGCAGGCTGCTCGCGGTGATCAGCACCTTCAGCGCGAGCAGTGTCGCCGCGCCCCCGATCGTCAGCGCGCCGTCGAAGCTCAGCGACGCCGCGCCCTTGCCATTGCCGAGCAGTTGCGGAAAACGCATCGCAAGCCAGCCGATCGCCGCGAAGTTCAGCACCGCGAGCACCGGCAGCCGCCAGTCCTTCGGCGCGGCCGCGCGCGCCCGGCTCGTGAGCCGCACGAAGCCGTACGCGGCCAGCCCGAACACCGGCCCGCACAGCGCCGACCATGCCACCAGCGACGCGCTCAGCACGAACGGCGGCACGCTGTACTGGTGCTCGTTGCCGAGGCCGAGCCACGCAACCGCCGCCGCGATCGCCGACGTCGCGACGGCCGGCACCAGCGCGCGCAGCTCGAAGGTGCCGAGCAGCACTTCGAGCACGAACACCGCGCCGCCGAGCGGCACGTTGTAGACGGCCGCCAGCCCCGCGCCGGCGCCGCACGCGACCATCAGCCGGCAGTCGGCCGGCGACAGCCCCGCGCGATGCGCGAGCCGGCCGGCCAGCAGCGCGCCGATCTCGCGCGGCGCGACCTCGCGGCCGAGCGGCGAGCCGAGCGCGACAGTGACGATCTGCAGCAGCGCGTGGAGCGTCGTGCTGGCGGCCGGCATCCGCGGATCGTCCGCGCGAATCGCGCGCCGGATGCTGACGAGCGGCCGGCCGTAGCGGTACAGCGCCCACCAGCCGACGCCCGCGACGAGCCCGCAGCCGGTCAGCACGGCGAGCCGGCGCAGCGGGTCGGCCGCGCTCACGCCGGCCAGGAAGCTTTCGTTGCCGATGAGGTGTGTGGTGCTGTAGCCGTACGCGGCATGCTGGATCGCGTGCAGCAGCAGCGCGAGCAGCATGCCGCCGAGGCCGGCGCCAGCGCCGGTCAGCACGGTGACGGCGGCGACTTTGACGAGCGGGCTGCCGGACGAAGACGGCGGTACGGAGGAAGCAGGCGGGAGATCGGAGCGCATGGAGTCGGCCAACGGAAGCGGAGCGGACGGCGCGCGTCGCGCACGCCGTAACCAGCCCGCATCCTAGGCTTCCGGCCCTCATGAGACAAACGCATTTTTCTGATCAACTCATGCGTTAAAAGAATGATTGATCGATCGACCTCCCGACGATCACGCCGGATAGTCGATCCGCTCCGGCGCGCGCCGCATGATCACCTTGCCGCCCCGGATCGACAGCGCGGCCTTCGCCTGGCGGCGCAGCGCGTCGTAGTCGCTGTCGGCGTCGAGCACGACGAGGTTCGCCGGCCGGCCGACCGCGATCCCGTAGCCGTCGCCGAGTTGCATCGCCTTCGCGCTGTGGTCGGTCACGAAGTCGAGGCCGCGCTGCAGATCCTGATAGCCCATCATGTGGCAGATGTGCAGCCCCGCATCGAGCACGCGCAGGATGTTGCCGTTGCCGAGCGGGTACCACGGATCCTTGATCGAATCCTGCCCGAAGCACACGTTGATGCCCGCGCGGTCGAGTTCGGCGACGCGCGTGACGCCGCGCCGCTTCGGGAACGTGTCGAAGCGCCCCTGCAGGTGGATGCTCTCGGTCGGGCACGAGATGAAGTTGAGCCCCGCGCGCTTGAGCAGGCGGAACAGCTTCGAGCAATACGCGTTGTCGTACGAGCCCATCGCGGTGGTATGGCTCGCCGTCACGCGCGCGCCCATGCCGCGCACGCGCGCTTCCTCGGCGAGCACTTCGAGAAAGCGCGAATGCGGATCGTCGGTTTCGTCGCAGTGCACGTCGACGAGGCAGCCGGTGCGTTCAGCCAGATCCATCAGGAAGCCGATCGAGCTGACGCCCTGCTCGCGCGTGTTCTCGAAATGCGGAATCCCGCCGACGACGTCCGCGCCCATCTCGATCGCCTGCGTCATCAGCGCGCGGCCGCCGTCGAACGATTCGATCCCCTCCTGCGGGAACGCGACGATCTGCAGGTCGATCACGTCGCGCGCCTCCTCCTTCACCTCGAGCATCGCCTTCAGCGCGGCGAGCGACGGGTCGGTCACGTCGACATGGGTGCGCACGTGCTGGATGCCGTGGTCGCGCAGCATGCCGATCGCCGCATGCGCGCGCGTCTTGGTGTCTTCGTGCGTGATCGTCGCCTTGCGTTCGGCCCAGCGCTCGATCCCCTCGAACAGCGTGCCGCTCATGTTCCATGCGGGTTCGCCGGCGGTGAGCACGGCGTCGAGATGGATATGCGGCTCGACGAGCGGCGGGATCGCGAGGCGGCCGCCCGCGTCGGCATCATCGCCGTGCACGGCATCGATGCGGGCCGGCTGCGCGTCGATGCGGGCAATCCGGCCCGCGTCGATGCCGATCGTGAAGAGGCCGTCGCGGCCGCGCAAGCGTACGTTGAACAGGTTCATGTGGGGTCCTGGCATGAAGCGTCCGCGCGCCGGGCGCGGCGAACGCGTGACGTGAAATCGACAAAGGAAATGGCTGATGCGGCGAAGCCGCGCGTCACGACCAGCCTTCGATCCGCAGCCCGGTGGCGGCGGCCGCCTCGTCGCGCGACACCGCGCGCACCTGCTGGCCGAACGTCCAGACGTGCTGCTCGGGATCGCGCGCGCGATAGGTGCGGTCGCCCCAGAACTGGTCGGCCGGCGCCTGCAGAATCGCCGCGCCGGCCTGTCGCGCGCGCTCGCAATGCGCGTCGATGCCGTCGGCGAGCTGCACATGCACGCACTGCGTGTTCTTGCCGCCGACGCCCAGCGGGCTCGCGACGAAGTCGGCCCATTCGCCGCCGATCATCACCGTGCCGCCGTCGCAGCTCAGCTCGGCATGCGCGAGCTGGCCGTCCGGCGTGCTGACGACGACGCTGCGCACGAAGCCGAACGCGCGCTCGAGCCAGTCGAGCGCGGCCCATGGATCGCGGTAGAACACGGCGGCACTGACGGACGGACGGCGGCTGGGCGTGGTCATCTTCGGTCTCCGGCGCGAGGGAATGAAACGCCCATTCTCCGCGCGCGCGGCGCGCCGATCAACCGCCGCGCGGCCGTCCAACCCGTGTTGCGACGGCGCGACAACAGCAGGACATCCGCGCCTCGGCCGCCGCGCGCGATTTCGCCCGTGCGGCCCGCCTGCGGCGCATGCGCCGCTGCATGTCGGTTTTGTGAAGCACTCTTGCGCGATCTGCAACGGAGCTGTCGCGCCGCCCTGCCGAAATCGCCGGGCGTGCGTCCCTATACTTGCGCCGAACTTTTTGTCCGCAGTCCCACACGCAGGAGCCTTTACGTGAAAAAAACCCTTGTCGCCGGCGCAGCAGCCGCCGCCCTGTTCGCCCCGCTCGCGCACGCACAGAGCTCGGTTACGCTGTACGGCCTGATCGACGCCGGCATCGTCTACACCAACAACGCGAACGGCGCGTCGCTGTGGCGCCTGAACAGCGGCACGATCAACGGCAACCGTTTCGGCCTGCGCGGCACCGAGGATCTCGGCGGCGGCCTGAAGGCGCTGTTCGTGCTCGAGAACGGCTTCAACGTCAACAACGGCGCGCTCGGCCAGGACGGCAAGCTGTTCGGCCGCCACGCGTACATCGGCCTGAGCCGGAACGGCTTCGGCACGGTGACGCTCGGCCGCCAGTACGACACGATGGTCGACTTCGTCGCACCGCTGTCGGCCACCGCCGGCGACTTCGGCGACGCGAGCTTCGCGCATCCGTTCGACAACGACAACCTGAACCACTCGCTGCGCATCAACAACGCGGTCAAGTACACGAGCGACACGATCGCGGGCTTCAAGTTCGGCGCGATGTACGCGTTCTCGAACGCGACGAACTTCGGCGCGAACCGCGCGTACAGCGCCGCCGCGAGCTACACGAACGGCCCGCTGAAGCTGGCCGGCGCGTACCTGCAGATGAACGGCACGAAGGGCACGACGAGCGCGAGCCCGGGCGCGACGGACGCCGCCGAGGCGAAGGGCTTGAACCAGGGCGGCTGGTCGATCGGTTCGGATCGCATGCGTTCGTACGGCGGCGGCATCAACTATGCGTTCGGCCCGGCCACCGTCGGCTTCGTGTACACACGCTCGCAGTACGACAACACGGGCTCGTTCGGCTCGACCGGGCAAATCGCGTTCAACAACTACGACGTGAACGTGCGCTATGCGGTGACGCAGGCCTTCAGCCTCGGCGCCGCGTACGTGTACACGGACGCCACCGTGTCGCACCCGGACAGCAGGCACGGCACCGATCCGAAGTGGCACCAGGTCGACCTGCAGGCCGTCTACAAGCTGTCGCGCCGCACCGACGTGTATGCGGAAGCGATCTACCAGCACGCGTCCGGCCGCGGCTACCAGGCGTTCATCAACGGCTCGGGCGGCGCATCGAGCACGCCGAACCAGGTCGTCGGCACGATCGGCATGCGCACGCGCTTCTGAACGCCGTCGCACGACGCGCCCGCCATACGACGAACCCGCCTGCAAAGGCGGGTTTTTCGTTTGGCGCGTGCGCGCCGGGCGCCGCTTCAATGTTGCTCGTTCTGGAAGGCTGCCTGCCTGGAATCGGGGTTTTTGCGCGCGCCGCCGCTGCGTAGACTTCGGTCAACGGTTCGGATCACTCGCTAATTGCCGGACCGCATCGCATACCCAGGAGGAAATCGTGAAATCGCTCGTCGTCACCGCCGCCGCAGCCGCCGTGCTGCTCGCTTCGCCTGCCCTGTCGTTTGCGCAGTCGTCGTCGCACGTCACGCGCGCGCAGGTGCTGCAGGAACTGTACGACCTCGAATCCGTCGGCTACAACCCGTCGACCGGCGACTCCGGCAACTATCCGGACGACATCATGGCCGCGCAGGCGCGCCTCGACGCGAAGCGTCTCGCCGAGCACAAGGCCGCCACGGCCGCGTACGGCCCGGCCGGCACCCCGGCAGTGGAATCGGGCACGGCCGCGAAGCCGGCGCTGTAAGCACGAACGGCGCCGTGCGCATGCCAGTGGTCCGGGCATGCGCGCGGTGCGCGCGAGTCAATCGTTCCGGGGAATCGACCCGCGACGCAGGTCATTACGCTCCCTTCACGCCGCCTGTTGCGGGCTCCGGTCGAGCGCCATCAGCATCTCAACGTCGCGCGCGATCATGCCCGGCACTTCCGCGCGCAACATCTCAACCCAGGTCCGCACCTTCGCGTCGATGAAGCGGCGCGACGGATACAGCGCATAGACGTTCATCTTCTGCAGGATATGGTTCGGCAGCACGCGCACGAGCGAACCGTCGCGCAGCGCGTCGATCGCCGAATACAGCGGCAGCATCCCGATGCCGATGCCGTCGCGGATCGCGAGCGCGAGCGACTCGGCGGTGTTGGTCTGCACCGGCCCCGTGACGTGGATCTGTTCGACGCCGCCCGGCCCTTCGAGCAGCCATTCGTGCGTCGGGAACGCCGGCGTGCACAGGGTCAGGCACGCGTGCGCGCCGAGGTCCTGCGGCCGGGCCGGCGCGCCGTGCAGGCGCGCGTATTCGGGCGACGCGCACAGGATGCTGAACGTCGAGCCGAGCAGGTGCGACACGAGTTCCGAATCGGGCAGCGACGACGCGGTCACGACCGCCATGTCGCTCGTGCCGTCGAACAGGTCCGGCATCCGCTGCGACAGCGACAGCTCGATCGACACGTCGGGAAACTGCGCGTGATAGCGCGTGAGCGCGGGCAGCACGTAGTGATGGCCGACGCTCGCGAAGCTGTGCATGCGCAGCACGCCGGCCGGCCGCTCGTGCGCGCAGCTCGCTTCCTCTTCCGCGCGATCGACGTCGGCGAGGATCTGCCGGCAGCGCCGCAGATAGCTTTCGCCGGCGGAGGTCAGCGCGAGACGGCGCGTCGAGCGGTTCATCAGGCGGGTGCGCAGCCGCGCCTCGAGCTCCGACACCGCGCGCGACATCGCGCCCGTCGTCGAATTCAGCGATTGCGCGGCGGCGGTGAAACTGCCCGTCTCGACGACGCGCGTGAACACCCGCATGTTTTGAAGCGTATCCATTACCGTGAACCCGTGAAGCCCCTGTGTAGGAGCGCTATTTTCCTCCACGGAATGCGATGCATTGTTACGCCGCCTGCAACTATCGTTTCCCCGGAGCTGCGTTAATGTGCGCGCGCCGCGCTCCTACAATCGGCGCCTCACCAGTCGAACAGGCGCGTTCGGCCAGGCCCGGGCGCGTCGCCCGGCGCGGGCCGCGCCCTCTCTTGCCATGAAGCCACAACCTGCGATCGAGCCCCCTTCCGTCGGTATCCAGCGATGGGGACGACGGCTCGATCCGCTCGGCAAGGCGGCGCGCGACTGGGCCGCGAGCGACGGGCTGATCTGGCTGCATCTCGCAAAAACCGTGTTCGCGGCGCTGCTCGCGATGGGCATCGCGATGCGGCTCGAGATGTCGCAGCCGCGCACCGCGATGACGACGGTGTTCGTGCTGATGCAGCCGCTGTCCGGGATGGTGTTCGCCAAAAGCTTCTACCGGGTGCTCGGCACGGCGGCCGGCCTCGTCGCCGCGCTGGCGCTCGGCGGCCTGTTCGCGCAGCAGCCCGAGCTCTACATGGCCGGCATCACGCTGTGGGTGGGCGGCTGCATCGCGCTCGCGGTGCGCAACCGCCACTTCCGCTGGTACGGCTTCGTGCTGGCCGGCTACACGGCCGCGCTGATCGGGCTGCCCGCGGTGATGACTCCGCAGACGCTGTTCCAGTCCGCGCTGACGCGCGCCGCCGAGGTCGCGCTCGGCATCGTGTGCTCCGGCGTCGTCAGCGCGCTGGTGCTGCCGCTCAGCTCCGCGAAGGCGCTGATGCGATCGTTGAGCGCGCGCCACGCGAAGTTCGCCGCGTTCGCGGCCGGCGCGCTGGGCGGCGACGTCGAGCGCGGCGCGTTCGAACGCCAGTTCGCCGATTTCGTCGACGAGATCGTCGGCTTCGAGGCGAACCGCGCGTTCGCATCGTTCGAGGATCCGCACATCCGGGCCCGCAGCCGGCGCCTCGCGCGGCTGAACAGCGAATTCATGAACGCGTGCACGCGGCTGCATGCGCTGCACCAGCTCGTCAAGCGCCTGCGGGCGGGCCAAGCGGACGCCGTGCTCGCGGCGCTCGCGCCGCACGTCGACGCGCTCGCGCAACGGCTCGTCGCGCTGCGCGACGAACTGCGCCGCGGGCCCGCGCGCGCGACCGGCGCGCTACTGGACCTGCGCCGCTTCCATTCGGCGCTGCCGAAAGCCGCGCGGGCGTCGCGCCGCGACCTCGAGGACCATGCGGCCGGCGGCCTGCTCGACTACGACACCGCGATCGAGCTGATGTATCGCTTCGCGGGCGAGTTCATCGGCTACGCGGATACCTACGCGTCGCTCGACGAGGACGACCATGCGTTCGAGCGCTCGGTCACGCACTACACGGTGAAGACCAACGGCTTCTTCGTCGGCTTCACGTTCCTGCGCACCGTGGTCGCGGTGGGCGCGACGAGCTGCTTCTGGATCGCGTCGGAATGGCCGAGCGGCGCGCTCGCCGTGATCGGCGCCGCGATCGCGTGCGCGCTCAGCTCGACGTCGCCGCGCGCGCCGAAATTCGTCGCGCAGATGGCCGTCGGCGCGGGGTTCGCGACGCTCGTCGGCTATCTGTTCCTGTGCTACGTGTATCCGAACATCGACGGATTCCCGCTGCTGTGCGCGGTGCTCGCGCCGGTGCTCGGCTTCGGCGCGTTCCTCGCGATGCGGCCGGGCATGTCCGGCTACGGGATCGGCTTCGCGGTGTTCTTCTGCCTGCTCGCGGGCCCCGACAACGTGATCGCGTATACGCCCGAGGTGCTGATCAACAACGGCTTCGCGGTCGTCGTCGCGATGCTCGCGTGTGCCCTCGTGTTCGCGGTGGTGTTTCCAACCCACATGCCCTGGCTGACCGGACGCATCGCGCACGACCTGCGCCGCCAGGTGACGCTCGCGTGCGAAGGTGCGCCCGACGGGCTCGCGCAGCGCTTCCAGTCGAGCACGCACGACCTGATGGCGCAGCTGCGCACGCTGCTGGTCAGGCGCACGCGCCAGCATCGCGACGCGCTGCGCTGGATGCTCGCGACGCTCGAGGTCGGCCACGCGGTGATCGACCTGCGCGACGAGGTGCGCGCGTTCGCCGCATCGAAGCCGCCGCAGGCGCTGCGCTGGACCGCATCGATCGAGCCCGTGCTCGACACGCTGCCGCGCTTCTTCGACGACCCGACGCCCGCCCATCACGTGCGCACGCTGAAATCCGTGAACCTCGCGATCCGCACCGCGCAGCATGTGCTGATCGCATGGCATGCGGTTCCGGAAGAGCGCCGCCGCATGCAGCGCATCGTCGGCTGCCTGCACTTCGTGCGCAGCGCGCTGCTCGACAAGGATGCGCCGTTCAACCGGCATCGCCGTTGAACGCGCGAGCGCGGCATCCTTGTTCGGAATGCAAATAAGCTCTCCCGGCACGGTGATTAATCTCCAGGCAGTGCGAGCCTATAGTTGGGTCACTGCCAGCGAGACTGGCCCTCACCCAGGAGAAACCGAAATGAAGCCGCTGCACCTCGCCCTCGTTGCCCTGTCGCTCACCGCCGCTGTCGCGCACGCGCAGCCGGCGCCGGCCGAGCAGGCGCCGCAACAGGCGAACCGCGCCGAAGCCGTGCAGGCCGCCGGCCGCGTCGACCACGCGCAATCGAAGAAGGACGACCCGAACGCCTGCGTCGGCCCGGTCAGCTTCTGCAACGTCTACTTCGGCAGCTGAGCATGACGCCGCGTCGCGACGGCCTTGCCCGCAGTGCCCGCATCGGGTGCGCGGGCGCGCGCCGGGCCGCCCGCTCACCCGAGCGTCACCTTCGCTCCCTTCGCTCGCGCCGCTTCGCCTGAACCGGCGCGCACGGCGTTTACGTCCCCCGCCCCGGCCGCCAGCCGACCTCGCGCAACGCATCCAGCAAGCGCGCCCCGCCCAGCCCTTCCACCCGCACGCCGCGCGATTCGACGTCGCCGCCCGCGACGAGCGCATTCACGATCGCTTCCTCCACCGCTTCCGCCGCCGCGACGAACAGCGCGGAAAGATGATCGTTGTTGACCATCTTCACGCTCGTCGTCGGTGCGCCCTTGCGTCCGTAGTCCGCCGCCGGCAGCCCGTGATTGCCGGTCGCGAACGCCAGGAAGATGTCGCCGCTCGAATCCTCGGTGCCGCCGCCGACGCGCGCGAGCCCGACGCTCGCACGCTGCGCGAGGCGCGTGCACTGATGCGGCAGCAGCGGCGCGTCGGTCGCGAGCGTGACGACGATCGAGCCCATGCCCGGCTCGCCCCGCGCGGCCGGCGCACGGAACGGCGAATGCGCGTGCCCGAGCACCTCGCCGACCGGATAGCCGGCCACGCGCAGCATGTCGCGCACGCCGTGGTTCGCCTGCACGAGCGCGCCGACCGTCCAGCCGCCCGCGTCCGCGCCCAGCACGCGCGACGCGGTGCCGATGCCGCCCTTGAACTCGTGGCAGATCATCCCCGTGCCACCGCCGACGCCGCCTTCGGCGACCGGCCCCGAGCGCGCGGCGGCCTGCGCCTGCTGCACATGCGACGCCGTCACGTGCTGCCCCCAGATGTCGTTCAGCAGGCCGTCGAAGGTTTCCATCACGACCGGCATGCACCAGTACACGCGATCGCGCGCGGCATCGCGTTCGGCCGCGACGAGCGCGTCGCGCACGACGCCGACGCTGTGCGTGTTGGTGGTCGCGATCGGCGTGGTCAGCAGGCCGGCTTCGCGAATCCATTCGAGGCCCGTCGCGTCGCCGTTGCCGTTCAGCACGTGCACGCCGGCGAAGCACGGATCGTCGTGCGCGATGCCCGCGCGCGGCTCGATCACCGTCACGCCGGTGCGGATCGACGCGTCGCCGGCGTCGACGTTCAGCGTGCAGTGCCCGACCCGCACGCCCACGACGTCGGTGATCGCGTTGAAGCGGCCCGGCGTGCCGAGCCCGATGCGGATGCCGAGATCCCTCGTGCGCATGATGCAAATCCTCCGGTAAGTAGTTCGTTCGATGGTCGGTCAGAGTGCGCGGAACGCGTCGCTGTGACGCGCCCACTTCACGTACATCGCGAGCGCGGCGACGAACAGCCCCGCGATGATGATCAGGTCGGTCGGCCTGGCCGACGACGACAACGTCGTATAGAGCGTATACGCGGCGCCGGCCACCGCGACGAGCGGCGTCACGGGCCACAGCGGCATCCGGTAATGATGCGCCACGTCGCGGCGCACGAAGCGGCTCGCGAGCGCGGCGAGGCCGACGACGAGATAGACGAGCAGCAGCAGGTCGACCGTGAACGCGGTCAGCTCGTCGAGGCTCGATACGAACACGAGCCCGGCGGACGGCACCGCGAGCGCGAGCGTCGCGAGCCACGGCGACTGCAGGCGCGGGTGGATCGACGAGAACGCGCGGTTGCACGCGCGCGGCCACAACGCATGGCGGCCGCTGCTGTACAGCAGGCGCCCCATCGTGATCACGATCGCGATGATCGCGTTGAACACCGACAGGAAGATCCCGCCGCTCACCACGCGCGACACGGCCGGATTGCTGAGCGCACCGACCACGTAGCCGATCGGATCGGCGCTCTTCGTCAGCTCGGTCAGCGACGGCGCGCCGAGCACGATCGCGGTGAGCGGCACGAGCTCGACGACGAGGATCACCAGCAGCGAATAGATGACCGTCTTCGCGACGTTGCGGTTGCCGCCGCGCAGGTCTTCCGCGAGGAACACCGCGGAGCCGAAGCCGTTGTAGCAGAAGATCGCGGTGCCGATCGCCGGCACGATCGCGGCGGCCGCGGCCGGTATCAACACGCCGCCGCTCGCGACGACCGGATGAAGCAGCGCGTCGGCGCCGCGATGCGGCGCGCCGAAGCCGAGCCCCGCGATCAGCATCAGCACGCCGATCTCGACGACCAGGAACGCGCCCGTGATCCACGCGTTGGTCTTGATGTTGAGCATGCCGAGCACGTAGCTGAGCAGCACGATCGTCAGCGCGACCGGCTGGTTGCCGAAGTGCGTGCCGAGCGCGTTGTTCAGGTACGGCGCGGCGCCGCTCGCGAGCACCGCCGGAATGAACACGCTGACGGACAGCACCGCGATGAAGGTCAGGTAGCCGGGCAGCGTGCCGAACACGCGCTTGGCCATCACGTATTCGCCGCCCGCGCTGCGGTGCGCGGCGCTGAGCTCCGCATAGCAGAGCGCGAACGCGAATGCGAGCACGCCGCCGAGCAGGAACGACAGCACCGCGCCGCTGCCCGCCTGCTGGATCGCGAACGGCGCGATCACGAAGATCGAGCTCGCGGGCGTCACGCCCGACACGGTGATCATCACCACGTCGCGCACGCCGAGCGTCTGCGCGAGCGCGTGCGGCGCTTCCTCTGCTGCAGGCGCCGCTTGCATCGCGCCCGTCGATTCCGACATCATCGCCATCTTGCTCTCCTATGCTGCGTTTTTTTGAACGCCCATACTCGGGGCCACCTGATTGCGTGGCAGTCTAGGAAGCCAATTTCGGCGCCGCTATTCCCCCTTCGTGTTACGCCCTTCCGGTGGTGGTATGGATCGACTGTTTTCGGAAATCGCGATGCACCAGGCGCTCGGCCGCGCGATCGACCATCTCGGCCAGCCGCGGTTCTGGCGCTTCCTGGTGCTGCTGCTCAACGAGATGGTGCCGTTCGACAACGCGCTCGCGACCGCGATCGGCCGCGACGGCGTGCCGGTCGTGCTCGACGAGTACGACACCGGCGGCACGGATGCGCCGTCGCCGGTGCCGCTGTACCTGAACGGGCTCTATCTGCTCGACCCGTTTCTGCAGGCCGCGCACGACGGGCTCGCGGACGGCTGTTACCGGCTCGAGGAAGTCGCGCCGGACCTGTTCCGGCAGAGCGAGTATTTCCTGAGCTATTTCCGCGATGCGGTGGGCGAGGACGAGATCCAGATCCTGTTGCGGCCGCAGCAGGGCCTGCTGCTGTCGCTGTCGCTCGGGGCCGCGGCACGCTTCGACGTCGAGCCGCTCGGCAAGCTGACGGCCGCGCTGCCGTGGGTGCTGGCGACGGTGCGCCAGCACTGGCGGCTGGCAGGCGATGCCGCGCGCGCGGCGCCCGACAGCGATCTCGGCGCGCGCGTCGAGCAGGCGCTCGCGCGGTTCGGCGCGGATCTGCTGACCGATCGCGAGATGTCGATCGCGCGGATGGTGCTGCGCGGCAATTCGTCGAAGGCGATCGCCGACAAGCTGGCGATTTCGCCGGAGACCGTGAAGGTGCACCGGCGGCATCTGTATACGAAGCTCGGGATTTCGTCGCAGCCGGAATTGTTTTCGCGGTTCATCCAGGCGCTGGGGCGCGACGAGACGCCGTGATCAGGCCGGGACCGCCGCGATCCCGAGATGCAACGCCCGATCGGGCCGCAGCGTGACGTTCAACACCGGCTTCGGCACGGCCATGCCCGCCGGCGGCGACAACACGAAGCGCTGCAACACCATCGCCGCAATGACGGTCATCTCGGTCATCGCCAGATGCTGCCCGAGACACACGCGCGGCCCCGTGCCGAACGGCATGTAGGCGCCGCGCGGCACCGCCGGCGCAGCGTCGCCGAAACGCTCCGGCCGGAATGCGTGCGGCTCCGGGAACCACCGCGCGTCGCGATGCATCAGCTGGATCGGCAGCATGAACAGCGTGCGGGCCGGCAATTGCCACCCGCCCAGCGCGATCGGCCGCGACGCGCGCCGGCTGATCAGGATCGGCGCGGCCGGATACAGGCGCATCGTCTCCTCGAGCGTCTGCGTCAGGTAGCGCAGCGCGGGCCGCGTCTGCGTCGTCGGCGCGCGGCCGCCCAGCACCCGCGCCACCTCGTCGCGCGCGGCGTCCTGCGCCGCCGGATTCGACGCCATGCACCACGTCCACCACGTGAGCGTCGCCGCGGTCGTCTCGTGCCCGGCCAGGAACGCCGTCATGCATTCGTCGTGCACCGCCTGCAGCGGCCAGGTGCGCGCGTCGTCCCGGTGCAGCCGCAACAGGCGGGTGAGCAGGTCGTCCGGCCAGGCGCTGTCCGGCTTGTCGAGGCGCGCGCGCAGTTGCCGGTCGATCAGCCCGTTCAGCACCGCCTGCGCTCGCGCCTTGCCGCGCTTCCACGGCATCCAGTCCGGCGCGATCGCCGGCTGGTAGAACGCCGCGTTGGCCGCCGCGCTCACCGTGCGCACGGCCTGCTCGGCCGCGCGCGCATCGTCGCCGATCACGTCGGAGAACATCGTGCGCACGATCACGTCCATCGCGAGCGACGTCAGCGCGCTTTCGATCGGCCAGTGCGGATCGTGCGCGGGCCACTGCGCGAGCGCATGGCCGGCCATCGACGCGATCGTCGGCGCGAACGACTGCACCGGCTTCGGCATGAAACCCGGTTGCAGCGCATGCCGCTTGCCGCGCCACGCGTCGCCCTCGGCGATCAGCACGCTGTGCCCGTGAACCTGCGAGAACACGCGGATGCCGCGCTCCCAGCGAACCACCGCATCGTGATGCGTCACGAGCAGTTCGCGGACGAGCTGCGGATCGGTGACCGCCACCGCATGCTCGGGCCACATGCGCAGATGCACGACGTCGCCGAACGCCTGTTGCCAGCCGCCGAGCGCGCCGAGCAGGTCGCGCGACATGGCGCGCAGCAAACCCCAACCCGTCAGGCCGGCGCGCGGCCCCGGCGGCCACACGCCGGGCGGGTGAAGCGCGGGCGCGGGCATCGGCGCCCCCGCATGGAATGGACATTGAGAGGAGGATCGCGTGTTCATGCGGCGCATTGTCCGCACGCCCGGGGCACGCGTCTTGAACGCAAACGACATCGACAGCCAATGGGCCCGCACCTATACTCCGCCGTCATGTCCTCCGCTTCGCTCACGACGTTGCCGACGTGTCCCGACCCGCTGGCGCGCGCACCGCGCGCGACGCATCGCGGGCAGCTCCCTCATGCGCGGCTGTATCCCGCGCCGCCCGCGCTGCAAGGTGCGCTCGTCGCGATCGTGTGCCGCGATACACGCGGCTTCACGCTGAACGACGCGCAGCGCCTGACGCATTGCCCGGCCACGCCGCTCGTGTCGCTGTCCTGGTATCGAAACCTCGATACGGGGCTCGTGGAGCGAACCGCGCACGGCCCGCGCTGGCAGCCGTTCGACGCGCCGGTCATGCTGTCGGGCAGCCAGTCCGCCCCGCTCACGAGCTGGGCGCCGACGACGGGAAGCGGCGGCATGGCCTGCTTCACCGCCGACGCGGCGCGCGCGTTGTTCGGCGTCGATCTCGCCGCGATCCACGACCGCTTCGTCGATGCGCACGCGCTGCTCGGCGACGCATGGCGCCCGCTGCTGGATGCGTTGTCCGACGCCGATGACGATACGGCCGTGCGGGACGCGCTCGTGCATCATCTCGCGCCCCGCTGGCGCGCACTGCAGCTTCAAGGCGACGGCTCGGCCCTCGCGTCGCTGCGCGACGCCGGCCGCCACTGGGTCGGCCGCCTCGCATGGCAGGCGCGCGAATGGGGGCGCACGCACAGCCCGCGCCAGGTCGAGCGCCGCATCAAGTCATGGAGCGGCCGGTCGTTGCGCGACTGGCAGGCGCTCGTGCGCGCCGAAAGCCTGTTCTTCGCCGCGCGCGAGCGCTACGAAACCGGCATGCCGTTCGACTGGGCCGGCCTCGCGTACGACGAAGGGTTCGCCGACCAGGCGCACCTGAGCCGCGTGGCCAAGCGCATCACCGGCTTCGCGCCGACCGAATTCGCGCAACGCTTCGCCGACGATGAATCGTTCTGGCTTTACCGGCTGTGGGTGTGAAGGATCGGCGAGCGCCCCGCTACTTCCATTTCTCGCCGAGTTGCGCGAGCCCGGCTTTGCGGAGATCGTCCGGCAGCATCGCCACACGAAACTCGCAGTCGGCGTTGAACATCAGGAACCACGGCTCCGCGAGCGCCGGGATCCGCGACGGGTCGTTCAGGTCGACGATCACGACCGCGCCGCGCGCGCCGTTCTGCTCGGTGAAATACACGGCCTCCGGCTTGATCTCGTCGAGTATTCGCGCGACCACGTCGCCGACGGTGCCGTCGCGCACCAGCGAGTTGAACGGCTCGTGTGGGATTCGTATGTTGAGAAGCATGCGCATGGTCATCCTCCTTGGGCTGCGCCCCGCATGGGCCCTTCAAGGATAGGTGCTGCGCCCTGCCGCGCCAGTGCGGCGGAACCCGGCCCGCTCAACGCACCTTCGGCACCCACGCGCCATGGAATCCCGCCGGCACGCGCCTCGGCAGGTGCACCGTCGCCACCGGCCCGCGCTCGATGCAGCGTGCGTCGAGCACGACGAGATCGCTGGTGTCGGTCGCGTGCCGATACACCCAGGTCAGCACCCAGCCGTCATCCTCCCCGGCCGCGCCGGCGCGCGCGACGAACACGGGCTCGCTGTTCTGGTCGCCTGCCGGCACTGCGTAGCGCGCGATCGTTCCTTGCCGCAGATCGTAACGAACCACGCCGCGCATCTGGGCATTCGACGGCTGTTCGACCGCATAGCAATACCGGTATGCGCGCCCCGTCCATGCGTCGTTGATCCGCGGCAGTTCGACGCCCGCATCGCCGAGCGGCGCTTCCTCGACCGTCCCGTCGGCGGGATCGATCACGTAACGCCACAGCACCGCCAGCGGGTTGTCGTCGAACGTCCCGCGCCGCTCGCCCGGCCGCAGGAACCACGGGTAGCGGACCACGTCCAGCACGATGGCGCCGTCGTCGCAGTCGTAGGCGTTCGCCACGTGCTGGATGAAGCACGGCGCGATGTCGAACCAGCGCGGCGCGCCGCCGTGGCGCGGCAGCACGCCGATCCGCGCGCGACGATCGTCGTGCCAGCGCAGCGGCATCCGATAGCCGTCGGCGAGCATCGAGAAGTCGTATCCGACGTTGAGGTCGAACAGGAGGCTGCGGGTCGCGGTGATCGCCATGTCGTGCATCATCGACGGCGCCGGCAGGTCGAGCTCGACGTCGACGGTCTGCACGCCCTGTGCGTCGAGCACGCCGTAACGCAGCCACGGCGCCTGCCAATCCGCGCGAAACAGCATCAGTTCGCCGGTGCGCGGATCGACCTTCGGATGCGCGGTCATGCCGCCGCCGAGCCCCGCGTGCCGACGTGGACGATCGAACCCGTCGAGCGCGCCGACGATCGCGAGCGGCGCGCCGCCTTCGGCCAGCGCCAGCACCTCCCCCGCGTGCAGCAGCACGTTCACGTTCGGATTGGTGTCGGGCAGCGATGCCGCGCGCGCCGGCGCATATACGTCCGCCCAGCGCCGCGTGCGCGCCCAGCGGTTCCGGTAGCCCGTCACGCGGCCGTCCTCGAACGACAGCGCGTGCAGCATCGCGTCTTCAGGCCACCACGACAGCACGTCGTTGCCGGCAAAGCGGCCGCGCAACGGATTGGGGCCGTTGCGCAGCAGCATGCCGTTCAGCTCGCGCGGCAGGCGTCCGGTGACGCGCAGGTCGACGAGATCGGCTTCGTCCGCGACCGGCGCGATCGCGCCGCTGTTCAGGTCGAACGTCGTCATGCCGTCAGGCTCCGGAGGACGATTCGGCCGCCGGCATCGGCGGAATCTCGCCGAGCGCGAGTGCGAGCGCATGGTCGCGAACGTCGCCGGGCCACGTCGCGATCAGCTCGCCCATGCGCGAGCGGTCGCCCGCATACAGCGCGCGCACGGCTTCCTCGAAACCGGGCAGATTGCCCCCGATCGCCGACATGAAGTGATACGCGCGATCCCGCGCCGCGCGGCGCTGGTCTTCGGTCGCACGCGCGCGCCGCGCTTCGTCGACGAGCTTGCGCAGCGCGACGGACGCGCCGCCCGGCTGCGCGCCGAGCCATTCCCAGTGGCGCGGCAGCAGCGTGACCTCGCGCGACACCACGCCGAGCTTCGGACGCCCGCGGCCGCGCGGCTCGTCGGCGCGCGCGTCGTCGTCCGCCTGCTCGGGCGCGGGTTCGGCGGGCGGCGCGAAGCGGGCCAGGATGTCGGCGTCCGAGCCGCGGGTGTCGATGTCGATCGAGCGCCCGGTGCTGTCGTCGAAGATCAGCACCGCGCCGGCGGCGTTGGCGTCGAGCGCGCGCCGGAGCGCGAGCGCCACCGTCGACAGCGGCCCGGTGGCCAGCCGCCGGTGGCCTTCGAACGCCGTGTAGGAACTGGAAATCATGCGGGTCTCTCCATCAGTGAAGAATGCGATGACCGCATTTATACCCGGGTGTAAATGGCGCGTCAATATTATCCGGGTATAAATCGAATTGCCCGATCCCTGCCGCGCAGGCATGATGTGGCCCGAACCGACAGGCTTGCGCGCCGTGCCGCCACGGGCGCAGGCCTCGCGGGCGGATCGACCGCAGCCCGATCCCCCTTGATCACCGATGCGGCGCGCACGCGCCGCGATCGATCCATCCGGCTGTCATGCCCGCTTGCCCATGTCCTTACGCGCATTCAGAACGCTGGTCGCCATCGCCCGCTACGGCACCTTCGCCCGGGCCGGTGAAGCCATCGGGCTCACGCAGTCGGCGGTGAGCCTGCAGGTCAAGACGCTCGAAAGCGAATTCAGCGTGCAACTGTTCGACCGGTCGCGCCGGCAACCCGCGCTGACCGAAGCAGGCCGCATCCTGCTCGCGCAGGCCGAGCAGGTGCTCGCGATGGTCGACCGGATTCCCGATGCGCTCAGCGACGAAAAGAAGCTGGTCGGCCGCTTGCGGATCGGCGCGATCCAGACCGCGCTCGCCGGCCCGCTGCCCGACGCGCTGCTCGCGTTGCGCGATGCGCATCCGTCGTTGCGCGTGCACGTTTGCGCGGGGATGTCGGCGGAGCTCGCGCAGCGCGTCGCGGCCGGCGAGCTCGACGCCGCGATCACGACCCGGCCCGTGAAGCCGCATCCGGCCGAACTGACCTGGACCACGCTCTACGAGGATCGCTTCTGGCTGCTCGCGCCGCCGCAGTACGCGGAACGCGATGCCGGCACGCTGCTGGCGGAGCTGCCGTTCATCCGCTTCGACGCGCAGGCGTGGGCCGGCCGGATGATTGCCGCCGAACTGCGGCGCCTCGGCGTGCGGGTGCGCGAGGAGATGGTGCTGGACAGCACGGAGACGATCGTCCGCATGGTCGCGCGCGGCCTCGGCGCGGCGATCGTCGCGCTGTCCGATTCGACGCTCGCCCGCCTGCCGCCAGTGGCCCGCTTGCCATTCGGCGAGCCGCAGATGGGCCGCGCCGTCGTGCTGCTCGAACACCAGTCGCGCCCGGCCGAGCGTTTCGCGCACGCGCTCGCCACGGAAGTGATCGCATCATCGATGAGAATTTCTCATTGAACGCACGATAATTAACAATTATTCCTGTTGACATGGCGTGTTAACTTGGCGGCGTCGTCACTCGTTCGATCGCTCGCCGTCATGCCGCACACCCGCCTCTTTTCCCTATGGCCCTGCCGCCGGGCCGCGTCGCTTTCCCGCGCGGCCGGCCCGCGCGCACGGCGATGATCCCGGCCATCCTGCTCGCGCTGGCGCCGGTCGCGCTGCTGGTCGCGCTCGGCCACGGGCTCAGGCGCTCGGGCTTCGTCGCCGATGCGTTCTGGCCGCAGGCCGAACGGCTTTGCTATTACGTGCTGCTGCCCGCGCTGTTCGCGCACGGGCTCGCGGGCGCCCGGCTGCAATCGCTGGCCGTGCTGCCGCTCGCGGGCACGCTGGTGGGCGCCACCGTCGCCGCCGCCGCGGTGCTGGTGCTGGCGCGCCCGTTCGTGCGCGTGGACGGCGCCGGCTTCACGTCGGTGTTCCAGGGCGCGGTGCGCTTCAACAACTATGTCGGCACGTCGCTCGCGGCCGGCCTGTTCGGCGCCGGCGGCATCGCGCTGTCGGCCGTGTGCGTGGCCGCGATCGTGCCGACCGTCAACCTGATGTGCGTGCTGGTATTCGCCCGCTACGGCGCGACGCGGCTGGGCGCCGCCGCGCTCATGCGCCAGATCGTGTCGAATCCGCTGGTGGTCGCGTGCGCGCTCGGCATTGCGATGCAGGCCGGCGGCGTGACGTTCCCGGCTGCCGTCGAACCGGCCGTGCGCGCGCTCGGCGCCGCATCGATGCCGCTCGGGCTGCTGTGCGTCGGCGCCGCGCTGAAATTCGACGCCGCGCGCGCGTGGATGCAGCCGGTGTGCATCGCGTCGGCGTTCAAGTTCCTCGCGATGCCGCTGCTTACGCTCGTCGCGGCACGCGCGTTCGGCCTGAGCGACGCCGCGCTGACGGTCGCGCTGCTGTTCCAGGCGCTGCCCACCTCGTCGGCGTCATACCTCATGGCGCGCCAGCTCGGCGGCGATGCGGCGCTGATGGCCGGCATCACCGCGTTCCAGACGCTGTTCGCGACGATCGCGATGCCGATCGTGATGACGATGCTCGTCGCGGCGCCGACGTTCCGTTGATGTTGCCCGGACCTTCCCCGACCCGCCTTCCCGCCTCACCCCGTTGCCTAATCCATGAATGCTCCCGCCATCCCGGCCGCCACGGCCAAAGCGCCGTCGCACACCGCGCTCTACGTCAAGCTCACGCTGGTCGCCCTGTTCTGGGGCGGCACCTTCATCGCGGGCCGCGTGCTCGCCGGTTCGCTGCCCGCGACGAGCGCCGCGACCGGACGCTTCGCGATTGCCGCCTTGCTGCTGGCGGGCCTGACCTGGAAACTCGAAGGCGGCCTGCCGAGGTTGAACCGCCGGCAGTTGCTGGCCACCTTCGCGCTCGGCGCGACCGGCATCTTTCTCTACAACATCAGCTTCTTCGCGGCGCTCGCACGCATGCCGGCGGGGCGCACCGCGCTGTTCGTCGCGCTGAATCCGGTGGCGACCGCGCTGCTGCTGGCGATCGTGTTCCGCGAGCGGCTGTCGCCCGCCCGCTGGGCAGGCATCGCGCTGGCGCTGTTCGGCGCGCTGGTCGTGATCAGCCGCGGCGAGTTGCTCGCGGCCCTCACCGACCTGCGCAGCACCTTCGGCGACGGCGAGCGCGCGATGCTGTGCGCGGTCGCCAGTTGGGCCGCGTACACGGTGATCGGCCGCTATGCGCTCGAAGGGCTTTCGCCGCTCGCGTCGACCACCTGCGCGGCGCTGTGGGGGCTGGCGCTGCTGTGCGTGGCGAGCCTGTTCGACACGCACGCGAGCACGGGCTTTCACCCGACCTGGCAGGCGGCCGCCGCGATGGCCTACCTCGGCGCGATCGGCACGGTGGTCGCATTCGTCTGGTATTCGCAGGGCATCCGCGAACTGGGGCCGGCCCGCACCGCGGTGTTCACGAACCTGGTGCCGGTGTTCGGCGTGCTGCTGTCGATCTGCCTGCTCGGCGAAACGCTGATGCCGTCGATGGTGGCCGGCGGCGTGCTCGTGATTGCCGGCGTGATGCTGACGAATCGCGTCGGCCGCTGACGCGCGGCCGTGGTTCGCCCCACCGTTCGCACGTCACGCGCCGGCGGCCAGCGCGTCGAGATTCGCGACGAACCGCACCGTGCCGCCGCGCCGGCTCTCGTGGACGAACGCGCGCAGCGCCTGGCTGCGCGCAAGCCAGCCGTCGATGTCGCCGACGATCGCCAGCCCGATCCCGTAGTTCGCGAACTTCTGCACGATGCCGCCCAGCACGCGGGTTTCGAGCCGGAAGAAGTCGGGATGCACGGCCTCGACGGGCGCGGCGACCCAGCTCGCCTCGTGGCTCCACGCGTCGCCGATCAGCGTGACCGCATCCGCTTCGCTCGCCAGCGCGATCGCGTGGCGCGGGCAGACGAGCACGCGGCGCTCGCCGAGGGTCAGCACGTCAGCAGACATCTTCGTTTCTCCGGGTTGTGTTGACGAAAGTGCGCGGCACGCTCAGCCGCGAAACGATTGCAGCAGGGTATCGAGTGTTTGAAGCAGCGCGGCGGTGTCGCCAAGCGACGCAATGATGACGATCTTGATCCGCCCCAGCTCGGGATCGAGGATCGCTTCGAGATGCACGGCGCTATCGCGCTGCGTGCGGCTGTTCAGCACGGCCTGCAGGCTGCGCGCCACGTATTGATGAAGCGCGGGGCCGGCATCGGGCACGTCGACGGCGGTGGTGACGCGCACGGGCGCCGGTTCGGGCGCCTCGCCGGCGAGGGCCGCGAGATCGGCGCGCCGGATGCGGTAGGCCTTGCCGACGCGGCTCGCGTTCAGCTTGCCGTCGCGGATGAAGCGAAGAATGGTTTTCGGGTGAACGCGCAGGATTCGCGCCGCTTCGTCGACCGTATGAAAATCGTCCAGCACGCCGGGTGGCCCTCGAATTTGTTCCTTATTGCCCCGCATCATAATTCATTTAAGGAACAATAAGGAATATCTTCGGCATGAATCGGCTGATTCGTCCAATCCCGTGCCGCCGCGAAACGGCCTGGGCGCACCGGCGTGCACATTCACGCTCCCGCCAAAAACCGCCTATCGTGAAGGCAGCACGCCCGTGGCGAGCGGCCCGCTCCACCGTCGCTCGCGCGGCCGGCCGCGCGCCGCCGCATCACGGCATGTGCGGAACGCGATCCCGCCCGTCGCGATCGCCACCCGCGAAACCGCTGAAGAACAAGGAGGCAACCATGAAAACCGTGCGTCTCGCCAGTTCCGCCCTGCTCGCCGTCGCTTGTGCGTCGGCTCTTGCCCAGAACGCCATCACCAAGGTCGAAAACGGCGCGCTGGTCGCCGCGAACGGGATGACCGTCTACGCGTTCGACAAGGACAAGCCCAACGCCGGCACCAGCGCGTGCACGGGCCAGTGCGAAAGCTTCTGGCCGCCGTACAAAGCCAGCGCGAACGACGTGCCGGCCGGCCCGTACACGATCGTCAAGCGCGACGACGGCACGCAGCAATGGGCGTACAAGGGCCGGCCGCTGTATTTCTTCTCGAAGGACATGAAACAGGGCGACCGCAACGGCGACAACTTCAAGGACATGTGGCACGTGGTGGCGCCGTAAGCGCCAGCCCCCGGCAGCCCCGACGCAAAAAAAGCCTGGCCGGATCGCGCCGGCCAGGCTTTCATCGATCGTTCGCGTCACGCGCCGCCCGGGCAGGCGGCGCGCACGCTCCCGCGCCGCGTCAGCGGCTCGACGGGAAGCTGAACACCGTCCCCTCGCGCACGCCGGCCGACGGCCAGCGCTGCGTGATCGTCTTGCGCTTCGTGTAGAACCGCACCGCGTCGGGGCCGTACGCGTGCAGGTCGCCGAACAGCGAGCGCTTCCAGCCGCCGAACGAGTGATACGCGACCGGCACCGGCAGCGGCACGTTGATGCCGACCATGCCGATCTGGATGTTGTCGCTGAAGTAGCGTGCCGCCTCGCCGTCGCGCGTGAAGAGGCACGTGCCGTTGCCGTATTCGTGCGCGTCGATCAGCGCCATCGCTTCGTCGAGCGACTTCACGCGGATCACGCCCAGCACCGGCCCGAAGATCTCGTGCTGGTAGATCGGCATGCCGGGCTTCACGTCGTCGAACAGGCACGGGCCGAGGTAGTAGCCGCCGTCATGCCCGTCCACCTTCACGCCGCGGCCGTCCACCACCAGCTTCGCGCCGGCCGCGACGCCGGCCTCGACGAAACCCGTCACCTTGTCGAAATGCTGCTGCGTGACGAGCGGGCCCATGTCGACGCCCGCGCCGCTGCCCGGGCCGACCTTCATCTTCGCGATCTCGGCCTTCAGGCCCGCGACGACCTGGTCGCCCGTCTCGTCGCCGATCGCGACGACGAGCGGAATCGCCATGCAGCGCTCGCCGCACGAACCGTACGCGGCGCCCATCAGCGCGTTCACCGCGTTGTCGATGTCGGCGTCCGGCATCACGACCGCGAAATTCTTCGCGCCGCCGAGCGCCTGCACGCGCTTGCCGTGCGCACAGCCGGTCGAGTAGATGTATTCCGCGATCGGCGTCGAGCCGACGAAGCTCACCGCCTTCACGCGCGGGTCGGTCAGGATCGTGTCGACCGCTTCCTTGTCGCCGTTCACGACGTTCAGCACGCCCGGCGGCAGGCCCGCCTCGAGCGCCAGCTCGGCCATCCGCAGCGTCGACGACGGCGTGCGCTCCGACGGCTTCAGCACGAACGTGTTGCCGCACGCGACGGCCATCGGCCACATCCACAGCGGCACCATCACCGGGAAGTTGAACGGCGTGATGCCCGCGACGACGCCGAGCGACTGGAACTCGCTCCACGAGTCGATCGCCGGGCCCACGTTCTTGCTGTGCTCGCCCTTCAGCAGCTCGGGCACGTAGGTGGCGTACTCGACGTTCTCGATGCCGCGCTGCAGCTCGCCCATCGCATCGGCGAGCACCTTGCCGTGCTCGGCCGTGATCAGCGCGCACAGCTCGTCCGCGTGTTCCTCGAGCAGCGTCTTGAAGCGGCTCATCACGCGCGCACGCTTCAGCGGCGGCGTGTTGCGCCACGCCGGGAACGCGGCCTGCGCGGACGCGATCGCGGCCTCGACGGTCGGCTTGTCGGCGAGCGCGACGCTCTTGTCCGATGCGCCGGTCGCCGGATCGAACACCGGCTGCACGCGGCTGCCGCCATCGACGCGCTTGCCGTCGATCAGGTGGCCGAGGGTGGAAGTGACGTTGCTATCGTGTTTCATCGTCGAGGCTCGTTCGTGAATTCGGTCAGTCGTTCGGCAGGCCGGCGGCGCGGCTCAGTCCACTTCGTTCAGCGCGTCGGACAGCGCGTTCACGAGGTTGTCGATCTCGCGCTTCTCGGAGATGAACGGCGGCGCGAGCTGGATCGTGTCGCCGCCGTAGCGCACGTAGAAGCCCTTCGCCCAGCAGCGCATCGCGATCTCGTAAGGGCGGCGCGCCGGCTCGCCGGGCAGCGCCGCGATCGTCAGGCCGGCGGCAAGCCCGCAGTTGCGGATGTCCGCGATATGGCGCTGGCCCTTCAGCCCATGCACGGCCGCCTCGAAATGCGGCGCGAGTTCGCGCACGCGGCCGATCGCGTCCTCCTTCACGAGCACGTCGAGCGCCGCGACGCCGGCCGCGCACGCGACCGGGTGCGCCGAGTACGTGTAGCCGTGCGGGAACTCGAGCATGTACTCGGGGCCGCCGGCGGCCATGAACGTGTCGTAGATGTCCTTCTTCGCGACCACGGCGCCGAGCGGCTGCGCGCCGTTGGTCACCTGCTTCGCGATGTTCAGGATGTCCGGCGTCACGCCGAACGCTTCCGCGCCCGTCAGCGCGCCGGCGCGGCCGAAGCCCGTGATGACCTCGTCGAAGATCAGCAGGATGTCGTGCGCGGTGCAGATCTCGCGCAGGCGCTGCAGATAGCCCTTCGGCGGCACGATGACGCCCGCCGAGCCCGCGAACGGCTCGACGATCACCGCCGCGATGTTCGACGCGTCGTGCAGCGCGATCAGGTCGAGCAGGCGGTCGGCCAGCTCGGCGCCGTGTTCCGGCATGCCGCGCGAGAACGCGTTCTGCGCGAGCTGCGTATGCGGCAGGAAATCGGCGTCGATGCCCTGGCCGAACAGCTTGCGGTTCGGCCCGATGCCGCCCACCGAGATGCCGCCGAAGTTCACGCCGTGATAGCCCTTCTCGCGGCCGATCAGGCGCGTCTTGGTGCCCTTGCCCTTCGCGCGCCAGTACGCGCGCGCCAGCTTCAGCGACGTGTCGGTCGCCTCCGAGCCCGAACTCGTGAAGAACACGTAGTCGAGACCGGCCGGCGTCAGGTCCTTGATCCTGTTCGCGAGCTCGAACGACTTCGGGTGGCCGTACTGGAACGCCGGCGCGTAGTCGAGCTGCGCGACCTGGCGGCTCACCGCTTCGGTGATCTCGGTGCGGCCGTGGCCGAGGCCCGTGCACCAGAGGCCCGACAGGCCGTCGTAGATCTTGCGGCCTTCGGCATCCGTGTAATACGCGCCCTTGGCCGACACGATCATGCGCGGATCGGCCTTGAACTGGCGGTTGGCGGTAAACGGCATCCAGTGCGCGTCGAGCCACGCGGCATCGGTGCGCAGGGTCGTGTTGTCCTGTTGTGCAGCGGTGAGGGTGTCGGTCATATGTCGGTCGGCGCTGCGCGCCTCTCCTCCTGGGTAGATGTTGCGCATTGTCGGCACGCCAATTAGTCTTTTGAATATCGCAATATCAATGTTCACTTGCGCAACTATGCAAGCAAAGAAACCGAAGAGCCGCGCGCTGCTCGGCCAGCTCAGCGACATGGACCTGCGCCTCTTGCGGGTCTTCAAGGGCGTCGTGCAGTGCGGCGGGATGGCGGCGGCCGAGCTGGAGCTGAACATCGGCATCTCGACCATCAGCCGGCATGTGAAGGATCTCGAGACGCGCCTGGGCCTCGTGCTGTGCCGGCGCGGCCGCGCGGGCTTCACGCTGACGCCCGAGGGCCAGACGGTCTACGAGGAGACGCTGCGCCTGCTCGCGTCGATGGAGGCGTTCCGCAGCCGGGTGGATGGCATCCACGACCGGATGGGCGGCGAGCTGCACGTCGCGGTGTTCGACAAGACCGCGACCAACCCGAACGCGCGCCTCGGCGACGCGATCCGCCAGTTCGCCGACGAAGCGCCGGATGTCGCGCTGAACCTGCACGTCGCGTCGATCAACGAGGTCGAGCGCGGGATCATCGACGGCAGCTACCAGGTCGGGATCATCCCGGCGCACCGCAGCTCCGGCAGCCTCGTGTATGCCGAGCTGTTCGACGAGCGGATGCTGCTGTACTGCGGCCGCCAGCACCCGCTGTTCGATGCGCCGCACGGCAAGCTCACGTGGACGACGATCCGCCACCACGCGTTCGCGGGGCTCGGCTTCCATTCGCCGAACATGGAGCTGAGCCATCGCGCGAAGCTCACGCGCAGCGCGACCGCGTCCGACCAGGAGTCGATCGCGACGCTGATCCTGTCCGGGCGGTATCTCGGCTTTTTGCCGGATCATTACGCGGAGAGCTTCGAGAACAAGGGACTGATGCAGGCGGTTGCGCCGCACCGGTTCAACTACCGGTGCCGGTTCGTGAGCTTGTTGCGGCGCTCGCCGCGGCCTTCAAGGGCGGCGTTGTTGTTCCAGTCGTGCCTGGAAGCCGCGCATGCTGCCGGGCGGCAGAATGGCGCGGGCGCGTGACGGCGGCGGTCAATCCTTGCGCATGCAAAGGTTATCGCGTCAATTGTCGCGACAGCAGGCACAATACGTTCCGCCGATGACGCCGGCCGCACACGCGTTCGATACTCGAACATGATCGCTTCGTGCCGCCGGCGTCCGTTCTTCCGATGCCGTCATGAGCCACACGATTCCCGACCCTGCCGCCGCGCCCGCGCGCAGCCCGAACGCCCCCCGCTTCCTGCTGTTCCTGATCTGCCTGTTCGCGTCGGCCGGGCAGCTCGCGATCGACATCTACGTGCCCGCGCTGCCCGCGATGGCGCGCTACTTCGCCACGTCGCCGCAGGCGATCCAGTCGAGCGTATCCGGCTACATGGCCGCCTACGCATTCGGCCAGCTCGTGTTCGGGCCGATCGCCGACGCCTATGGCCGCAAACGCGTGCTGGCTTTCGGGCTGGTGGTCTATACGATCGGCTGCCTGCTGTCGCTCGGCGCGCAGAACCTGGAAACGTTTCTGCTGGCCCGCTGCCTGCAGGGCTTCGGCATCGCGACCACCAACCTGATGGCGAAGGCCATCATCACCGATTCGTTCACCGGCCAGGCGCTGTTGCATGCGTTCACCTACATGTCGATCGCATGGGGGCTCGCGCCGATCGTCGCGCCCGTGATCGGCGCCCATCTGCAGACGTGGTTCGGCTGGCAGGCGTGCCTCGTGTTCCTGCTCGTCTATTCGCTGCTGATGTGGGCAGTGCTGTGGCGCTATCGCGAGACCTTGCCACGGCCGGTGCGGCTCGAACCGCGGACGCTGATCGCGAACACGGGCAAGGTGCTGTCGAGCCCCGTGTTCCAGAGCTGCTTCCTCGCGCAGGGGCTGTGCTACAGCATCCTGCTCGTGTTCAACATCGTCGGGCCGTTCATGGTGCAGAACACGCTGCACAAGCCGCCGACCTATTTCGGCTATCTCGCGCTCGGCATCGGGATGATGTATTTCCTCGGCGGCCTGTCGAACCGCGTGCATGGCCCGCGCCTGCCGTCCCCGGAGCGTCGGCTGCACATCGGCGTGCGCGTGATGGCAGCCGCGGCGATCGCGATGCTCGTGCTCGCGCTGACGGTCGGCCTGCGGGTCTGGACGCTCGCCGCGCCGGTGCTCGTGATGGGCTTCTGCGCCGGTGCGATGTATCCGACGCTGATGGCCAAGGGCAATTCGCTGTTCCCGCACATCGCGGGCCTGACGAGCGCGATCCTCGGCTGTGCGCTGCTGCTCGTGTCGTCGGCGATGATGGGGCTCGCGGGCTTCGTGTCGGTGCATGTGCTGACGCCGCTCGCGGTGTTCTTCGTGATTCTTGCGGTCACGGTGGTCGTGATGGTGACGAAGCTGCTGCGGCATCTTGCGCAGCAGGAGCAGGCGGGCGCGGTGGCGGGCGGGAGCGGCGAGGCGGCATAGGCGGCCGATTCGCGCCATGCTCTGCGATAATGCCGGCTCCGCCGACCTCCGCCCGCCACCATGACGCCCCCGTCCGCCCCGCTCCCCACCGACCTGCCGCCGATCTCCTGCCTGCCCGGCGACGCGCTGCCGTGGCTGCCGATGAGCCCGGACCTGCCGGGCCTCGAGATCAAGTACCTGCACATCAACGCGGCCGAGGACACGCTGACCGCGCTCTTGAAGATGCCCGCCGGCGGCACGCTGCCGCGCCATCGCCACGACGGCCAGGTATTCGTCTATACGCTGCAGGGCGCGTGGCGCTACCGTGAATACGACTGGGTCGCGCACGCCGGCTCGACGGTGCTCGAGCCGGCCGGCTCGGTCCATACGCCGGAGACGCTCGGCGGCGACGGCGCGGACGTGATCACCTTCAACGTGATGCGCGGCGACCTCGTGCTGCTCGACGACGACGGCCGCGAGACCGCGCGGGAGAATTGCCGCGTCGCGCTGCTGCGGCAGCGCAAGCATGCGCGCACGGCGCCGGATGCCGCCGCGCCGTTCGTCACGCGCTGAGCGCTACGGCATCCTCGCCGTTCAAGCAACCGTCGCCACCATCAAAGTCGTACCGGCAACGCCAGCGTCGACTGCCTGGTCGGATCGAACTCGAACTTCACACCGAAGCGTTCGCCCGGATTGACCGGCTGCCCGTACAGGCTGTCGAAGGTATCCAGCACGATACCGATACGATGGCCGGCCGGCACGTCATAGGCTGTCCCGGAAAACTCGATCGGAAAATCGATCGTCGCCCCCGGTGTGGCCCGGTGCAGCGAGCGCGTGCCATGCGTAATCAGCGTACCCACGCCGAGTGCATCGACGTCGTACAGATACGCGACCACCTGGGCACGCGCCTGCGACGGCGTCACGCGCAGGTTCAGCGTCGGAATGCCGCGCAGGTGCATCGGCGACCGGAGCGGCGCGCCTTCATAGCGCACGCCTGCCGCAAGGTTCACCGTCGACAACGCGTTCACCACGGGCGCCCCCACGCTTTCGCCGAAGGTCGACAGCACTGGAATGGGGCCGCTCGTCGCCGTGGTGTCGAAGAGATTCTGGATCAGGTCGGAGCCCGGCGTCCGGTTCGGCGCGCCCAGCAGGTCGCCCGCCGTACCTTTCGCACATAAGCAGCTCCGATCCCAGCGGATCGGGCCGCGCGGCCCGACGTACAGCGTCTGCGTACTGACGTTGCTGGCCGGCCACGTTTCGAACACATCCCTCGTATCGGTGAACTTGACCTGCATCGAGACCTTCGGCTCGGTATCCACGCCGTTCCGTACGCCCTTCAGCCAGCGGTCGAACCAGCGGTGCGCCTGATCGTACGGATAGTTCGGCACACCGAGCACCGCGCCGCCGACTTCCGCCTGCGCATGAACACCGGAGCTCAACAGCAACTTTTTGGGGCCGGTGAGTGCCGCAAACATCCTCATCGACGAATTCGGCGTGAACATGTCGTCCTGAAAATTCTTGCCGATGAACACCGGCGCGCCGCGCCGGTTGATGGCGTCGATATAGGACGAAGGCGAACGAACCTTGGCCCATGCGCGGATCTCGTTGATCTTGGCTTCGGATGTGTTCGGATCGAGCAGCGCATTGATGTACTGATCCACGATCGGATCGAGACGCCCCGTCACCTTCCCCGACAGGAACAGGAGAGCCGACCAGGTCGCGTTCGGGGAGTCCCCCTGATACAACTGGTCGGCCAGATCGCCCCACCCCGAAAACGCGACCGCCGTCTTCAGCCGTGGGTCATGAGCCAGCGCCAGCAACGACATACCCGCGCCGTAGGAGATGCCGCTGACGGCCAGCCGGTCAGCGTCCGCCTGCGTATTGGCGATCATCCAGTCCACCACCGACGAGACGTCCTGCACGTCCTGCGGACTCGCCACGCCAACCTGTCCGCCCGACAGGTAGAAGCCGCGGGCCGTATAGCTCACGACGATATAGCCATCCTGCGCGAGGCGTTGCTGCTGGCCGCGATACTCGATGAAATCCGGCGCGGCCCAACTGGCGATCATGACGATGCTCGGAAACTTCTGATCCGCGCTGACGATTTTTGGCAGTGCGGCATTCGCGGTCAGCTTCGTACCGTCCGGCATCGTCACGATGAGATTGTTGACCCAGCACGTGCCGTCCTTCGGCGAAACCACCCCCGGAAACGCGGACGTCGTGGTATTGATCGCTGCCTCGGCCGGCGTCGCCGGTCGGCATGCAATCGCGGCATGCGACAAGGACGCCGCCAGCGCCAAACCAAGGCCGGCGAACAAACGCAGAATATTCATAAATTCCCCTTAGCAATAAAAGTAAAGCACAACACCTCTTCATCCGGGCAGTGACGCCCGCCCACCCCAACGCCCATCTAGTTAGCATGCTTTACTAATTTGCTGTCAACACAACAACTCCATTTAGAGCTCGCCACCTAAATTAAAGTGTCATATACCACCACCCACTCCTCCAGTTTGAATTGATCAATTCAAATTCACATTAGATTTGTCATGCTAACTATATTCATCATGATTGACGCTCAAATCGTCAACAGACTTTTTCATGCCCCACATCTTTTCAGGCCATGAGGCACGCCCTAAAAGATCTCCGGCGAATCCTCTCAAGCAACCGAATCAACGCGGCGAGCGAACGGCACTCATCCGTAAAACATCTGCCAAAGACGCTCGAGCGTGAGATTCGCGCTTTCGATCTCGCGAAATTCCCGCGCCGCCAACGCCGGGGTATCAAGCACTCAGACCACGTCGCCCCTCCCGCTGCCACCACGCGCCGCACTTCAATCCGCTCTAAACGAGGAATGACCGACATGCAACATGAATAGAAATACTGAATGAATTGTTAAAAAAGCCTGAAATCAAATCTGAACGAGTTTATCTGCACGCATGCGCTTTTCTTGCGCCACACCGCTAATAGCACTTTCTCTCGCCTGCCGTTCACGCGCCGGACATCTTTCTCCATGACAGGCGTCCCTTCCAGCTTGCGAGCACGAAAGCAGACTCAATCGTCACCGCCATGATTGACCGTCTTGCCGACCAGTACAGGCAAGATGTCCGGGGCAGCTTCTTCTCGTGCCCGCACGACCACCGCCACCGCCGTTCGCGCAGTTTCGAACGGCGGCAAGCCCCGCTTTGACTTCCCCCAGCGCGTGCACTAGATTCGAACGACGCGACTCGACGCGGCGCGCAAGGAGCACTGCCATGACGCCCTGGGAAATTCAAGGCACCGAACTGATGAACTGCAATTGCTCATACGGTTGCCCTTGCCAGTTCAGCGCGCCGCCGACCAACGGCTTTTGCGAAGCGATGGGCGCGATTTCGATCGGCAGCGGCCATTACGGCGACGTGCGGCTCGATGGCGTCAACCTCGCGGTGGTGTTCCAGTGGCCGGGCCCCATCCACGAAGGCAAGGGCAAGTGCCAGCCGATCGTCGACGAACGGGCCAGCCCGGCGCAGCGCGACGCCGTTCTGAAAATCATGACGGGGCAGGACACCGAACCGTTCGCCACGATGTTCTCGGTATTCGCGTCGACGCTCGAGCACGCGTTCGATCCGATCTTCGCGAAAATCGACTTCGACGTGGACGTCGACGCCCGGCGCGGCCGGATTCATGTCGAAGGCATTTTCGACGTCGTCGGGGAACCGATCCGCAATCCGGTGACGGGCGCCGAACATCGCGCCCGGATCGACCTGCCGCACGGCTTCGAATACGAACTGGCCGAGATCGGCTCCGGCACCAGCCGTTCGCGCGGAAACATCGCACTGGATCTCAAGGATACCTACGCGCAATTCGCGCGACTGCACATGAACAACACGGGACTGATCCGGCATCGCACCGCCGCATGATCGGCATCGACCCGCTCCTCAGGCACGAGCGCGTCGTCACCGCGCTCGGCATGGCCGCCGTCGTCGCGCTGTCGTGGCACTACCTGTGGACAGGCGCGGGAATGGGCATGTCGGCGCTCGACATGACGGCCGTCACGCTCTTCCCGCATCGCCTGCCGCACGGCATCGGCAGCATGGATCCGTCGTTGGCGACCGTGATCGTCATGTGGTGGACGATGATGATCGCGATGATGACGCCCGGCGCTACGCCGCTCATCTTTCTGTACCGGCGCGTCTTGCGACATTACGACGGGGCCGATGGGGCGTCGCCCGCGCCGTCGCTGGTGCTACTGGCCGGCTACCTGACGGCCTGGCTGGCGTTTTCGATCGGTGCGGCATCGCTGCAGAAAATGCTGCAGCCAACCGGCCTCATTTCGGCAATGATGCTGTGGTCGAAAAGTGCGCTCCTTTCCGCGATCGTTCTGGCCGCGGCCGGGATTTATCAGCTTTCGCCGTTCAAACGCGCTTGCCTCACGCAATGCAGGTCGCCGGTGAAGTTCCTCACCACGCATTGGCGGCCGGGCGTCGCCGGCAGTTTCCGGCTCGGACTGCGCCACGGCCTTTACTGCATCGGCTGCTGCTGGCTGCTGATGGCACTTCTGTTCGTCGGCGGCGTGATGAATCTCGTCTGGATCGCCGCGCTGTCGCTCGTCGTCTTCGCGGAGAAGATCCTGCCCGGCGGCGAACGCATCGGCCGCGCGCTGGGCGTCGTATTGATCGCATGGGCCGGCGCGACGCTGCTGGCGTGATCGACATCCTTCCCTTACCGGATCATCGGTGCGGCAATTCGGCTTTCCTTGTCGGGTGCGATGTGCGGCTCGGTTGGCGAATTCGCCCCTGCAAGCACATCGAACCTTGATGGCCGCCGCCGAAACCAAGAATCAACGTACCGACAATCGGCGTCGACGATCTGGAAACGGCAATGCGCTTCTACCGCGACGGCCTGGGCCTGGAAACGGAAGGCATCGTCGGCACGGAGTTCGAACATGGCGCGGTCTCGTTCTTCGATCTCCAGAGCAGCCTGAAACTGCGCTGTTTCGCCTCGCCGACATTGCGCACGACGCCGGAATGCCCGTCTCCGGACGCGGCGCGACCGAGTTCACGATCGGTCACAACGTGGACAGCGCGCAGGAGCGCCGACGAAATGATGCAGCAGGCGGTCGCCGCCGGCGCGCGGCTCGTGAAGCCGGCTGGCACGACCTTCCGGGGCGGTTATTCCGGATACTTTCAGGATCCGGACGGCCGTCTGCGGGAAGTGGTGTTCAATTCGGCCTTCGTTCCCGGGGATTGACGGTCATCGCGCCGGCTCCGTCGGCGGCTCCGCCCGTGTCCCCGCCAGCAGCGCCACCGCGCACGCCGCGAGCAGCGCGGCGATCATCAGCATCGCCGGATCCATGCTGCCGGTGCGCGTGCGGATCGTGCCGACGATCCACGGCGTGATCATTCCGCTCGACACGCCGATGCTGCTGATCAGCGCGATCCCGCCGGCCGCGCCCGCGCCCGAGAAATACCCGGACGGCATCGCCCAGAACACCGGGTGCGCGGCGAAGATCAGCATCGCGGCCAGCGACAGCAGCGCCATCATCGCGACGATGCTCGGCAGGTGCAGCGTCAGCAGCGCGAGCGCCACCGCGCCGCCGAGCGCGCAGGCGGCGAAATGCCTGCGCCGTTCGCGTTTGCGGTCCGAGCGCCGCGCAATCGCGATCAGGCCCGCCGCGCCGATCGCATTCGGCACGATCGACAGCAGGCTGATATGCACGACGTCGTGGATGCCGAATTCGCGGATCATCAGCGGCATCCAGAACAGCAGCATCAGCAGTGCGGTGGTCAGCGAGAAGTACACGAACGCGAACAGGTACGTGCGCGGCTCGGCGAGCACCGCGCGCAGCGACGCCGCCGCGCGCGCGGGCGCCTGCGCGCGGTCGGCCGCGAGATCGTCGGCGAGCCGGCGGCGGTCGTCCGGCGTCAGCCACGCGGCCTGTTCGGGCCGGTCGCACAGCCAGAACCATGCGAAAGCGCCGAGCAGGATCGCGGGCGCCCCCTCGATCGCGAACATCCATTGCCAGCCGTGCAGCCCGAGCACGCCCGACATGCCGCGCATGATCCAGCCCGACAGCAGCCCGCCGACCATCCCCGCCACCGCGACGCCCGCGTAGAAGATCGACAGCACCGACGCGCGCCGCCGCGCCGGGTACCAGTACGTCAGGTAGAACACGAGGCCCGGGAAGAAGCCGGCCTCGAACACGCCGAGCAGGAAGCGCAGCGCGTAGAACTGCCGCGCGCTGTCGACGGTGATCATCGCGACCGACACCGCGCCCCACAGCACCAGGATCCGCGCGAACGTGCGGCGCGCGCCGAAGCGGCGCAGCAATGCATTGCTCGGCACCTCGAACAGCACGTAGCCGACGAAGAACAGCACCGCGCCGAGGCTGTACATCGCGTCGGTCAGGCCGAGATCCTGCCGCATCTGCAACTGCGCGAAGCCGATGTTGCTGCGGTCGAGGATCGACACGATGTAGCAGACGAACAGGAACGGCACGATGCGCATGCCGATGCGGCGGTACAGCGCGTCGTCCGCGGGCGTGCCGGCATCGGACGTGCCTGCATCGGGCGTACCGGCTTCGGACGTACCGGCTTCGGACGTGCCGGCATCGGACGTACCGGCATCCGGCGTGCCGGCGGCGGGTGCGACGCCGCGCGCCGCTACCGCTCGTAGAGGAGCAGACATCGGTTGTCTCCTGAATGGTTTCTGTCCGGCCCGGCCGGATTCACCGCGCCGGGCGGGCCGCCGTCGCTCACGCCCGCCGCGCGGGCTCGCCCTTCACGCCAAACATCAGCGCGGCGCCGCTCGCGACCAGCAGCGCCGCCAGCAGGTACACCGCGAGATCCATGCTGCCGGTGCGGGTGCGAATCAGGCCGATCACCCACGGGCTGACGATGCCGCTCGTGATGCCGATGCTGCTGATCAGCGCGATCCCGCCCGCCGCGGCCTTGCCGGACAGATGCGCGGTCGGCACCGCCCAGAAGATCGGCAGCGCGGCGAAGATCAGCGTCGCCGCGATCGACAGGCACGCGAGCATCGCCGCGAAGCTGTGCAGGTGCAGCGTCAGCGCGGCCAGCGCGAGCCCGCCGCCGACGGTGCAGAAAGCGAAATGCCGGCGGCGCTCACCGGTGCGATCGGAGCGGCGCGCGATCAGGATCAGGCCGACCGCGCCGATCGCGTTCGGCACGACCGTATAGAGGCTCACCGCGACGACGTCGGTCACGCCGAAATCGCGGATCATCAGCGGCATCCAGAAGTTGAGCGTCAGCGACGCGCAGGTCAGCGAGAAATAGATGAACGCGAACAGGTACACGCGCGGGTTCAGCAGCGCGGCGGCGAAGCTGCGCGAGTCATGCGCGCCGTGCGCCGTATCGCGGCCCTGCCCGCCCGCACACAGCACCGTGACGCGCGCCTTCTCGTCCGGCGTGAGCCACGCGGCATCCTGCGGCCGGTCGACCAGGTAGCCGAACGCGACGAACGCGAGCACGATCGCCGGCGCGCCTTCGATCGCGAACATCCATTGCCAGCCGTACAGGCCAAGCACGCCGCTCATGTCGCGCATGATCCAGCCCGACACGAGCCCGCCGAGCACGCCCGCGACCGCGACGCCCGCGAAGAACACCGAGATCGCCGCCGCGCGCCGGTTCGCCGGGAACCACCAGGTCAGGTAGAGCACGATGCCGGGAAAGAAGCCGGCCTCGAACACGCCGAGCAGGAAGCGCAGCACGTAGAAATGCGACGGCGTCGACACGAACATCATCCCCGTCGACGCGAGGCCCCACAGCAGCATGATCCGCGTGAACGTGCGGCGCGCGCCGAAGCGCGCGAGCAGCAGGTTGCTCGGCACTTCGCAGAACACGTAGCCGACGTAGAACACGGCCGCGCCGAGCCCGTACATCGCATCGCTGAAGCCGAGGTCGTGCTTCATCTGCAGTTGCGCGAAGCCGATGTTGATGCGGTCGAGGAACGACACGACGTAGCAGAGGAACAGGAACGGGATGATCCGCCACGCGATCTTGCGGAACAGCAACGCGTCGCCGGAAGCCGATGCGGACGCGGACGCGGCTGCAACCGCCGCGTCGGCAGGAAGGGTCTGGGGCATGTCTCTCTCCAAACACTGCGCGAATCGAGCGCGCAGCAGTCTCCGAGGGCGTGCGTGCGCCCTGCTTTCTTGTGAGATCGAGGATCGCGGCGGCCTCGTTGCGGCCGCCGCTACGGAAGAGCGAGGCATCCGCCCGGACGCCCCGCCGTCAGCCGCCGCTCAGTCCTGCAGCGCGGCCCACATTTCCTTGTCGCGCTCGGCGGTCCAGATGCGCGGATGCGCGATCCCGCTCGCCTCGTCGAACGCGCGCGACACGTCGAACGGCAAACAGTGTTCGTAGATGAACACATGGCCGAACTTCGGGTCCATCGCCTCGCGCGTGAGCGCCATCGCGGCCTTCAGGTCGAGCTTGCGCTCGACCGCCTTGCGGCCCTGCGCGAGCAGCGTCGTGACGAAATCCTTCGTGTAGTCGAGGCCCTGGTTCACTTCGGCCGGGTTCAGCAGCGCGGGGCCGCGGCCCGGCACGAGCTTCTCGGCGCCCAGCGCGCGCAGCGCCTCGAGCGTGGCCGGCCACTGCTCGAGCTGCGCGTCGCCGCAATAGCACGCGGCGTCGTATTCGACGAGGTCGCCGGAGAACAGCACCTTCTGCGACGGCAGCCACACGACCGTGTCGCCCTTCGTGTGGCCCGAGCCGAGATGCATGATCTTCACTTCGAGCTTGCCGAGGAACAGCGTGATCTCGCGCTCGAACACGAGCGTCGGCCAGGTCAGGCCCGGCACCGTCTCGACGCCCGCGAACAGGCGCGGGAAGCGCTCGATCTCCGACCGCATGTCGGCCTCGCCGCGCTCGACGATCATCTCGTAGGTGCCGCGGCTCGCGATCACCTGCTGCGCACCTTCGGCGAAATACGCGGACGCGCCGAGCACGCG
>Ga0157367_1000044_pt1 | contig 62624 bp, 70 predicted proteins | sample AttbisABBM2_FD_113142 | JGI IMG/M metagenome (GOLD analysis project Ga0157367, IMG submission 113142) | Fungus gardens microbial communities from leaf cutter ant in Botucatu, State of São Paulo, Brazil - Atta bisphaerica ABBM2 | ecosystem: Host-associated > Fungi > Mycelium > Unclassified ... | reverse complement strand
TATACTTACACGGTGATCCCGGCACTGGTGATGATCTGGATCCTGTCCCACATTGAGCGCGGCGTGGATCGCATTACTCCGGCCGTTACCAAAAACTTCCTGAAACCGATGCTGATTGTGCTGATTGCTGCCCCTATTGCGATTGTGCTGATTGGTCCGATCGGCATCTGGATCGGCAGCGGTATTTCGGCGCTGGTCTACACCATCCATGGCTATCTTGGCTGGCTGTCGGTTGCGATTATGGGTGCCATCTGGCCGCTGCTGGTGATGACCGGGATGCATCGTGTGTTCACGCCGACCATCATCCAGACCATTGCCGAAACCGGCAAAGAGGGCATGGTGATGCCGTCAGAAATTGGTGCCAACCTGTCGCTGGGCGGATCGTCGCTGGCAGTGGCGTTTCGCACCAAAAATCGTGAACTGCGCCAGACGGCACTGGCAGCAGCAGCGTCTGCCATCATTGCCGGCATTTCTGAACCGGCGCTGTATGGCGTGGCGGTTCGTCTGAAACGGCCGCTGATCGCCTGTCTGATCAGCGGTTTTATCTGCGGCGCGGTCGCGGGCATTGGCGGGCTGGCCAGCCACTCGATGGCCTCGCCTGGCCTCTTCACCAGCGTACAGTTCTTCGACCCGGCTAATCCCATGAGTATCGTCTGGGTCGGCGCGGTCATGGTGTTGTCGGTGGTGCTGTCGTTTGTGCTGACGCTGCTGCTAGGGTTTGAAGATATTCCTGAAGCGCAAACTGAAACCAAATCCGAATCCAGTCCCGCCGCGCAATCTGCGCCTGTTACCGAACGCACCAACGCGATTAATAGCCACTAAAGGAAAGGGTCACGCTGACCCGGAAAAGAGGATTGCATGTCTGATTCAAGGTTCCCGCAAGGGTTTTTATGGGGCGGCGCGTTAGCCGCCAACCAGAGTGAAGGCGGCTATCGTGAGGGCGGAAAGGGCTTAACCACCGTCGATATGATCCCGCATGGCCCACACCGACTGGCGGTCAAACTGGGTCTGGAAAAGCGCTTTACGCTGCGGGATGATGAATTTTATCCCAGCCATGATGCCATCGATTTCTATCACCGCTATCCGGAAGATATTGCGCTGATGGCGGAAATGGGGTTCAGCGTGTTTCGCACATCAATTGCCTGGAGCCGCCTCTATCCCAATGGCGATGAACTGACGCCCAATCCGGAGGGCATCGCTTTTTACCGCGCGGTGTTTGAGGAGTGCCGGAAATATAATATCGAACCGCTGGTTACGCTCTGTCATTTCGATGTGCCGATGCATCTGGTGACCGAATATGGCTCATGGCGCAATCGTAAAATGGTCGACTTCTTTGCCCGCTATGCCCGTAGCTGTTTCGAGGCGTTTGATGGCCTGGTGAAATACTGGCTGACCTTCAACGAGATCAACATCCTGCTACACAGCCCGTTTTCCGGTGCGGGTCTGGTGTTCGAACCGGATGAAAACAGGGAGCAGGTGAAGTATCAGGCGGCACATCACGAACTGGTCGCCAGCGCGCTGGTCACGCGAATTGCGCATGAAGTCAATCCGACGAATCAGGTCGGCTGCATGCTGGCAGGCGGCAACTTCTATCCGTGGTCCAGCAAACCGCAAGATGTCTGGGCAGCGCTGGAAAAAGATCGTGAAAACCTGTTCTTTATTGATGTCCAGGCACGCGGTGCTTATCCGGCTTATGCTGCGCGCGTGTTCCGTGAAAAAGGTGTCACGCTTGAGATCGCTGACGGCGATGCCGATATCCTGAAAAACAGCGTCGATTTTGTCTCGTTCAGTTATTACGCCTCTCGCTGCGCCTCGGCGGAGATGAACGAACAGAACAGCAGCGCGGCCAATGTGGTGAAATCCCGGACCAACCCTCATGTGCCACGTAGCGAGTGGGGCTGGGGCATCGATCCACTGGGCTTACGCATTACCATGAATATGATGTACGACCGCTATCAGAAGCCGCTTTTCCTGGTGGAAAATGGTCTGGGCGCGCGCGATGAAATCGATGCGAATGGCGAGATCAATGACGACTACCGCATCAGCTATCTGCGCGAGCATATCCGCGCCATGGCCGATGCCATAGAGGATGGAGTCCCGGTGATCGGCTACACCAGTTGGGGCTGTATCGATCTGGTGGCCGCTTCGACCGGTGAAATGAGCAAGCGCTACGGTTTTGTCTATGTTGATCGGGACGATCTTGGGAACGGTACGCTGGCGCGCACGCGAAAGAAATCGTTCTGGTGGTATAAGAAAGTGATTGCCAGTAACGGGGCAGATCTTGAGTGACACCGTCACTTAAAAGTAATATCTGAGCGCCCTGCTCCGCATCAGCCGGGCCAGAGCAGAACGCTCACGCATGCGTTGTGCTCCGGCAATAATTATCGTATAATGAATGTCTCCGAGGGGTGTCCTGTAACGGGCTGAGATGGCGCAAGCCGAACCCTTTGAACCTGATCTGGGTCATGCCAGCGAAGGGACGGGTCGGCAGATTTTCTGCCCTATCTACTGCACTATCCCCTGTTCCAGACCGTATGCCCGGATCTCCCTGCTACTGGAGATCCTATGACACATCCGCTTTTCGAAACCGGCTTTTATGGTCGTCTGCGCCAGCAGGCGGGCACGCAATGGCACGATTATGTCAGGCACAATTTTGTGCAGCAGCTCGGACACGGCACGCTGCCACCCGCCGCTTTTCGTCACTATCTCACCCAGGATTATCTGTTTCTGCTGCACTTCGCCCGTGCATGGGGTCTGTTGATCAGCAAACTCTCAGAACCGGCTACATTACGCAGCGCGACGGCATCGCTGAACGCCATTATCAGCGAACTGCCGCTGCATCTGGCTTACTGCCAGCAGTGGGGCATCAGCGAAGAGGCGATGGCGAGCGAAACGGAGGCAATGGAAACGATCAACTACACCCGTTACGTGCTGGACGTGGGTCACACCGGAGATGCGCTGGAGCTGATGACGGCGCTGATGCCATGCGTCGCCGGTTATGCGGAAATCGGCCTGAGGCTGCTGGAGGATCCCGCGACCCGCTTCGGGGGGAATCCTTACGCGGCATGGATTGAGAATTACGGTGATGAGTCCTACCTGGCGGGCGTCGGTTCTTCACTGATGCTGTTTGAAACTCTGGCTCAGCAGCGCGCCGGTGAACAGCGTATTAACTCACTGTCGGAGATTTTCACCACCGCAACCCGGCTGGAAGCGGCATTCTGGCAGATGGGGCTTAATTATGCTGACTGTCTGCAGGTCAGCTCATGACGCGGCTGAACGCTGCCGTGCCGCCGGGTATTTCCGTTCGCCAGCTCTGCCTGACGCTGGATCAGCAGCAACTGTTCACTAAGCTCAATCTGGAGATCGCGGGCGGTGCATTGACCGCTTTACTGGGGGCCAGCGGTGTGGGTAAAAGCAGCCTGATGCGGGTGATTGCCGGTCTGACGCTGCCCACTTCGGGACAGATTAACGGCAGCGATGGTCTGCCGCTGGCCGGGCGCATTGCCTGGATGGGGCAGCAGGATTTGCTCTATCCGTGGCTGACGGTGGAACAGAACGTCTGCCTCGCCAGTCGTCTGAAAGGTGAGAAAGCCGATCGCGATCTGGCACAGCATCTTCTGGCGCGGGTGGGCCTGAGCCACTGTGCCCGTGCGCGACCTGCGACACTTTCGGGCGGTATGCGTCAGCGTGTGGCGCTGGCGCGAACACTCTACACCCGACAGCCGATTGTGCTGATGGATGAGCCTTTCTCCGCGCTGGATGCACTGACCCGCACGCAGATTCAGACCCTGGCGTCAGATATGCTGGCCGGGCATACCGTGCTGCTGATCACTCATGATGCCGCGGAAGCCTGTCGCCTCGGTCATCACCTGCTGGTAATGGGTTCCGCAGGCATCGAAACCTGCCCGCCACTGCAGGGCCAGCCACCGCGGGCGGCAGATGACATCAGCGTGATTCAGAGTCAGGCCACCTTGCTGAAACAGCTAAGCAGGCTGGCCGGATGAAATTACGTTTCGCCGCGCTTCGCCGTGGAGTCATGCTCTCAGCTGGGTTAATTGCGCTGTGGTGGCTCGCCACGCTCACTTCCGTTCCGGCCTTTCTGCTGCCCTCGCCCGCTGCGGTTGCTACCGCACTGTGGGACAACACTGGCTATCTCGGCCATCACAGCCTGATCACCCTGACTGAAATCCTCAGCGGTATGGCGCTCGGCGTGCTGCTGGGCGCGGTGCTGGCACTGGGCATGACCTTTTCACCGTGGTTACAGCGCTGGATGATGCCGCTGGTGATCACCAGTCAGGCGATTCCGGTATTTGCCCTGGCACCGCTATTGGTGCTCTGGTTTGGCTTTGGCATGAGCGCCAAAGTCGCGATGGCGGTACTGGTGATCTTCTTCCCTGTTACCTCCGCCTTTTTTGATGGACTGCGTCGCGTCACGCCTGGCTATCTCGATTTGGCTCGCACGATGGGCGCTTCACGTGCAGCGCAACTGCGCCATGTCCGGCTGTTAGCCGCACTGCCCGCCCTGGGTTCGGGCTTGCGGATGGCAGCCGCCGTCGCGCCCATTGGCGCCATCATAGGTGAATGGGTCGGTTCGGCTGAAGGGCTGGGCTACGTGATGCTGAATGCCAACGCCCGGATGCAGAGCGATCTCTGTTTCGCCGCCCTGTTTATTCTGGTGCTGATGACACTGACCCTCTGGTTGATCATCGATCTTCTGCTTCGCCGCCTGATTACCTGGACTCCCGAGCCACACTGACGACCCTACTGATGAGAAAAACTATGACTAAAACGCCCCTGATTGTCCTGCTGTTCAGCGCCACCTTAGCCTCGCAGGCTCAGGCAATTGAAAAACTGACGCTGGTGCTCGACTGGTATATCAATCCCGACCATGCACCCATTATGGTGGCGCAGCAAACCGGAGCATTTGCGGCAGAGGGTCTGGAGGTTAACATTGTGCCACCTTCCGACCCCGCGCTGCCGCCGCGGCTGGTGGCTGCTAAGCAGGCGGACTTAGCGATAACGTATCAGCCGCAGCTGCATTTTTTCGCCGACCAGGGACTGCCGCTGATGCGGGTGGGCACGCTGATTAATTCGCCGCTGAATACGCTGATGACGCTGGACAAAACGGTAAGAAAACCAGCGGACTTAAAAGGAAAACGCATCGGCTATTCCGTCAGCGGCATTGAAGAAGCGACGCTGGCGACGATGCTGAGCCATGACGGTATCAGGGCCGATCAGGTAAAGCTGGTTAACGTCAATTTTCAGCTTACCAGCGCCCTGATGACCGGACAGGTTGATGCGGTGATTGGCGGCTATCGCAATATCGAAGCCCTGGAGATGACGCTTGCTGGCAAAGATCCGGTAGTGCTTAACGTCGAGGATTATGGCGTGCCGGCCTATGACGAGCTGATCATCGTTGCTAACCGCGATGAGGCGCATTCGGAGAAAATTAAAAAGTTTCTGCGGGCACTGAAGAAGGGAAATGCCCAGTTGCAGGCACATCCTGAAGAAAGCTGGCAGGCATTTGCACAGGCGCATCCAGAGCTGAATACACCGCTAAACCATCAGGCATGGCAGGCTACGCTGCCGCTGTTCGCCGCCGATCCGGCCAGACTGGATCGCGCACGCTATGAGGCTTATGAGCAATTTTTGTTTGATAACAAGCTGATTAAGCACATCACTCCGGTTGAGCGTTACGCCATCGGCAGTGAGTGATCAGCGCGCCCGCAGCCGGTGCTGCGGGCGGGTTGACTAACGTGACTTTGGATAAAGCCAGTGTTCAATGTCGCTGGCTGGCAGCGGTTTTGAAAAGAAGTAGCCCTGAATCTGATCGCAGCCGTAGGTTTTCAACAGTCCCAGCGTGGCTTCTGCTTCCACACCTTCGGCCAGCACGGTGTAATTCAGCTCTTTCAGCATCCCGATGATGCATCTGACGATGATTTTGGATGCGTCGTCCTCGCCCATACGCGAGATCAGCGATCGGTCGATCTTAATCACATCCAGCGGGATATCCTGCAGGTAGCTGATATTGCTGTAGCCAACGCCGAAATCATCCAGCGAGATCACAAAGCCATGCGATTTCAGCGCTTCCAGCCCTTTAATCGCCACATCGCTTTTGGTGATCAGTTCATTCTCCAGACACTCAATACCCATAATCGAGTTAGGTAACTGTGCCGCCGCTAATTTCGCCACCAGTTGGTCGGCAAAATCAGGCCTGGCGAAGTCGCGTTCACTGACGTTGATCGAGACCGGAATCAGGTTGTAATCGCGATTCCAGCGCGCCAGTTGCTCAAGCGCATGATCAATAACCCAGTTGGTCAGATCGGAGATCAGGTTGGTTTTACCCGCTAGCGGAATGAACTCTGATGGGAAAAGCTCACCCCGCTCAGGATGATTCCAGCGAATCAGCGCCTCCAGCCCGACCGTTTTACCGGTTTTGAGACACACTTTGGGCTGCCAGGCGAGATACAGCTCTTCATCTTTCTTCAGCGCCTGAGCCAGATCGTTCATGATCATAAAATCATCGGTGCGCCGCGAGTCGTAACTCTCGTCAAACGACATCGCACTGATGTTCTCATCAATCGCTTCATGTAGCGCGCTGACGGCCTGACGCACCGTTTCGTTGGCATCCATCTGTCCCGGTACAAACTCTGTTTCGCCGGTAAAAACATCCAGGTCGAGCGTGATATTTTCCGCCAGATCGGCCCGCATGCCTTTGAACAGATCGATCATGTTATGCGCTGAATAACGACCTGAGTAAGGCTGAACAATGGCGAAACGGCCAGGAGCAAATGTGTAAAGCGTCTCGTTCTCCGGCAGGTTAAGCCGCTGTGTGGTATCCTGCGCCATCTGCCTGAGCAATTTCTCCATCGGCGCAATGCCCACTGCGCGGGAAAGCTCATACGCGCGAATAATGTCGAGACAGTCGATAAGAATCAGGCGAAAACGGCTGTGGGGCGCGGTAACGGTCAGTTGCTGCAGATCACGAATCAGGCGTGGCCGGTTTGGCAGATGCGTTATAACGTCGGCAAAACCCGCATTGTTCCAGGCATCCAGAAAAGAGGTCACCAGCGTGGCCAGTGAGCGCAGCGTAGCGAGTTTTTCATCCGCAAAGGGATGAGGTTGTGTATCGGTTACGCAGAGTGTTCCCAGCATCGCGCCGTCAAGGTTTTGCAGCGCCACACCGGCATAGAAACGAATATGCGGGTCACCTTCCACAAAAGGATGCGTAACAAAGCGTTCATCCAGTAAGGTGTCAACCACCACCAGATGTCCCTCACCATCAATGACGTGGCGGCAGAGTGACTCATCACGGGTCGATTGTTTTAGATCGAAGTTCCGTGACGCTCTTATGTATTGATTATGATCGTCAATAATCGAAATGAAGCTGCCTGAAATACCCAGCACCTGACTGGCGAGATTCACGAATCTCTCCAGCACTCTGTCACGGGCTTCATCCGGCGACAAAAGTGCCTTGATCGCACTCAGACGTTTTACGTCGCTGCCATTTTGCTCGTTATGCACTGAAACCTCTCCTTTGCAGGCGCAAAAATCGAAAATAATTTAGCTTAAGAATGCTCAATTAGCGCCCAATTATCAGATAAATAGCGGCTCAATCTGACAGTACTTTCACAATGAAACAGTGTCGCACGATATCTGATCGCTGTCGAAATCATTTAACGGGCTGACTTCATATGCGCAACCTGTGGCGACTCTGTTCTGAAGCCCAGACCGATCAGGCGACCCAGCACAAAACGCAGAAACGGCAGGCGACGGATAATTGCTGGAACCTTGCTGCTGCCCGCAGGTTTTCTTCTGGCTTTGTTGCGGCTCATTTTAATCTGCAGAAACTGCGTGGCGACAGTGGGGAACTGACGACGCTTCTGCACTTTTTCCAGATCGCGCAGCTGCAGTTCACCGCGTTTCAGTGGGGCGGTAAGGAGATTCGCCGTCGCCACCGCATCCTGAATCGCCAGATTAACGCCAACTCCGCCTATTGGCGACATGGCATGCGCAGCATCACCAATACAGAGCACGCCAGGTTTCGCCCACTTCTCCAGCCGGTCGATACGTATCGACAGCAGCTTAAACGCCTCCCAGCTTTCGATTTCCGACATGCGCGTCGCCTCAAAAGGCGACACTGCCGCCACGTCTGCTTTAAACGCGTCGAGACCGGCGGCCTGTTTCGCCTCAAACTCCCCTTTCGGAATGGTCAGACCGCACTGCCAGTAGTCGCCACGATCGATAACGATGAAGTTCTGCTTCGGCCCTTTATGCCCCATGCCCAGCTCGGGATCCTGCGGCTGCTTACTTAAGCGGAACCAGATGACATCGCGCGCGGCGCCAAATTCCTGTCCGATCAGCCCGGCCGCGTCGCGCACGCGCGAATGGCGACCATCCGCACCGACCACCAGTTTGCAGCGAATATGCAACTGCTGATTGCCGCGTGAGGCCGTCACGCCGCTGACCGTGCCATTTTCTTCGATCAGCGACTCGAAGGCAGTCGACTGCAGCAGGCTGAAGCCCGGATAGCGGGCACTCTGCTCTGCCATATAGTTCAGGAAATCCCACTGCGGCATGAAGGCGATAAAACGACACTGAACCGGCAGACGTGAGAAGTCGGCCATCGTAATGCTTTGTCCTGCAATTTCTGCCTCCAGCTTTTCGGCTCGCTGATGCGGCAGCTTCAGGAAAGATTCCAGCAGTCCGAGCTGATGCATTATTTCCAGCGTCGAAGGGTGGATGGTGTCTCCGCGAAAGTCGTGAAGAAAGTCAGCGTGCTTTTCGATGACGACTACGCGCAGGCCTGCGCGGGCAAACAGATAACCCAGCATTAAGCCGGCCGGGCCACCGCCGACGATACAGCAGTCAGCAGTAAGAATTTCAGTGGAATGTGGCTGCATGTCAGCTCCCTGTCGCGCCAGTATTGCTATGATTATTGCGTCAACCGTGGCGACATTGCTGCACACGGTCGATGGTGCTGTGCTCAGGCTAATCACTCAATGCGATTAAACTCAACTGAAACTGCCGAAGAGCCTTTCCTGTCCTCAGCAGTCAGGAGATCATCATGAACGTGATCCGCAATACGCTGTTTATGCTGCTGTCAGTATGCCCCATGCTTGTGGCCGCCGGGCCGTATGAAACACTGCAGTTTACACTGCGTCAGCAGCAGATAACCGACGATCTGCGCCAGAAGTGTCAGTTACCGCCAGCATTCTCCGATGAAAAACTGCGCCAGACATTTCTCGATGACAAGCAGAATCTGCAACATAATCAGTTCACGCTGACCGCCGCAGCTCAGGCGCTGAAAAATCAGGACAACCCAGCCTACCGCGAACGCATGGCGCAAGTGGTTTGTCCACCGCAGACCGATTAACTCTTTTCCCGGATGAAATTGATCCTGACGTTTGTTTTCACCTTATCACTCAGTAAACTGGCACGCTGGTCTGGTTGAACAAGAATGCCTCTCAATGAATGAAGAATCACCGCAGCCGGTTTATGTTCCCCGTTCCCTCGCGGCGCGCAGCCGGATGTTTCGCGCCTTGCTCTATCGTGACAAAACGCCGCTGGCGATGCTGTTTTGCGCCGCGCTGGTCGGTACGCTGGTCGGTCTGGCGGGCGTAGCGTTTGCCCGGGCTGTTGAAGCAATACAGCAGTGGCGCGCCGATACGCTTATCCCCGCGCAGTTTCAGGGCTGGATGCTTTACGCCGCCGCTTTTGCCATTTCGGCGTTGCTGGCGATGGTCGGCTATTTTCTTGTCAGATGCTTTGCGCCCGAAGCGGGTGGTTCCGGCATTCCCGAAATTGAAGGGGCGCTGGAAGAGCTGAGACCTGTGCGCTGGTGGCGGGTGATTCCGGTGAAATTTTTTGGCGGCATGGGCACGCTGGGTGCAGGAATGGTGCTGGGCCGTGAAGGCCCGACGGTGCAGCTGGGCGGCAACATTGGCCGCATGGTGATTGATGTTCTGGGGATGCGCAGCAACGAAGCGCGTCATACGCTGCTGGCAACGGGCGCGGCTGCGGGCCTGGCCGCCGCGTTTAACGCGCCGCTGGCGGGCATACTGTTCATCATCGAGGAGATGCGTCCGCAGTTTCGCTATAACCTGATTTCTATTAAAGCGGTGTTTACCGGTGTGATTATGGCGAGCATCGTATTTCGCTGTTTCAACGGCGAACAGGCGGTGATATCCGTTGGCAAACTGGCTGATGCGCCAGTGCAGACGCTGTGGATGTATCTGGTGCTGGGTATGATCATTGGCATGGTCGGCGTACTGTTCAACCGCCTGATATTCATAACGCAGGATCTCTTTGCCCGCTTTTATGCCGGCAAAACGGCTCGCGTGGTGCTGGCGGGTGCATTGCTCGGCGGCGGCTGCGGTATTCTGGCGCTGCTGTTCGCACCTGGCGCAGGCGGCGGCTCAGAACTGATTCCGCAGGCGGTTCATGGTGTGTTCCCGTTCACCCTGCTGCTGCTCATCTTCATGGTCAGACTGGTCACTACCCTGCTCTGTTTTGGCTCAGGTGCGCCGGGCGGTATTTTTGCGCCGATGCTGGCACTGGGAACGTTGCTCGGGACAGCTTTTGGGGTAGCGATGACGGATCTGTTCCCGTTGTATCATCTGGACGCGGGAACCTTTGCGATTGCGGGAATGGGCGCACTGTTTGCCGCTTCGGTAAGGGCACCGCTCACCGGGATCGTGCTGGTGCTGGAGATGACCGATAACTATCAGCTGATATTGCCGATGATTATTACCTGTCTTGGGGCTACGCTGCTGGCGCAGTTTCTGGGGGGAAAACCACTCTACTCATCCATACTGGCCCGCACGCTGGCACGCCAGGCAGAAGCGACCCGCCCATAGCGGCGGGTCGTACTATCAGTTACTTACCATCAAAATAGTCAGCAGGCATCTGCCCCGGTGCCTGATTAATGACTTCATCGTTATCCGGCCCTTCGTTTTTCATGTAAGTCACTTTCGCAAACTCAGGAATGATCACATAAGGATAGGCCGGGCCTTCGTCGCGGAAGCGGTGCATATCTTCAATGAAATCATTCTGGTAGCAGATAGTTTTTTCCGGATGCTGACCTTCTCCGGCAATCCACTGCGGGAAGAAAATTGTCCCGTGAAGCAGGGTGCGATTCAGATCAAACAGCAGGCTGACGCAGGTGCCGGTGGGTTCATGCCAGTCAACTTTGTAAATGCCGGGCGCAAACTGCACTGCGTGCATTTTCTGGTTGGTCACCCAACGACCGCCCACCAGCCCCTGATGAATACGATAGTCACAGGTCGTTTCATTGCGGGCGTACCACTCATATTTCCAGCCATTATCATAGGTATAGACAAAATGTGTGCCAACGAACTGGGACAGGTCGCTGGAGATATCTTCCGGAGATTCTGTAGACATTTTAACCTCTGTTAAATAGCGCGTAACCTATGCGCCGATGGATTTAATAAAAGCTAAAGCGCAATTAATCGATGAATATTGACTATGGCGCAGATTATCGATTTTGCCATAAGCGACCCGGCAGACATTTGATCTTCCCAGTGCTTATCGCTGCACGCCATCACTCTGGCTGATTTTTAATCAGCGCATAGCGGTTCAGCAGCTGAGTAAACTGCATATCAACCTGCGCCAGCTGTGCTGCTCTACCTGATTCGGCATTTTCTGACTGCCCCAGTTGATAAAGCTGCTCTTCGAGAGGAACTGACCGGCTGAAGTTCTGCGTTATCGTGAACACCATCGACTTCAGCTTCGAGCCGGTAAGATACCTGCCATTGCGCTCACCAAGCGTATTCAGGCGGTGAGTCAGTGCCTGCAATCCGTCCATCCCCTGATGCCAGCCGGATAATGATTCAGTGGGTAGCGCGTTTCCCAAAAGGTACTGCTGCCACTGCGCTTTTAGCGTCACTGTTTCGGCAGGTTCAGCTCTGGCGGCGAGCACAAAGCCATATTCCTGTCGCCACAATGGCGGCAGCTGCGCCAGAGTTGTCAGTGCTAAGTTCTCAAGGCCATGCGCAGGGTAAATGCCAGCAGTCACTCCTGATGACAACGCTAAAGCCACACCTTGTGAATACTCTTAGCAGAGCATGGAACCTTAATGCGAAGCGATGAAGAGGATGTGCAAACTGAAGAGAATTAAAGCATCCATGAATGCGGCAAAGAGTGACTAATGAGAAAGAATTCGAAAATGACACTCAGTAATGACACCCCCGCAAAATCTGAGAGACACGCTGAAAAGATAAAAGCCCTGACTTAAATAGTCAGGGCTTTTAAGGTACTACAGATTTAACATTAGACATTAACTAACTTAATTGATAGGTACTGCTTCGATACTGCTATTTATGAACAGATCCTGCGGATAACAATGATCACAATAAACAAATGTCATTATTATTAGCGGTTTCAACCACCTGATAGTCTTTCAGGAGACAAAGACAGGTCAGGCCCGTATAAATCTGTACACCCCCATCGCGATATATACTCTTTGATGCGTTGCCTTACTTTCATTACGACGTTTAAACCGCAATCGTATCCTGTCGTAAAGTAACGTTCAGAACTACGAGGCCTTACATCATCGCGACGCGATACTACTTACTTCTCGAAGATTTACTCAGACTCCATCTAACAGCGTCGTCATTAACTTATCAGCGATTAATAACAACTTCGTTTAACAGAACCATCGGCAACTTATATTTAAAAAATTGTCGACACCATTAACGCTAACACCAAGGATTTTTTGGTGTATCAGGGCAACTTCACGCCTCTGATGTCTCTTACTTTACGGATCTGATAAACGATGTCAACACTGTTTTTAAAGACATGTTTATATTTTCAGTAGACTTACTCTGCTGAGCGTTAATAAGAGAAATCCAGCGCTGTAATTATTGGCGTCAATTTAAATTTAGTCCTAATCTATTTGATCTGAATAATTCATCAGGTAACAATCTGCACTGTGCCTTGAGTTCAGCAATAAAAAGGCGCCCTGGGGCACCTTTCGAAACGTCTTAGCTACAGACGCTTTAACTCGCCAGACTTGAGAGTAAGACTTTCGCGGTCTCAGCCGACGAACCTGGGTTCTGTCCGGTAATCAGTAAGCCGTCCTGCACAGTGTAGGATTGCCAGTCATCACCGCGTGAGTAAAGACCGCCATTCTGTTTCAGCACATCTTCCACCAGGAAAGGCACGACGTCAGTCAGGCCAACGCCCTCTTCTTCGCTATTAGTAAACCCGGTTACTTTCTTGCCTTTCACCAATGGTGTGCCATCAGCGTTTTTCACATCACGCAGAACACCAGGTGCATGACAAACCAGCGCCACCGGCTTGCCAGCCTGCAGGGTTTGCTCAATCAGCGAAATGGAGTGTTTGTCGTTAGCCAGATCCCATAACGGCCCATGGCCGCCAGGATAGAACACGGCATCAAACGTTTCCTGATTAACCGTATCAAGCTTTACGGTCGAGGCCAGCGCGGCCTGAGCAGCAGAGTCAGCATGAAAGCGGCGGGTCTCACTAGTCTGAGAATCAGGTTCATCACTTTTTGGATCGAGTGGCGGCTGTCCACCCTTCGGTGAAGCCAGAGTAATCTCAGCGCCCGCATCCAGGAATGCATAGTAAGGTGCGGCAAGCTCTTCAAGCCAGAAACCCGTCTTCTTGCCGGTGCTACCCAACTCATCATGCGAGGTCAAAACCATTAAAATTTTCATTTCCGCTCCTTATAAGAGTCAGTCAGTTTCAGGTGTAAGGATAGTCAGAACCCGCGATTTAGCCGCCCTGTTCTGCGTTGACCCACTAATCATGGCGCGCATATAAATATTTATGAAATTTATTTCTTCAATTTAAGCTATTCACACAGCATTATAGCTACATGAAATACGACCTGAATTTACTCCCGGTTTTGCTGGTTATGATGGAAGAGCGCAACGTCACCCGCGCAGCGGAACGGCTTGGTATTACCCAGCCGGCTCTTTCAAATGCCTTAAACCGGCTGCGCGAAACGCTCAACGATCCGCTGTTTATCCGCGAGCGCTACGGTATGCGCCCGACACCGAAAGCAGAACAGCTGGCCCAGGTAGTCAGTGCTGCCCTGTCATCCATTGATAAGGTGATCCTTGGTCAGCAGGACTTTGATCCGCTGCACGCCACCCGGTTGTTTACCCTCGCCCCTAACAGCTATGTTGAATTCATCATGATGCCTGCCATTGTGGCGCGTCTTCGTGACTGCGCGCCCGGTATCAGGCTTCGCCTCACGCCGTTTGGCAACGACGTAACGGAAACGGGTGTGATTTCAGGAAACACCGATATGGTGCTGGGGCGTATCGTTGAGCCTCCTGAGAATCTGGTTGTGCAGCACCTGATGAATGAAGGTCTGGCGTGTGTGATACGCGCAGATCATCCGCTGGTGGGCGAAAACCTCAGCACAGAACAGTATGAGCAGCTCAAACACGTTAATGTCCTGCCGCCTGGCCGTATGCGCGCGGGTTTATATCAGGCACTTGAAAAGCGCGGCCTGCGCCGTCAGGTTGCCGTGTCGGTGACACATTTTCTGGCCGTCCCGGAGATGATTGCGGTCACGGACTACTGCGCGACCCTGCCTCGCCTGATCTGCCAGCATCTTTCCAGAGATCAGCGGCTCAGAATTGTTCCCGCGCCGGTTGATCTCGGCACTTTTCCGGTTGAAATGGGCTGGCATGCGCGCTATCGCGACGATCCTGCACATCGCTGGTTCAGGAGTTTAGTAGCAGAAACAGCCCACGCGCTGGCCGACTCTCAAATAAACAGTTAGCACGATCACCGTTGCCGCACTAATAGTTAATATAGATATGATAACCTGAGTTACTATTATTCTCATTGGAGGACAGCATCCTCCTCATTTACAACTCAGGAATATGACCATGAAAAATGTAAAAGCACTCTCAATTGCCGCCCTCGCCGCTCTTTCACTGATCTCATTTGGCAGCTTTGCCGAAAGCATTTCTGTCACCTCCTCTACACTGGATGGCGCAGAATCGAAAATCGCTGCTCAGGCGCAGGAACAGGGCGCGCAATACAAAATTACGGAAGCGAACACCAATAACCGTGTTCACATGACCGCAGAACTGTATAAATAACGGATGGTCGCAAACGGATTTGCCAGACGAGGCTGCCCAATGGGCAGCCTTTTTTGTGCTTATCAGGCCAGACGGGTGGCAGGCGAGCTACCGGTACGCCACCATAAAATCAGCGCCATCAGGGCTATCGCCCCAAGAACCGCAAACGCAGTGCTGTAAGAATAATGTGCGGCGATTGCTCCGGTCATGGCCGGACTCAGCGCAGCACCTGCGCCCTGCATCAGCATAATGACGCTCTGTCCGGCATTAACATGGCCGGTACCCCGCATCAGAGTCACAATGTAACCCGGCACCGCCACGCCCAGGATCCCTGCCGCAATACCATCCAGAACCTGAACCGGAATAACAAAGAGCGGCTCCGCAAAGCCTGCCGCAATAACCGCGCGCAGCGGTAAAATCATCAGGGCGACCATAATAAACAGACGATAGCCGTGCGTTTCCACCCGTTTAGATACCCACAGCGCGACCGGGATCATCACCAGCTGGGAAATCACCACCGTTGCCGCAGCGTACAGACCCGGACTGACCGCCGCCTGTCCGCCTGCTGAGGCGACGCGCATGCTCAGCATCGGTAACAGCGCGGCATTGGCAAGATGAAACAGCAACAGCGTTACGCCTGCAATCATCAGCGCTGGCTTACGCATCAGCATCGCCAGGCTCAGCGCTGGCTGCCGCTCTTCATTCTGTTCATAGCCTCGCGCCACCTCGTTATCTATCTCATCACCGCGAATCGCCAGGGTGGCGAAGGCTGCAAAAATCGCCATTACCGTCATCAGAATAAAGACGGCACCCATGCCCCAGTACCAGGCAGAAAAACCCGCCAGCAACGCCGCAATAGTGTTACCGCCATGATTGAAGGCCTCATTGCGTCCCATCTGATGGTTGAAGCCGCGCTGACCGGTCAGCCCCAGGGTGATACCCGCCACGGTCGGTCCGATAAACGCCGCAGCAATTCCCGCTACAATTTGCGAGACCATCGCGGTCCAGGTCTGATTGCTGTACCACAGCAGCAGCGTAGCAACGGTGATCACCAGACAACCCAGCAGCACAATCATTTTTTTATGGCGGGTCGCATCGGCAGCTATGCCTGCAGGCAGCGTGGCAAGGAGTCCGGCTATGCCGCCGCAGGTCATCACCAGACCGATTTCGTCGGGACGCCAGTGCCGTTCCGTCAGAAATATGCCCAGAAAAGGCCCCAGACCGTCGCGGACATCGGCCAGAAAAAAGCTCATTAAACAGAGCGCATAGAGTGAACGCTGAGACATGTTATTTCCCTGGAAGGTAAGTGTTAAAGGCAGTAGCGCTTCGGTTAACAGGGAAATTATGTGTTACAAAGAAGAAAGTCACATTTCGTTATAGTAACAAAATGAAAAAGGCCACCCGTCACGCTGTACGGATGGCCTGATCCTTTTCACTTCGCGCAGGATAGGTTATTTATCCGTGCCGAAACCCTGTTTCAGCAGGGCGGGCAGTACAGCCGGGAAGTAGATGTTTTTATAGTAACCGCTGACGCTTTCGCTCCAGCTCTCACCGTCGTGACGACCGATGTTTTTCCAGTGCTGAACCATTTCATCGTTGTAGGCCGCAATCTGCTGCTCCAGCCCCTGCGTCTGATAGGTCTCATCATGGCGGAAGGTAGCCAGTGGCAGACGCGGTTTCTGATGAGCGGGTTCATCAACGTGACCGATGACCACACCCGCAACCGGGAAGGTCATTGGCGGCAGTTCAAGCAGTGAAATCATCGCCTGTGGATCGCGACGGATTCCGCCAATCGGCACAATGCCCAGACCTTCTGCCCGCGCAGCAGCCATGACCGAGCCAAGCGCAATACCGATATCGGTAGAACCCGACACGATGCTCTCAATGCTCTGATGCGCGATCTGCTGCTGATCGACAGCGGCCATTCCCACCGCTGATTTATGCATGTCCAGCACGAAGGTGATGAAGACCGGTGCTTTGGCAATCCACGGCTGACCGCCTGCAATGGCGGCGATCTCTGCCCGACGTCCGGCATCACGCGTGATCACCACAGAAACCTGCTGTGAGTTTACTGATGTCGGTGCGCGGTAAGCTGTACTGATAATCCGATCCAGTACCGCTTCATCGACAGGTTGCTCAGTGAAACTGCGTTCACTTTTATGACTTGTAAAAATATTAATCAGTTCGCTCATGGTTCCTCCCATATAAAGCGCAACTATAACAGTCATAAATCCACATGCTTGGTAAATAGAGGGTTTTTGGCATGCTTTTTATAACTGCTTTTTATTATGTACAAGCCTGTGTACACATTTGACGCTTATGACAGGTGTTCTGAAATCTAAATGGCAGGCCATAGCGGGTTGTACATCGCGATGATGGTGGCCTTTACTTTTCCCGTCACGCTAATCCCCTCCAACCCTTGCCCTCCGGATGCTTTGCCATCATGTGTGATAATCGAATTAATGGATAAGGCATGGCAGAGGCCGAAAGCCACACATAGTTTGAGTCATGCTAATTTGACAGTATTAAGCTCTTGAATACCTTAACGGCACCACACTTAGAATGAGAAACGATCAGCACACCACCGGCAGATCGGTAACCCTTGTGGTATAGGCAGGTGAATGCATATCTCGCTTCATCGACCAGGACTTCTGAATACCCTGCCCTGCAAAAAAAAGACTGGCCTTGCCGCTCTGGTTGAGCCCATCAATCACCCGCATCAGGGCTTCACTATTCGCTTGCGGCTGATATTCGTCAAACAGGTCAAGCTGGGCCACCCCCTGACTGTAGAAATCACCCAGCATGACGCCTGCTTTCATATATCGGTGTCCGTCTACCCATATCCTGTCAAGCGCGTCCATGGCGACACGGATGATATCGCGGGTATCATTTGACGGCGTCAGCAGTTTGCCGGTTGCCTGATTTCCGTAAAACACCTCACCTTCAGCGTGCGGGCTGGTCCGGACAAAAACGGCAATCTGCCTGCAGTACTGCCTTTCTTTTCTCAGTTTTTCGGCAGCGCGTTCTGCGAAAGCACACACCGCCTGGCGCATATCCCTGTAATCAGTGATGCGTGAACCGAACGATCGGGAGCAGACTATTTGCTGTTTGGTGGGGGCGAACTCTTCCAGCGCCAGACACGACTCGCCGCGCAACTCCCTGACTGTACGCTCAAGCACGACGTTGAAATGTTTGCGGATAATCCAGGTGCTCTGTTCTGAGAGGTCTTTCGCCGTGCTGATGCCCATTGCATTCAGTTTTTTACTGATACGCCGTCCCACTCCCCAGACATCCTCAACAGGCACAAGCGCCATCAGCTTAAGCTGTCGGTCGATATTCGACAAATCAACAACTCCGCCAGTCTGCTTCCATTTTTTTGCGGCGTGATTTGCCAGTTTGGCAAGAGTCTTGGTCTGCGCAATGCCAACGCCTACAGTCAGATGCGTATTGCGTTTAATCGTCTCACGCACTTCCCGTCCAAAGTTTTCCAGTACCATGCAGTTGCGCACACCGGTCAGGTCCAGGAAAGCTCATCTATCGAATAGACTTCCACGCTGGGTGCCATCTGTTCAAGCGTCGTCATTACACGGTTACTCATGTCCGCATAGAGCGCATAGTTCGAACTGAAGATATGCACGCCGTGTTTTCTGAATTCGTTTTTAAGCTTGAAGTAAGGCGCACCCATTGGCACCTGCAACTTTTTGGCTTCAGCGGAACGGGCAATAACACATCCATCGTTATTCGACAGCACTACCACTGGTTTACTGCGTAAGTCGGGACGAAAAACCGTTTCGCAGCTCGCATAGAACGAGTTCACATCAACCAGTGCGAACATCACATACCGCCGTTCGGATTGAACACCTGAAACACTCGCTCATCACCGTCTGTAGGTGAGATATCCCGAAACGTAGTCGTGTGTGTCTCTATCCACTTATTCGCAGAGTTGAGCGTGTAATGCCAGTTCATCCGGCCAAGCTCTTTTACAAAGTCGAGTGTACTGATGGTGAATCGGCCTTCGGCATCGCGCTTAATCGCCTGCCTGAAAGCCATCATGATTTCGTAGTCGCGTGGCATAATGAATCCCCCAGAATAGATACTGTATAAATAAACAGTAATATCAATCTGCGGAATTGATCAAGCCGAAACGACACTCAAAATTGTAAAGCCTATGAGGATGCTAAACTTTTAAACTCTTTGGCTAATTTTAGCGCAACTTATCCCAAATCCTTCATCTGAAGTCAGCAGAATAAGTACAGTATTCAACCGTCATGTCGTCGAAAATTTTTGTGTCTTTGGTAAGCAGAGTCTTGTAGAGATGCTATGCGTGATAATTGTTGAATGATTGTTTTCTAATTACCATAACCTCTGTATTATCATTAGTGTCAGCAAATGCTGACAGATGGAATTGCCCCAATTGAAAGTTTTTATACCCGTGTAACGCGGGTTTTTTTATGCCTGTAGTTAAGGTGCCGCTCTTGGGATAGTCTACCCTGACTGAATTCTTTACACAGGATAAATAGGTAGCCTGTTCAGTATCTGTACTGTTGCTTTTCTTGTGCTGCTTAGGTCCGCAGATAGCAGTCGTTCCACTCACGGTGGCTGAGTACTTCAGGTGCGCTGAACAGGATCTTCTAGCCGGAAATGAAGGGATTACCAAGTCAGCTGCAGGTATCGTAAGCACAACTGCTTTTAGGTGTAAAAAAAAGCCGCCCTGCAGGCGGTTCAAAGAGGAATACATCAAATTTTATTCTTATCACGGTACGGCGAAGCCACCGACCTGACTTAAGCCTAAAGAAGATTGCGGTAACTGCAAGCGCAAGCGGTAAATGGGTTCATGATTCTGTCTGTATGACTGTATCTTTAAACAGGATTAAGTGAATACATGCGTCAGGTAAACCGTCTTTAGCGACTGAGTACTAAAATGCGTCAAATGTCCTATCTCCGCAGTTAAGCGTCACATTATTACCCTAAGCAATTAAGCGCGGTTTAGACGGCAGATAACCGGCGCAGATGAAAAAAAGCCCCCAGCGGGGGCCGAATACCTGCAGTGGCTGAAAAACTGAAATCCTGATGAAGGACATGCTAAGTATGGACGTAAAGCTCAAATATGCACTTGTAGCCTATACAAATTTTCACTTATCTGACTGGTAAAAATCATTTAACTGAACTGTTGTTGATGATGGCAGCGACAGACTGAAGCTGATGATCCAGCAGTGATGTGACAAAATAATTTTCAGCAGAGGAAAAGAAGATGGTCGATGAAATTAACATTAGTAAACCACATTCAATGAGGGCCTTCATCGTCGAGAACACTAAGTCTGAAGCTGAAGCTGACTGGATGGATGAGATGGAACGCGAGCTGCAGGAGACAGAGAAAAAATGGCCTATGACAGGAATAAACTGGAAACCGTAGTATTCAGAGCATACTAAAGAACCAGCTCTGTCTTATCGTGCATGGCGAATAAACGGGTTTCGATATGAAGAAATTATGTAATTACATAAGCGAGTTTATTTAGACGACGGCATAAAACTCTGTAAGGGCAGGACGAGTTAAAAATTGCATCTTCTTTATCCACAGAATCAGTGCATAACTTATGTACAACTTCCGGAGCATATGCCGAGATGTCATCCCTGACAGTTTCTCCGGCCGGTACACGTTTTCACGCGACCGATGAGGTCATCTGGTGCTGTCGTCTTCCGGCCGGAGCCGGACTACGTCCTATGGCGTTAATGCTTTTCTTCGTTCAGACCTGCAAGTGTCTGCAGGAACGGCACAGACTGCTCTGTATGTTCAAGATTAGCGTACTTCTTCAGCCAGCTTCGGGCTTCTGAAATGTCGCTGAGCCTTTTATCACAAGTTGCATTCGCAGCCATGTGACCCAGTTCGCCGATGAGAGAGATAACGTTAATCTCCTTTTCAGCCAGCGCCAGGTGTAATGCCGCTTCGCCAATAATGACGTGGCCTTTCTCGTCGTCTTGAATTAACACGGTATATCCTCCATAAGCACGATTTTTGATAACCTCACCACTGACTGTAGTCGCGATGCAGAAGGACGCACTTTTTAATTTTTCTTAATCACTGTGCTAAGACATGACAGCTAAGTCGTGCAAAAAGCAAATGTCGCTATCTTTGCGCTGTATCTTTTATCTACTCACAGGCACATACTGGATAGCCTGACGGACAATGGTTAGTCCTGAGATTCATCTGTGCTGTTGATTTTTTTCTGGTCCTAAAGGCCTGTAAGGTAAAAGGCCATCAGCGGCTTCAGTACGCAGCGCAGTAAGGAAATGTTTATCGCGTTAGTCACTGATTGGATGATCAGGCAGCATAATGATACACTGGATGAATATACACCAGATGGAGGCGGGTTGAAAACTAACGCGCATGATGTTTCAGACGAAATCCGCGCTCTTATAGGGCGCGCAACAACTAATCTGCTATTGACTGGTAACGCTGTAACTCTTGAAAGCCTCATTCAGGCTTTGTATCAACTAAGCGAAACTACCGGTGATTCAGAAATTCATCGCGATTGTCTGGAATTGATCCAACAATTACTGAAAAAAATGCATTAGATTAGGCAACCTATTCTGATTCTTTCAGTCCTATCAGGATCTCAAGACATGTGCGTAGCACATCCAGTCTGACCACATCACTTGTCGATTCCATTTCAGCAATCAGATAGAAAAGTATTTCTCTGCTGGTCACACTTCCTGATGAAGTAAGAAGCGTCCTGATGGCATCAGAAAAAATTCTTTTCTCGTCCTCATAAATATCTTCAATATTCTCAAGAGCGTGAATAAGGTCGGATCCGTCTGATTTAATTATCTGATGCATCTGAGATTTCATAGCATTATCGCTGTCAGTTTTAAGAAATTTTAAATTTTTATGCTTTAGTCTGAAAATTAGCTGAAATCAATGTCGGCTGGTTCTGTCAGAATCTTCAGATGCAGTCGCACTTTGAACTTCATTATCACTATCCCTGTCTGAGCCGCGCCGGTTAATCTCTGTCCTGATGTCCTCGATGGCCATTTTGAATACCTCCACTCTGGATTCATCATGTTCAGCTGAAAGCTGAGCTTCAAGCTTTCTCAAGATGCCGGTCCACGAAACGGAGGCTTTCTCATCGAAGAGGGCTAATGCAGCCTCACCAATAAGTATCTCAACGCGCGCTTTTGTTGTATGACTTTTCATTACTGCTAATGCTCTCTTAGTCAGTTACACTCGTGATAATCAACGAGTTATCAGCCCCTTTATCAGTAAGCCTATTCAGAAAATAAGAGGCTTACCAGTTCCTAGAGGTGCTGTTCTTCTTCTGGCGATGATGCTTTTTCAAGGCGCGCTATAAGGCGAAGACAGATGGTTTTACGACTAAGCGTCCGGCCTGATTTGAACACCTCAACCACAATGGTTCCTAATGTTTCTTGTTGTGACGGCATAACTGCCAGACTAAAATAGGCGGTAACTTCTTTGTTCAGTTTTCCGGCTTGCAAGGTTTGTAAAATAACGAACTCCGGTTAATTAAGCGCTGAACAACACATACAGCTAAAGTTATACAAAAAAAATCATATTGTACAGTTTTATTCTTCATTCATAAATCAGGTGTGCCGGCAGCGATTTTTCTGCATCTCATAACTGGCCCGCATCTGTATCTGTTAAGTAAGAGAGGCGGCCATCAATCATTAACAGCTAATTACAGCTGACGTTTGCTTCTGGCACGAAGCAGATTTTACCGATATCACAGCGTGACCCACTTTGAGTGAAAAAAATCCACTATGTTTCATCCTTTTTACAAAGGCATCCATTCGGATATTTGTGTTTACTACACGTCGGCCTGCTTTATCAGGGCAGTGGGTGACCAGTAAACGTACATAAGAAGTTCTTCAGAGCGTTTGGTTTTGCTTTCTGTGCGGCCCCGGGCGGCCAAAGAGAAAGCCCTGCAGCAGCCCGCAGCCGGACGTCCGGAGCCATTCCGCCTGCTCTTCTTTTTCAACGCCTTCCGCCACCACCTCCAGACCGAGCTCGCGACACAGCGTCAGGACGGCACCGACAATTGCCGTCGCGCCCGCATCTGAAATTAAATCGCTGATAAAGGACCGGTCAATTTTGATTTTACTGAACAGGCGGGTACGCAGATAGCTCAGTGATGAATAACCTGTCCCAAAGTCGTCCAGTACGATATGCACCCCCATTTCCTTTAACTCATGAATGACGCGATAGCTGTCTTCCGGATGTTCAAACAGGGCCGACTCCGTAATCTCAAGCTCAAGCCGGTGTGGCTCAAGCCCGCTCTGCTGCAAAGCGTGTCTGACGATGTCGGTCAGCCGGGGTTCGCGAAACTGGCAGGGCGAAAGGTTTACGGCAATGCGTTCGCTGTCAGGCCAGCCAGCCACTTCTGCACATGCCCGCCTCAGTGCAAAAGCCCCCATCTCATGGATAAGACCGGTCTGCTCAGCCAGAGGAATAAACACCGAGGGCGGTACACTGCCCCTGAGGGGATGGTACCAGCGCATCAGTGCCTCATAAGACACCGTTACACCCGAGCTGCTGTTAACCACGGGCTGGTAAAAGAGCTGTAACTCACCGTTCGCCAGCGCGCTGCGCAGGTCATTCTCCAGGCTGAAGCGTTCTGCCGCTGCACTGGCCAGCCGGGAGGAGAAAATCGCATAGCCGTTACGCCCTGCAGCTTTTGCCTCATACAGCGCAATGTCGGCGGCGGCAAGCATATCTTCCGCCTGCCGCACGTCGCCACTGCTGAGACAGATGCCGATGCTGCATCCGGACATAACTTTCCGGTCCCCGATTGTAAACGGTTCCGACAGCAGGCAGGTAAAACGGCGTGCTGTTTCGCCCGCCACCTCCGAATTAATAACACCGGGCAGGAGAATGACAAATTCGTCACCGCCCGTTCGTGCCAGCAAATCGTCGGTATTAAGGAGGGCCTGCAGCCGGTCAGAGATTTCAGTAAGCAGCGCGTCACCGGCAGCATGCCCCAGTGCATCATTGACGAGTTTGAAGCGGTCGACATCGAGTATCATGAGCGTAAAAGGCAGACTATCCTTCAGGAATCCGTTAAGTACCGGCATAAGCCCCCGGCGGTTCAGCAGTCCCGTGAGCGGATCGTGCAGGGCCTGATAAGCAGACCTGGCTGTAGCCTGCTGCTCAGCGGTAATGTCCAGGACGGTGAAAAGAACAAATTCACCATCGCCGCTGGTTTTCAACCTTTCTGCCGCCACCCTCAGAGCAGCCTCCGGCACCTTCTCTCCGGAAGTGAAGGTTTCGACAAGCCCGTCGCCCGGCGAAAGGTGCAGACCACGTCTGAATATTGTATCCAGATCCGTGTGTCGCGTTACGGACTGTCGTGTAAGGATGTTGCCACTCAGCACAGACGATCGGAGCCAGGGCGAGTGAATGGCAGACTGATTTGTGCGGACAATTTTTCCCGAATCCGCTTCACATAGAATCAGCGCACAGGGGGTGTGGCTGAATATCTCATCCAGCAGCTGGCTGGCATCCGACAGTTCGGCCTCGCGCCGGTTGATAACCCGCTGCGCATTGCTGAGCGCCACTCTCTCTTCATAGTGACGTGATACGTCACGCACGATTTTGATGTAAGCAGCCTGCTGACCTTCAGCCGGGCGAAGATACTCAATGTCCACAAGCGCCCTGAAGACACTGCCATCCCTGCGCAGGCGCCAGCCCTCAGCAGAATAGCGTCCGTGCTTACGGGCGGCGGCTAGGTTTTCTTGCGGCACGTTCCTGGCCCGCTCATCGTCATCGTAAAAGACCGAGAAGTGCAGCCCTGTAATCTCCGGTCTTTCCCATCCCTTAATATTCCGAGCACCCCGGTTCCAGGTTAGCACCTCTCCGGATGAGGAAAGCAGGTATATGGCGCACAGTGACGTCTCAGAGACTGCCACGCCGAGTCGATCACTAGCATCAGATTTCATATATCAGTTCCTGAACGATTCATAAATTACGACGGAAATAACCCGGCTCGCCGTTCCGGCAGCTGTCATACCCGGCAGGTTTCCACCACGCCGCGCAGGTCCCGGGCCTGTGCCGAAAGTGACTGCGACGCCGTGAAAGATTCCTCCATGAGTGCGACGTTACTCTGCGTTAACCTTCAGGAGATAGTCAGCTACTTCCTGAACGTTATGCTGCATCCCCCAGCTGTGCAGCCTTTTCATAAGTCGGTATGTCTTCGCGCTCCAGGCCCTCCATTTTCCGAAACGTTTTACGTCCGGCGGGAGTCGACTCGATCTTCATCATGCCGGCCAGCGCCAGCCGGTTCTCAACGTACAGGGCCTGCTGCGCCGTAATTCTGTCCTGTTCCTGCTTTTGGATAACCGGGTCTGAGAACAGGGCAAGATTACGGACGGCGATGGCCATGTCGCGAAGGGCACCACGCATGTCGAGAATGATCTGATATTTTTTCATCTTGACGTTGACAGCATTTTCCATTCCGGCGCGTGCGTCTGACAGGGCATTGAAGGCGATCCCGGTGCAGAGGATAAAGAGCAGAATTAGAAGCCCGAAGCCGGCTCCCAGTCGTGTGGCAATTTCATTGAGTTATGTTCCTGCAGGTGATTGTTGTATGTGGCATGGTGACATTCAGAGACTTTATCGGCATGTAACGACACATCAGGAGAGGACGCAAGCAAATTAATTGAGCGCAATTTAATTGATGTAAGCTTTTAGTCGACTTAGCCACCACAGGATGCTGATTGAGGGGGAAAGTAAATAACTCAAATATCAGGGCATTGCTGTAAACGACAGGGCAATCGCGAATGCAAAAGTCGTCATTGAAGGTGAGCTGGTACCGGGTTACCTCGTTCAGGAGAATCAGCATACCTACAGCGGAAAAGCGATGCCTGAGTTCCCCGGCTAGACCGGCGAAGCACAGACTGCGGTACCGGTCATTAAGGTTAAGGCCGTCACGCACCGCAGAAATCCGATACTTCAGACCTGTATCGGTCCGAGTGATGAACATACTAACCTCGCCGGAATACCCACCGAAGCAAGCATCCTGGATATGGCAGAGAGAGCGCTTCCGGGGCTGGTAAAAAATGTGCATTGTCCATCGCCGGGCAACGGTAAATACATGGCAGTGCTGCAGATAAAAAAGCGTGGACCACAGGATGAAGGCCGCCAGCGTCAGGCTGCTCTGATAGCATTTTCCGCTTTTTCAGAGCTTAAACATATTTTTATCGTCGATGAGGATGTCGATATCTTCGATCTGAGCGATGTTATATGGGCGATGACGACCCGATATCAGGGGGATGAGGACACAATTTTGATACCTGGCGTACGCTGTCACCCGCTAGACCCTTCTCAGGATCCGGCATTCAGTCACTCCATCCGGGCGCCAGGTATCACCTGTAAGACCATTTATGACTGCACAGTCCCTTATGAACTTAAGCCATATTTTGAGCGCTCACGATTTATGACGGTGGACGTCGATCGGTTTATACCCGGCTTCCGTGAGAACCATGATTGAATATATGCTGTGGGATTAATTAAGATTCAATTATACGAAGACTTTTTATATAAAAACAGTCAAAAAATGGTTTTGAATCTTAAAAAGCCCCGCTTCAGACCTAATAATCTAAGCTAACATAATCTTAAAAGTGTTACCATTATTCGGTTCAACAGAATATTAATTGTCACTTTTATGAATTAAATTCACCAGTGGGCCTTCATGCGGATTTATGAACCAGACACCCTCTAATATTGGACTCACTTCCCGGCGAGGAAGAATATTGGCCAATATAACAGAGGTAAACATGAGATTCGCAAAAACCGCATTCGCAATTCTTGTATTGTCTTCTACAATTAATCTGGCGTTTGCAAAAGAAGTTAAACAATACGATCTGAAGTTCAGGCCGTCTGTATCTATGGGTTATGAACAGGGACACGTAAATGGTATTGGCAGTCTCAAAGGGCCGAATCTGAAGCTTCAGCTGAACTCAGATTACCCCTTTGGCGCGATGTTTTCTGCAACTGCATTAAGAGATAAATGGGATACAAAGCAACTTTCGGGTGGGAAGAAAAAAGGCAATGAAGGCAGTGGAAACAAGAAGACGAAAGTTGAATACTACTCGTTGATGGCTGGCCCGACAATCAGGATAAACGAAAAAGCAAGTCTCTATGCACTTGCCGGAATTTCCGGCAGCAGATTCAAAAATAACGGCAGAGTTAATGAAGTTAAAAATCGAAAAAATGGCCGGTTTGCTTATGGGGCAGGCCTCACGTCAACATTTTTCGACAATCTTGTTGTGACCGCAGGATTTGAGGGGTCCAGAATCAACGTTAAGGGTAAGGATGAATTCCTTAATGCTGCAGTTGCAAACATTGGTTATCAGTTCTGAAAACGCTTAGCAACTGATTGTTGAGTCTGAATAGCGGCACTGAGCGCATTAAAGCCAGATGCCGCTATTAACAATTCACTCAATGAATACATTATAAATACCCGTCCTTACTCGCTCGGCTTTTTATTCTTCCGGATAATATGATTCAATCGTAACGAATTAACTATTTAAAGCAGCTTCGCTAAGCGTTCATCTCTGGCATTTCCGGTAACTTCAGTGTTTTATAATCATTACTATCCATAGCATTAAGAGTGTCCATGAAGCCTATCCAGTGTTGGAGAGAATCACTTTCCTCTTTTTTTAAGGGTATCCTGAGCATGAGCTTAACATGAAGCAGAGTAATGTTTTTTAAAGCGCTATCAAGAAGCTCACCTCTTGCTGCCTCAAAATCTTCCTTTGATTCACTGAAAAGCGAGTTTTCATTTTTAATAACCTTACCATTTTCATACTTCCAGCTTCCGGAAATATCGATTAAATCAGTGTTCTCATCTATGCTAACTTCTGCAATACTAAGTCCATTCGGCCAAAGCATTGAGACATCTTTTGAAATACTGCATATGACGCCATTATTGTCATAGGTAACCTTCAGCGTGTTTTCGCTAAACAATTTCTGGCACTCATACCATTCGTTCCCTTTTTCATCGTAGAGAAAAAGGACACCATGACGAGAGTTTAACTCGCTGTGTTCAGGGCATCGTGGGTTACCGAGCATGAAATTATCAAATTTTATCATTATCTGTAGACCCCACCACATGCCATCCGTTATTTATGAAAATCTGAATAGGGCGGAGACTAGCTTTATACTTTTTGCTAAACATATGATCAGCACTCCAGTATGTCATAACGTACCCCGTCCTCTCACCAAACGTGCGCCCTTCCTTTTTCTCATAGTCTTTAGCTTTCGCTCCAAGACGCACCCCGGATATAAAAACAGCCTTGAGATTATTTTCAATTTCTGCAGACTTATTACTTAACCATTCACTCAACTTGCCATTCCACTTATCTCCAGAGATATCTCCTTCAGTAGTAATTTCAGTTTGTATTGCTTTAGTCTTATCTTCTTTTTTATCATTTGCTGTTCCAACCCTGATGCCCTCTGTAACCGTCAGGACTCCTTTTACAGTGCCACCTTTTAATGACAAATATTTGCCACCCAGGTCTGAAAATCGTTCATTCAGCCAATGAGTCAGCCAGCCTCGTGAAGGATCGAATTTATCCTGACGGTTTTTCCAGTGGGCTGCACAAATATCCCCATTTTCATCGTAAGTGGCGTAACCGGCGTGCAGACTGGCAGCTCTGACGCCTTTTCCAACTTTAAGTTCTTCTTTTACGGTAAGCGAACCTGAGAGTTTCCCGCCCGTCAGGGGCAGAAACGTTTCTTTAGCCTGTTCATCACTGTATCCTTCGCCCTTCTTAAGGTAACGCCCATCCCCCTGCCCGAGATTCACGGCATGACCTGAGTTAACGGCATCCGGCACCGGTAATGCGCCACCGGAATTGCCACACATCAACCAGACCTGTGCGGCGCTGTCCCACTGCACCGTTATGAGTCCCCCTGCCGTTATCTCGCCACCTTCAAGCTCTTTTTTCGCTTGAGAATGCAGAGCATGCGACTCCCCGCCTCTGGCAGAAAATACAGATTTGCCGGTATTTGACTCACGCGCTTTAAACATCAGGCGCATGCCATCCACCAGAGATAATACCGGTGGCTGATAGCTGGCAGCATACGTATTCGCTGACCCGGTATCATGTGCAAAAGTGAGATTGCCCTGCTGCACTGACTGATAAACCCCTCCGGAGGGGAGGAAAGGTGCTTCAGGCGATCGCCTGATATTGTCTGCTGTGATGCCTTTTGCCCCTGCGGCTACAGTGATTATCCACGCACTAATACAGCCCGGATCGGCCTCAGGTGTCGTCTGTTTTCCTGATACTGCGGATGCACCAGCTTTGAGCGATAAGCTGCAGATTCCCTGCCGCACGGAGGGCAGCGCTTCACCAGCGTTACCCTGACCACTGAAAGCCTTTGTAGGGTCTGCTGCATTGTAAAAAGGGAGCACGATGCCACCGGTATCTGCCTCAACATAGGAGGCCTGGACCAGATAATTGATGCTCATACCATTCTGCAGGGGTGCAGGAATATCAAAGGTGACACCTCCCGTCAGACCCTGCTTGAGAATGGTGCCGGAATGGTCCGATGGCAGTGTGGAGTAGGCAGTTTCCTCAATATGCTTCAGACAGTAAATCTCGCCAGCGCCGACATGAACCTGCAGTGATACAGGTGATACCGGCGTACAGTTCAGTCCGGCCAGGCAGGTGTCAGAGCCCAGCACCGCACTGGCAAGCTTAGCCAGCCCGATCATGGCGAACTTATTCGTATTCAGTAAATCCGTTTCCAGGGGGACAGCTCCCGGGTAAACAATCTGACGGTCCATATAAAGCCTCATAAAAAAAAGCCACCCGCTTGGTGGCCTTTTCAAAACACTGAATCAGGATCGTTATTGCACCCTGACCCACACAATCGTACCCTGCATTTTTACCGCGGCTATTGCTGCGTATATCTGAGCGTCAGTAACCTTCCCGGATGACATCATCATGTCGTCGTTTTCCGTAGCAGAATGGCTGGATATATCAGAAGTTTCATATTGAGGGCTGTCATCAGTTGAATCGCTTTTTACTGAGCGGTGGACGATAACAAATGCCTGGAGGGGAATTGACCGGGAACCATAGCGCCCGGCCATGCCATAGCCTGTTTTCGGAATACCATATCCTCCTGTATCAGCAGGTCGCAGCGGCTCAATTATTATTGGCTCAAAGCCGGTCAGTCCTTTAACTGTGATAATGATGGCCTGACGCGTCCCCCTTTCGCAGAAAAGATTATTGCTGATTTTCCTGCGTAACTCATTATCCGGCATTCCCTCACCACGAATAAGACGGGTACCAAAAAAGTCCCGTGCAGCAATATCCAGCCAGCTATCACTGGCTGTTGCAATACGCGTCTGAAGCCGTGCGTACGTATAAAGCGAATAGCACCACGTCAGAGACAGGGCACATGAGGACAGTACGGCATCAAGTACAGGACTTTTATCACTAAACCAGCCTGCAGGCAGCAGCGCCTGCAGTCGTGAATGAATGTCATCAAAATCGCCTTTACTCACTTACTTCACCTCTATGGTGCCAGCACGAATAACCTCTTTAGCGGTCGCAGGCAGATCAGCGTTTGAATTGTTGAGCTTTATAGAGGTGATACTTTTAATCATAGGGCTCGCCGAAGAAGCCAGTTTAAGAAGCTTTGTGTAAGTCAGCAGTTGCCCAAGAGTGAGACTGTTTATGTATACCTCAACAGCTCTTTTAACCAGACCGAGAACCTCAGCATGATGTTCCGGTGATTCCGTTTTTATAATAATCGACACATCTGCCCTGATTACAACAGGCGAGAACACACCGAAACTGACGGTAAAGCCCCGGGTGTTCTCAATAGCAACATTCGCTCTCTGGATAAATGCTTCTGAAGGCCAACCTGATCCGTCGTCAACAACAGCATAGAAATAGCCTGGCTGAGGATGACCATCGTAAGAGACATTTTCCGTTAGTGTGTATGAAACGCCATTCTGGATACGGAGAAGAGCAAATTCGATCGCTTCTTTTGTCGCTTTCGACAGTGACGTAAACCATTTAGTGAAACGTGCACGAAAGTCATCATCTGTTTCAGCATTCTTTCCACCTGTGAATGCCTGTGCATTAGTTACCGCATCAACAAACGCTACAGTCCCGACTATGACTGTTACCGTGCCCGCCAGAACATTTCCGGCGGCACCTGCACGGGTTGCCCTGACAGGAACCTTAACTGAAACAACATGGGCAGGCATTACGTAACCTTTCTGACCGGAGTCAAATGTATTGATCCTGCTGTCGCTGATAACGGTATATATCTGCGTGCCATCCATCGTTCTGACCTTTGTGCCTGTCAGTATCAGAGCCGGATGCGTCGCCGTAAACCGGCTGAAGGTCACCATGCCAGAGGCCTGAACTTCACTGAGGCGAGAGAATCCAAAATCAGCCATCCAGCTATCGAGATCCTCACCGGAGCAGGTTGAAGCACGTGTTGTCACCAGCAGTCTTACGATAAGTTGCTGAAGCCAGCTCGCCACACCCGCGTTAGATTCAGCCAGTGAGCGTAGAATACTGCCGATAGAAAAATCCACCAGCTTCACCGACCGTGCCTGAATGGCGATAATCTGTTCATTAACGAGTTCAGTGAAAGATTTTATATTGAGTGATGACATCGGCTTACCTTGTAACGTCGAAATGAAGCATTTCCGGTGAACCGGTTTTAGAATCTGTATAAGCGAGAGATACACTCACACCGTTCTGTATGAGAAAAAGTTTCACTTCAGGCGGTGGATGACTGGCAACAGCGTCTTCAAGCAGCATCTGTCCGGTGATGAGCGTTTTCCATTCACCGGGCTGAACAACCTCCCCCACTTTTTGTCCCAGACCGGCACCGTACTCAGGATGAAAAATGTAGTCACCGGGATTGGTCATAAGTCGCCGCAGGATGCGTTGTTTGACGTATTCGCTACCGGAGGCCGGGCGCAGATCGCCCGTGGAGGAAGCATCGAGGTCTCCCCCTATAAAATGATAAAGATCATGCATTGATTACCCTGGCAGTGTGGCGTCTAAATGTTGTTCAGGTGGCGCGGTAAAACTGCCCTGTCCTGTTTCGAGATGGGTGTGACCGTTATAAACGGTTCGGATACGGTGTACCGTGCCATGGCGACCGTCATTATCGAGAATGTCTTTTTTGACTTTCAGACTGGCATCAATCAGCACGTCACCACCGGAAAAGTGATGTGAAGGCGCGTCGTATGTCATTTTTTTTGCCGCCTTTAACAGCACTTCTCCACTGTTCAGGAATTTCAACAGGGAGCCGCTTTTATGAAGCAGCCAGAACTCACCGGAAGGGGGGCCTGGACATCGGTCTTCGTCGTTGTAAAACTGCCCCGCCGCCATCCCGGTGCCCATTACGCCCAAATCGAAATCGATTTGCGCTACCGCTCCGACCATTGGTCCCGCAGCAAAACCCCAGCCGTTACCCACCCATGGCGAACTGAGGGGTATCCAGCCGGTTTCCTCTCCCGTTGGCTGCAGCTGGACTTTGACGGCATAACTTTTCGGGTCATATGCAGTAACAATGCCCTGCCGTGAACCGCTTTTGTTTGCAGTGCTCTGCCGCGCGGTAGCCGCCATAATATTCAGCAAAGTCTTCACTGAACGACGTCCAGAGTCGGGCTGTGGTTTCTCCCTGACAACTGCATCGTATAACCTGCTACCCAGCTCAGTGTGCGTCTGACCTGGTCACAACGGTAAACCTGATCAAATGGGCTCCTGGTCCCCTCGATACGAACAGGCATATCAGCATTAAGCAGATTGTCACCTGCTGTAGAACCGCTGAATGTCATTTCATGCTGAACAATCTGCTGATATAAAGACCGGGCCAGCATATTCGCAGCATCTGGCGTCAAGCCATTACGAATGATGCGGTAGACCTGTGTTTCAGCTGTCGCTTTGCCTGGCACAACACCTTTTGCCATTGTGGGATATGACACCATAAACTTTTTATTTTTGAGTTTTGAATTCCAGCTCATGACTTCGACTGTTACACCCCTCGTAATAGTCAGTGCGCGTGAAAAGGACAGATCACATGAGACATTGCACTGTGGATACGCATGCACGCCAGGCGGCTGCCAGCGGATGACGTAGCTGTCCACCTCCGCGGAGGCACGTTTCGGTTCAAAATGGAGACTATCATCCCTCACAAATACCGCGAAGTTCTCAATGGCCGCCAGCGTGGTAATGAGGTCCCAGTCAGTCTGCTCGCCGGTCAGATGCGCTGTATCGATCTGAAAATATTCTCCTACTCGCTGTGTCGTAGCCGTTATTACCGGCTTCAGGTTATGACGCTTCGCCAGCATTCTGGCAATCTGTGAGCTTGTGTAATTTTTAAAGCTCTCTCCTGTGGTCCTGGCATCAATCAGCCTTGCCGTGAAATCGCGCCCTGTGGCCTGAATTTCAAAACGCGCCGGTTCGTAATGCCAGGTATCAATGTTGCCAGTGATATGCTTTCTCTCATCTACGCCAGCCTGTGTGGTGATCGACACAAAAAGCTCAACCCGGATTGTCGTCTGAACTGCCCACCAGTTCAGCATCTGCATTGCCGCTGGCAGTGCCGAAACGGCCAGTGTGAGATCGAACGTATCCGCCCCCCTGAAAGCATTGCTCTCTATGCTGAATGACACAAACGGCACATCAGTGCCGTTCAGACGACAACGCCCGCTGACATGGCGGGCGCTGGATTTAATCAGTGAGTTATTGACGCCCATTATTAACCTACCGGGCTGACAGGGATATTCAGGGTCTGAATACCTTTAAGTTGTGGATCATCGAGTTCATTTGCATCGGCAATACTGGTCCATAATGATGCGTCCCCATATTGCTGTGCGGCAACCTGATAAAGGTTGCCGCCTGAAACCGTTACTGCCCTCACGCCATTAGCAGCCAGTCCAGAGTTAACATTTTTGTTCAATCTGCTCAGGACATCCTGAAGACTATATAAAGCGGGGATGTGTGTTGTGTGGTCAGCCTGCATGAGCAGATTACTGATGGTTTTTGAAACCGGATTACCCGGTACCAGCCCGCCGAGTGATGTGATCCTTCCCGCAGCATCTTCCAGGACTGCCAGTTCATGCTGTACGAGATTCCGGACTGCTATCAGAGGCCGCACAACAGCCTGAACCTGCACAACCGTAGCATGCGCAAAGTCCCTGACCTCACTGACGGCATGTTGAAGTTTTCTGAGTGTCTGAGTGACGGCATCAACGTTGATGATCTTTGCAAGTCCCAGCGCACGACCAATGTCGCTGTCGATCAATCCTCGCAGTGCACCTGTCAGCACATCCACTTTCTCTGGCGCACCCTCATTGCGCACAACGGCTAACTCTATCGAGTAAGGGCGCCGCCAGACATATTCATAGATCGGGTTAAAAGCCGTGATCACGACAGTGAAGCGGTATTCGTCCAGCGTGAGCATCAGGGGATGTCCAGCATCACGCATGCGTTCAAGCGCACTGACGCGATCGCTTGCCCGCGAACCAGTGATAATTCCAGACCATGTCAGAGGCTCATATTCGGTACCAAGCACATCAATGATGCGTCTGCCGCCTATCAGCTGATGCTGCACTGTATTCTGTTTTCCGCGGACGGCAATGCTTTCAGGAACTTCAAACTCCAGGAACTCAAAATCGCCCAGCATCAGGCGGGTTACCGTCGGATCAATACCCTGTGCGAATTGCCTGAAAGAGTTCAGAAGTGACATAAGGTAAATGCCTTATCGAAGAATGAATATCAGATGACGAGAAAAATCCAGATGAAGCATATATTAAAAAAGTCTGCCCGGAACAGGCCGGACAGACTATGAACAGAAGTCATGTGATGACTTTAGATAAGTTATGAAAAATATACTGGTGCCATTGAATGCTGACTGAGCCTTATGTCATAACAGCCAGATGAGCTTTTTCTGATGCATGGACCATGGCAAGGTTTACGGCCTCTTCGAGCACTTCATAAGTAACGTCGCCGATGAACACCTTGTTCCCGATGATGGTGACAGGCGTCCCCGAACAATGAAGATTTTTCATCAGTAACTTATTCATATCGATAATTCTCTGCGTATCGGGCCGGTATTTAATACGTTGCATCCCGGCTGTACTGAATGCTGAGGAAATACGCAAATCCTGAGCCATTTCGCCATATGCCATTAAAGCATGATGGAAAGCATGAAATTTTTCAGGCTGTTCTATCCAGACAGTAAGCGCCATTCGTGTCACCGCAGTTGTGACTTCAGGACCATAGGAGATCAGTTTGTAGGTAACTGCAAGCTGAGGATATGCCCTAAGAAGCCTCTCCAGATGACCGTCCAGAATTCTGCATTGAATGCAGTCATAGTTGATAAAACTGATAATTTTTAGCGCAGGCTCTTCGGCTCCCACTTCTGGTGAGAGAGGATCGTACAGAAGTTTAGTTTTCATAAGCGGATCAGACTGCAAACGCTGTAAAGAGGCTTCCTCCTGTCCGCATGTGCTGATCGGGTAGTGTTGAGTATCAGTTGAAGCGATGGCAGGTACTGATCCAATTAGCATCAGCAATAGAAGGAATTCATTGAGCATACGTTTTACTCCACAGAATTAGTCACATAAATGCAGGCGATTGCTATAAGGGAGGATTTGTTAAGTAACAAACAGCCGACTCAGCATGACTAATGTGGCATTCATAATTCTGTAAACCTGAACTATGGATGGAACTTTGACGTTGCGAACATATCAATATGGGGCCGCAATGGACTGAACTCAGTAAAATTCACTCAGGGCGGTGAGAGATTTCCCGCCTGGCCAGGATAAACCATCAGCATTGAAGGATCGAAAGCGCTGGTGGATGAAGGTGCCCTGGCGACCTGTTTGCCGATATCATCAATTACTGCCGCAACCAGCACCTGACGCCCTTCATGTGTCATCCGAAGATTTACTGGTTGCTCAGTTTTATTGGCTGTTGCTGGTGGTACAGGCGGATATCTGCCTGTTTTACGATAAAACTGTTCCCGTTCACGCTGGTTATCAAAATCTGACTGAGAAGGAACCCATGGTTTGTAACTCATGCCATTATCTCTGGCGTTCTGGCGGGCAAGCCGTTCACGCTCTCTCATTTCCTGACTCTGCGATACGGTACTCCCTGGATAGAGAGCCGCCAACGTGACAGCGGAAATAAGAGCAGGCAGGCCGGTAAGCGCGGCAGCCAGACCGGTCAGACCCGTTGTGGCGCTTCGTCCAGTCAGTAGTTCAATGCCCCAGCCCGCCAGCTTCAGTGGTTTGAGCAGTGCGCCTGCCGCATGTCTGATGAGCCAGAATCCGCCGCTGATACCTGCGAGACCCGTTACAGCCAGTGCAGCCTGCCCTGCAAACTTTGCCATCTCCGGATGCCTGTGTGCGATATCTGCCATCTGCTGAAGAGAATGCGTGAGCGTATCCAGCCCCTGCGTGAACGTGTCCAGCAGACCACCATCCCTGCCCATCACCAGTTGCAGGTTTTCCCACTTTTTCTGGAAGTCGATTTTTTTACCGTTATAGGTGCCGCTGACCGCACCGTAAGCATCATTCAGTCCCCGTGCGATGCCATAGGCGTCGATGCGGTGATGGATGGTTTCAAGCTGTTTGTCGATGAGGTTAAACATCTTGCCGCCGGTCCGCCCGAAAATCAGGGCATTCTCACGCTGCTTCTGTTCGTCTGTGTAATGATTGCGGCGGTAGATGGGCAGGATGACATTTTCATAATATTCAACCGGCGACTGGCTGAAGAGCTGAGCATTGACAAGCGGGTTGCCCCGGAAACGTTTTACGCCACCCAGGCTGTTGAGCTCAATTTTGCCGGCATCCCATATGCCCATTTTCATCAGGTCTTGTGTAACCTGATTCGGCAGTTTGATAATGCCGTTTAACCGGTTGTAGGCGGTCATCAGCGCATCACCCGCTGAACTGCCCTTCAGCTCGCCGATAATCGGCTCAAGCTCGGCAAAAAGGGCTTTATTGCTCAGGCCGAACGCAGCAGTGCCGGCTTTAGCCATAAACTGGCGGTACTGGGTGAAATCGACGTTGCCCCCGGAGGACTGTATTGCGCGGAAGGCAGCGTCCATCAGTTGATTAAACCGCTCAGGGCTTTTCAGGCCGCCCGCGGTTTCGGTGAAACGCAGCATATCCATCTGCTTCGCAACCGTGGCTTCGCGCTGGTGCTCATCCAGCCCGCGTGAGGCGAAGGTGATGCGCGCCAGCACGGGGGCAGCCAGTTTTGCCGCGCGCAGCTGCTCCTCCACAGACTTCATGCCTGACTCGCTGAATACCCCCTGCGCCTCCACCAGATATTTCAGCATGTCAGTGGCTGATGAACCACGGACCCGCGTGGTTTCGGCAAAATGCAGTGCTTCTTCAGTTGCCGCCTGACCCATGCCGAACTGTCTGAATTTCTCAGTCATGGTCTGGTAACGGGCTGCTTCGTCAACAAAACCCTTCAGCATCCTGAAGCCCAGATAGCCGGTGGCCAGATTGGTCATACCGTCTGAATATGCGCCTCCGCCTGGTGGCCGGCCATTACCACCGCCGTGGCCAGACCCGCCACCACCCCATCCACCAGGAGGGACGCCGTTATTCCAGCCATGCCACCAGCGACCGTTTCCTGCAGGAGGAGGCAGCGCAGGTCCTCCGCCATGGTTCCCATATCCACCGCTGCCCCCTGCGGCCGCGGCACCCACAGCGAGAACAGGCAGCGTCATTGCTACGCCGTAGCTGCCCGCCAGCAGTGGCACATTACGGGAGGCCCGGTTGATGCGCTGTGTCTGGTCAGCAATCTCGCGGATGGCACCGGCATACTCACGCGCGCCGCGTGACGCACCAGAGAACTCATTATTGAGGGAGCGATTGAGTGCCCGCAGCGCAGATGTCGCCTCGCGGGCCGCACGGGTCAGTGCTTTGATGTTCCGGGTGATGGTGACGAACTTCTTATTCAGTTCAATCGCATCACGGCTCACCTGAAGCAGGTTGCGCGTAATCTGGTCATCCAGCGCCAGCCGCACGGCTACGCGGTAAGCCTGAACATCCATGAATACCTCATTTTATAGGCATAAAAAAACCGCCGCGGCGATTCTGTTTGCGGAGCGCAACATACAAAAGGGATACTGAACTTTAACGTTAACCTGTCGATAATTGGCCTGATGCCAATTAAAGGTGCCTCAGGCTATGGATAAGCTCTCCCGGTTATTTGAAAAATCCCGAGATGTTCAGTCGCTTTATAAGTCACCTACTGACGCTCAACTCAAGTTTATCGCTACAAGATGCAATCGCGACGAAGTGGCGGCTATCCACATCAGGCTGAAGCAATTTCGCTCTGAACTGGCAGCTTGCCCCGAATGGGACGGTGACACTCAAGACCAGATATGGGATGCCATCGAGACACATAAGCGTCTGCTTGTGCAGATTGATTTTCTAAAGAAGCCATAAACAGTGCTCATTCTCACTGAATAATTAAGGCTGACTGCCGATACCAAAAGCATGCAACTCAAGGAGAACACTCAATGGAACAACCAAACCCTCTGGCAGCCCTATCATTGATCATCTGGTTGCTGATGTTTATACCCTGCTTTCGCATGGCTCAGAAAGCTGGGTTTGGCTGGAAGATGGCCTTGCTGCTTTCATGCCCAGGTATTCATTTCATCATGTTGTATGTATTTGCCTATAGGAAGTGGCCGACTGCGCCTTATCGGTAAGCACTGATCATCCATCAGGGTGGTGGTAAGCAAACCTATAGGATAGGATAATTCTTAACCTTCAATTGAACACCGTTTGATGAAGCGTTCACTTATCGTGTTGAAGCTTTCATTAATGTCGCGAAATCAGCCCAAGACTGGTTCGCTAAACACTTACTAGGGAAGTAGTGGGGCAGAACTATGACAGCAGAAATTGCAGTTTTTAATAAATCAGCAGTATCTCTTGCAGCGGATTCAGCAGTAACCATATCCGGCGGGGATAATATTAATAAAATCTATAATGGTGCCGATAAACTATTTTCCCTCAGCAAACACCACCCTGTAGGAATTATGATTTTCGGTACTGCTTCTCTTTGCGGAATTCCATGGGAGATGATTATCAAGCAGTACAGAAAAAAGATTGGTGACTCATCTTTTGATACAGTACAACAATATGCTGAGGACTTTTGGCAATTTTTGTGCTCTGGTGAACATATCATCCCAATGGACATCCGTGAGAACTATTTAATCGAAACTTACGACAATAGATTCTTTCCCGCCTTAATAACACATATTGAAAAAACACTAATTGAGCCTAAAATTGATGAGACAGGCTTAAGCCCAACAATTTTAGAGACATATACCCTTATCGAGCAGGGATGTAAAGTTGTCTTATCTGGTCTAACCAACGCTGAATTCCTTGAAGGAATGAATGACAGCGATATACAGTCAGCTAAAGAGTTTGCCACACCTATAGCTAAAGAAATATGTGACAGTCGACTGATTAAAGAGGATGGTATTGTAATTCCTGACAGCTTATATGAGGTTATTGCTGAGTTATTTGCATATATTACATGCAAGAAATCTCCATTTGGGCATAACACGGGATTAGTTTTTGCTGGATATGGTGAGCAAGAATATATGCCAGCAATACTAGCCTTTGACGTTCTGGGTTTCTTTAATAGGAAATTGAGATTCTCTCCTAATACTGAAAAAAGCTCATCGGGAGGTGCAAGTAACGTCTTTGCTTATGCACAAGAAGAAGAAGTCGAAACATTCCTTCATGGTATCAGCAAAAGTTTAAAGCAGTTTATGTTTGCAGGAGTATCTGTTGAACACGACGGAATGCTTGAAAATATATCCAATGAAATCAATAAAATAAATATAACAGCTAAAGAAAAGGAAACATTAATAGCTAAAGCGAAAGACTTATTAGAAAACAGTTTATCTGATTTTCAGCGTACTGTAGAGGGGCATATATCAGATAAATACAGTTCAAAAGTAACTGAAATGATAGAGTTTTTACCAAAGCAAGATTTGGCGTACATGGCAGAATCGTTGGTAAACCTCACAGCTTTCAAGCGAAAAGTATCCAACGACAATGAAACCGTTGGCGGCCCAATTGATGTTGCTATAATATCAAAAGGAGATGGATTTATATGGGTGAAGCGCAAGCATTACTTTGATAAAGATCTTAACCATCATTTTTTCTCTCGCATATCATAGGGTATTGAAATGAAAGGCGAAAATCTCAAAAAAGAAATCGAACTCAGAGAATGGCAAAAAAAATTTAACCCTTCTAGAACGACTGAGAATAACTCTATAATTTTAAAGAAGAAGCAGTCAGAAAATACTGAACCTGAAAAGAAGACTGAGAGCCTATTCTGTTGGTAATCAGCCACTTACCCCGGCTACGGCCGGGTTTTATTTGTCTTACATCCTCCAACTCTTGCCGCTTCGCATGAAATCCTCAACTAACCAGTTATGCTCATATCGTCTCCTACTTCCCTGTGATGAGACCTGCTCTCATTGGAAATGTTTGACTCAGATTTTTGTCCACACGATAAGCCACCACTAACGGGCTTCTGTTTTACCAGGCTTTGAATCCTCGCAATATCGCCAATCCAATCGAATCCATCAGCGGATCAAACTTCCTTACATATGCAGGTCCAATGAAAGGACGCGGCGGTATGTGTTCGGTGCCGACCTCCTGCCAGAGCCCGATTTCACTTTTGGTCCCAACGATGGCTGCCAGACCCACAATCTCACTTTGGATGGAATCTCTGAGCTCGCCTGAGCGCAATAGCGGCTCATCTTCGCTGTACCCCTGACGAACGCGGTCTGCTTTGGTAGACTCAGCGAGTTGTGCCCATGCATCAAAGGGCCCGTAAGCGGGCTGATACACACCAATTTCTTCCTTCGCTGTTTCCTCAATTTCTTTCACGATGACGCGGAAACCTGCCTCCAGTCCGGTGGCGATACTGGCTGAGGCAGATGACATCTCTCGCGCAAATTGCTCAAGGTCCACTACTTACCTTCCTCCCACCTTCGTGTATGCCAGTTATAAGAGCCACCCTCAAGCTCGCCAATGACAACACCCATGGCTATACGCTCATGGGGCATCAGCTCTGTCAGGTCAGGGAAAATCACGCTGAACGGAACCCCGGCTTTCATCAGCCAGCACTGGTTTATAAACCCGGGGTTCTGCGCTAGTTTTTTGCGGCGGTCTCAGTAGCCTCATCTTCGTCGTCTTTCGACCTGGCACGAAGGAAGGCACTCACCGCTTTAAGCCCGTGCTTGCCCAGGATAGTGAGCATGCTTTCAATCTGCTTCGAATTCTGCGGTAACGGGTATTCCTCACCGTCGATGTCAGCTACGGCCGCAGCCGGAAAGGCATACATGTTCATGTACATCACGTTGATGGCCATTTCCGGGCCCACCGCAACCGTCAGCCGGGATTCCTGAACCGGATCGAGCTCACGCAGGGTGATAATGCGCCCACTGGCATCCCGTACCTGGTCTGATCTCACCGGCGATTTCGCTACTGCGGGCGGCGTTTCATGGACTCGGACCTGCACCATTGATTACTCCTCAGTTCACTTTTTTACGGCGGTTCGCCGTCCATGACAGGGTCTGGTTCACTGTCTTTTCACCCTGCTTGTTGCCGGCATCGGTGAGGTGAAACGACACGCCCTCATACCGATACACACTGACAGTGCCGTTGGCTTCGGTAATGGTTTCAGTGATGGTGCCGCGGGGCTGATCGATGCCGTTGTAGTAGTTGTCTTCCCACTTAGCCCAGAAGTCATCGAGAGTGGCATCCATCCGCTCTGCAGCGATGGTGCCGTTCCAGCCGACGGGGATCTGCAGCTCGTCAGTAATGCCATTGAGCGGCGTGATTTTATGGGTCGAGACCTGCGGCTTTGAGTCAAAGCTCATGATTTTGGGAATGCGCAGTTTCCCCGTGGGGGTATTGATATCGACAGCAATATCACGCCCGACGGTGTAGCCCAGGGTTGGCATGGTTTATCTCCGGAATGAGTAATAAGGCAGAATTCAGCGCGACAGGCTGTCCGAAACGGAGATGGACACGCTGCCACCTCCTTCCAGGTTAACCAGGAAATAGCGGACCACGTTCAGGTACTTCACCTGCACATCGGCTGTCATATAGCCCAGTGCGACACGGTCATCCGGATTGTTGCCGGCATCAAGGCGCACAGCAAAGGCTGGTCCGCCATTCGGATCGCCAATCATCTTCAGTGACTCAAGATCCGACAGGAAAGACTCGAGCGTACTTTTAGTCTCACGCCGTAAATCTGGGGTATGGTTCTGACCAATGACATCACCAAAACTTTTCGCGATGGTCAGGGAAAGGAAATTGGTCATGCGGGTGTAAGTGTCATCGTTCTGGGTAGGATTAGATGACGTATTGCGCCCGGAGCGCATGCCGAAATAATTGCCTCCCGGACAGGGATTGGTGATGACGTCCAGGCGAGCAGAGTTAATGGCTCCAATTTCTGCAACTGAATAAGAGTGCCCTGCGAGTTGTCGTTCGGTAGCAATAATGCCTGGAATACGTTTGTTCAGTGTGGAGATGTGAGGTGATCGGGCAGCAATATTCGCGGCTTCAAACGTGGCGGGGGCTATCATACGGTTGATACCGTTATAGGTATCCTTCCAGTAAGGCCAGTCACCTACAATCAGTTTAAGATGCCAGTCATCAACACCCGATTTATTCAGCGCCGCTGACAGTGCTTTGCAGTCGGTTGAAGCCGAGCCCTGGCTGATAGCATACGCCCCTTCAGAACGTGCGAAAGTGGCCATAGCGGGCCAGCAATCACTGGACGTGACATCAATAAGATTGATAACCTGCGAGCAAGTGCCTCTTAAGGCAAACATCCCACTACGCTGGGCGTCAGTACTGTCTTTGCCAATCAGCGTTTCATCTGTGACAGCTTCTGACGTTTCTTTGTTGTCGCTGCTGTTGATGGTTGATTCAATGCCATCAGTCCCGCCTGTAAGCTGAACGGGTTTTACAACATCTGCAGTTTTTTCTTTCTTAGAATTGTTATCAGTATCCTGATTATCGGCTTCAGACACTGTTGCCACTGGAGCTGTCCCCAGCGACGCACGCACCAGTTGGCTTGGTCCCCGGATATTCATCTGTCCGTGGTTTACCGCATGAGCCATAGCCTCCCATAGCGCATCACCTTCCCCCGGAATGTTATCGAAGACTTCAGCACTGATGCCTGGAAGACTGATTGTCAGCTTTTTCGAATTGACTGCCGTTCCGCTATTAATACCGGCGACAATCTGATTTCCTCGCGTCCCGCTGTAAATTGCAGTCAGCAGCAGGGCTTGCTTGCCATCCTTTTTGTACAGCCGTCCACTGGCTGCCTTATCCTTACCGTTGGTGACACGCACACAGTTCAGATTCGAGGCTCCCAGCTGTAGGGAAATAGCAGCTGCCGTAGCCAGATCGTACTTTTGGTCTTTTGCCGGCCCCAGATAAAAAGCCATGTCGTTATCTGAGTTGATACGGAAGGCGCTATTAACCGGTCCCCAGTCGGCTACTCCTACCAGCCCCAGCCCGTCCGTAGGTACGCCATTAATGTACCGGGCACGAGGCGGAATAACCTGAACGTAAAGGTCTGGTGCTGTAAGTGCAGCCGTGTTGAGGTCGCCGGCAGAATAAATCGGCATAGGAGAGACTCCGGATGAATAAAATGATGCTGAAAAAAGGATTACCGCGAGTTTTGCTGCTGCCCGTTCAGGGTGACAACTGTATTTATCACACCGGGTGCAGCGATGGTCTGCGTTGTGGCGTAATTCACGCTGAATACCAGGTCACGTCGGTAGACATGCCAGTTCTCGGATCTGTCTGAATCAAACTGTCGGGCATAGAGCAACTGAGCGGGCGCGCCATCGTTAAGGTCAATATGACACTTCGCAGAAAGAGCGGTATCAATCGCAGTGCCGATGCGGCCTCTGAGCTCCGGCGTAGGGGCCCAGACCGTTACCTGAAAATCCTTCAACTGTCTTCGCAGCTCCCGAACAGTCGTTCCTGTGGTTGTTGCGAAAACGCTGATCTGATTTACCATCAGGACGCACAGCTTACTGAGTACAGTGAATGTTCCGGGCAATTCTGATGAGAGCTTTTCAATGACTTTTTCAGCCGTGGTGCCCGTCTGGAAATGGAAGAAATATGTTCTGTCATCGAGGCTGACCCGCACGTTAACAGGCGCAGAGGCAATACCCTCAACATTGATTAAGCTGCCATTTACCCTGAACTGAAGCGTCGGTTTACCCTTGCTGATAGTCTGACCGGGCCTGCCCAACGCAGTGTTGATCTTACGCTCAGTCGGAAGAGGCCAGACGGAGATGTGAACACCGCCATTATCGATATCATGCTGCAATACTTCAGGAACAGGCCAGCCCGGATAGATTTTCACTGAAGCGTTTACAATACCGGGTAGGCGGCAGCCGCCAGGATAAATCACCTCAGAAATACGCCTGGCCAGGTAGCGAACGACATCATCCGTACTGGCCATTTTAAATAGTCACCTGAAGCGCCGTCATTCGCCAGCCCATGTCAGTCAGTTCCGTGCCGCTGATTACATAACGAAGGCCTGATTCATCTGTCACAAAGTCCCCGGCATGGACAGATACGTCCCGGAATGCGGACATCAGAATGTTATGCCATGCACTTCGGGTCTCGCCCGGTAACTTCAGCGGGCTGTGCTCACCTCCACGACTCAGCAGAACACTCGCTGGCCAGCCGGACATAATGAGCTTCTCATTCGCTGTAGTGGTGCCACCATACTCCTGAAGTCCGGCCTCACTACCGGGCTGAGCTGGACGCCGGATACTGACAAGATGCTCACATTTAACGCACACGATGGGCTGTAATAACGGCATGGCTGCCACATAAAAGGTCCCCTCGCCTGAAATAAGCATATCGCCCGCTTCAAACCCAGCCGCATCAAAGATGCCAAGCCGCACCGCCTGTACAAATCTGGCTGCCCGCATGTAACTGTAATCGGTAACGAAGGAGGCACATATCTGCTGCAGTGGCTGTGCCTCAAGTGGATTGAATGATGATATTGCACGGTAATGACGGGCTGAACTACCCAGCCGCTTTGCAGCCTTGCTGTTGCCCTGATTAACCTTCGTGGACAGCATGTGCGCGTCCATTTCAGTTCCTCACTAAGCGTGTGGCACCATTGCCAAGGGACGGACCCGGTGGAATTCCCAGGAGACCGCAGAGCTGATGCCGCCACTGATTGTAAAGGCGGGTGCGGTCTGACACTTCCGATCGGTTACGCTGCCAGACAGCAGCTTTGTCTGTATCCAGATTGTCGGCTGCGCGGGCGATGCCATTTTCCAGACTTGCCAGTGTCACCAGATAGCTAGCAACAATTGCTTCTTCCTCAGCCCGCAGCGTATTCAGCCGATGAGCCAGCGTCTGATAGCGTCCTGATGTAACCTGCGCGTATGCCAGATCGCTGCGGTCATCTGGCGACGTATCGCCCACCATGGGATAGCCCATATAGCGCCGAGCATCAGCCAGCTGCTGAGGAGTAAGCATAAGTTGCCTTTTATGAAGGTTTACGATGAAGCAATTGAGTGTGGTCAGGCAAGGAGCACGGCACTATGTTCCGGTTTGATGTTCTGACAGCCCCATGCCGCGGCGATTTCATAGCGCACGCGGCGGTACTGTTTGTACATGGAGACTTCAAAGGACATATTGGTGCGCGGGTCGGTGATCATAATACGGTCATCCGCCATATCACCTTCCTCGGGCAACGCTGGTGCACGCGTGGCGAGGACAAGCGCGGAGCGACTGAAGGCAAAGTTAGCAGTAAATTCACTGATCACATCGAATTTGGTTGCGGCCTTTACCTCTTCTCTGAGGCCTGGCGCAAAGATATGAATGCCCTCAGCAGATGTCTTCGCCACCACGTATTTATGCTTGCCCAGCACGACAAGCGCCCCTGGTAAAACATTCCCGACTTCATCGGGTTTACCGTCATTACCTTTAGAGAGGGGGATGATCGTTTCCCCGACAGCAAGGTCGCCACCGACTGAGAGTTTTTCAGTTTTAGCCCCTGTGTTATGTGCCACGCCCGCTGACTCACGCAGGCTAAAACCATGTAACTCAAGCAGAGTCCCTTGCGCGCGCAAAGCTGTGGTCCCCGCTTCATTGGCTTTGGTCAGCTGTGCCATGGTGCGCAGTGCCGCGCCGGCGGTAGTATCGATGACGCACTGCAGATCGCTCAATGGAGCACCATTGTCAGTGAGGATTTTACGCACCTGCGCTGTATCCGTCAGGGTATCTTTGAAGGGAGTTTTGCCCGCCTCACCCGCGGCGCGGGATGCGCGGCGGAAGAGCTGGCCCAGATCAGCTTCAATTTCATTGACCAGCGTGCGCATCGCCTGAGTGACCTGGTCGCGGCGAATGCCGTGATAGCCCGGGCCGGATTTAATGCCCTTCTGTTGTTCGCCTTCCCAGCGGAACGGCACCATGCGTGATTTCGTGATGGCCAGAGGCACATTACCAATATCCTGATCACCATCATCTGGTGGAAGCTGACCAGGTTTCACATCCTCAGCCTGTGAAGCAGGTGTCAGCGGAATGCGAATTGGCTGGTTCAGGGCTGCACGTTCAGCTGAAGCGTCCAGTGTGATGGACGGAATAAACCCGCACAGCTCACGGGACACAATGTCCAGCGACTGGTACAGGTCGGGTATAAGTTGAGTCAGGGTATTAGCCATTCAGGGATATCCTGTTAATCGATAATCTGTACACCCGCGCATGCTCTTTCACTCTGCTCATGAGGGCTGAGGGATTCAAACTGTTCACGGGTGAGCGTGTTGGGGCTGGTGTTACAATTCCCTCCAATGGAACCGCCGCCTGATGCACCGGTACCTTTGAGGATCTGGTCTTTGTACGGGTAGTGCTCAACGAGAATGCTCAGCGCTTCATCAAATCCGGCCGCTTCGCCGGGCTTCAGGGCGCTGAAGATTTTGTTTCCTTCGCGGTCAAACGCCGTGACAGCGTCACCTACGACCTGAAAGTTGCTCCCGAAACGGGCTTCTACCAGGTCTGCGGGGATACTCATCCTGTCGGCGATGAATTTTGAACGGGCGAAGCTGCCGCCAATTTTCTCCGCCGTAAGCTTCTGGCTCAGGTCATCGCGCTCTTTCACAATGGGCGCATATTTCTCTTCCAGGGCGCGCACGGCTTCAGAGCGAACCTTTTCGACTTCCCCGGCATCCACCAGCGTTTTGTCTTCCAGATTCTTGAGCGTCTCCAGTGCTGCCAGGGCAGCAGCCGGATCATCGATGCCCTCAAAAGTCTTCAGCTGCATCTCCGCGCTCTCCGCGCGCTCACGGTGTGATTTCGCTTCGCCATTCAGTCGTGAAATGGTCTGCAGTGTGCCGGGGGCATCAAACGCCACTTCTTTGCCGTCATCCTGCATGTAAACAGGTTTGCCATCGTTTACGACCACCTGGCCGTTCTCGTCGAGTTTCAGTTTCATAAGGTCATCCAACCGGGTAAGAGCCATCCGGCTCGAGGCGCCGCGCTGCATCCGCAGCGGCTGGCAATAAAAAAGGCCCTGCGTACGCACGGGCCTGAAAATGATTATTCCGGGATTGTTGCCACCGGCCTTTCTGTAGTGGGAGGTGGCATGGCGCAAATACGGACCTGCTCGTCTGCCCAGCGGAGCTCACTGTTAATGAGCCCGCGGCGCTGTATCTCGTTGAAAAGAGTCTCGTCAGACAGCGCTCGCGTTTCATACATGCTGATGAGGAAGTCTGTTGATGCTTCCGCCAGCGTGGTGGCCCCGAAGTCACTAAAGATAGTCACGTGACCACCCTCAGCTTCGCCTGTCCATTCGGCCATATATTGCAGTGCCAGACGGGCAGCATCAGTGAGGTCGCACACCATACGCTGCAGGGCACTGGTACTCGCCTCATTGTCGGTCAGTGTCTGAACCACGGTACGGTGGCCAGGCTTGATCACCAGCAGCTCCGCCCCGATCTGACGCATTTTTTCTTCCAGGTCAATGATGTCTGTACGACCGGCTTCGATGGCTTTGCCACTGTGCTCAACGTAACGAAGGTCGGCTTCATCTTCTTCCGACATGATTGCCGACGCGGCACCTACCGAGATGGGGCCATCCCCCAGCTTTTTGCCAAACAGAACCGGTACGCGGGCGACATGCAGAATGGTCTGCTGGTCGCTGCGCGACTGCCAGTGTTCGACGTTAAGCCAGGCCAGCTCGGCCAGAGGGGCCCTGCCGTTCATGAACCCGCGTTTGTCACCATATACCGGAACAAAGGTGATTTTGTTCAGGCTGGTGGTGCCCTCTTCGTGCAGCTGCCACTCAAGGACACCGCTGGTTTCGTTCAGCTTTTCGCGGTAAATCCGCCAGCGGCCAGGATTCAGCACCCTGACCTGTTCGATGTTTTTTACAACGAATTCATTCAGGGCGTCACGCTCACTGACTGTCTCAATAAAGCGCAGCATGGTGAACGTTTCCTGCCCGTTCACGCGCTCGGAGTCGTAATCCAGCAGGCTGTTAGCATTGATCTTAACGAAATAAGGCCTTAGCCCGCGCTGACGCTCTTCGGCCAGTGAGAGTTGTTTATCTGCTGGCGGATGCTCGACCAGAATGCCACAGAGACCATAGGCCATGGCCTCTTCAAAGATGTCAGCCAGGAATGAATGGAGATTGGTACCCTGCAGGTCCACATCTCCGAACATTTCCAGAATTCGTGCAGGGATGTCTTTCTCATCCCATGTCACAGGTCTGGAAAAGGGTTTGCCGCTCAGCACCTCGACCGTACGTGAAAAAGCCGGAAATAGCGTAGCCGTTGCAAGCCGGTTCTTATAAAACGCCTCTTCTTCATTAGGCCATCTGGGGAGATACGTTTTACCCGCCTGCCGCATGGCCGCTGTTCCGCCCAGCAGTGCAGTTATCATCGGCCAGCATCCGGCCATCGACTCAATTTTTGGCGATCGCTTGCGGACGTCGTTGCTCATGATGATGTTCTGTCAGGCAGTGAATGGTCGGACTGTGGTGCCTTTCGGCTGGAACAGCTCGGTAATGGCCCAGACCAGAGCGTCGAGGCGGTCCGGTGATTTTTTTGCGGTGGCGGGTACGTATTCCAGCAGCTGGTTCTCAAGCTGGTAGAGGTTTCCGCGATGCGCCACCCGGCCCTGCTCATAAAGCGCTGAAATCGGCTCTGCGCGGGCAAACTTACCTTTACTGGCGTGCACACGAATGATGCGACCGCGGTAGCCGGCATTACGCAGGGTGTCCTCCGCCATGTCCCCGCCCTGATTGGTTTCGATAACAATGGCTTCAGCATGGTGCTCGTCATACGCCCTGATGGAGCGCTTCGCCCAGCTGTTCGGGGAGTACTTCCCGGAGTAATCCGCATCAGCCGAGAACAGCCGGTCATTACCGCGGCCATAACTGCTCGCTACGACAATACCGGTTTCGTCACTCTCTTCGCTGTTGGTTGCCTGCGGGTCGATAGCGACCACCGTACGTGACGGCTGAAGCGCAATCTCCAGCGCTCGCGCACCGGATACCATGGCCTCTGTCCAGAGCGCACCTTCGGCGTTGAAACGCCGGGGGCGCTGCATGTACTGCGCCTCAGCGGTGCGACGGTGTGAAAACAGGGAAACCCGATGCGACTCGTTGTGCTTGTAGGGCCACAGCCAGCCGTCAGGCAGACCATGTTCAATGGATATTGCGTGCGAGTTTTCAGGATAGAGCGCTGAATATTGTTCGCTGTTATCAATCAGCACCGGCAGGTTAAGGTGATGCCACTGTTCCCCACTGCCTCCGCGAAGCAGGTATCCGCTCAGGTCGTGGTAATGGATACGCTGCATGATGACAACGATGGGCGTGGTTTCAATGGCAAGACGGGAGCGAATGGTTTCGTTGAAGCGGGTATTTACCCCTTCACGGATGACTTCGCTGTAGGCGTCGTCAGGTTTTACCGCATCGTCCAGAATCAGGCAGCCCTGCCAGCCCGGCTCCATATGCCCCGCACGAAAGCCGGTAACCTGACCGGCAGCGGACGAAGCATAGACGCCGCCACCATATTCCGTCCACCACATGGCTTTACTGTCAGCATCATCGCGCAGCGCCATTGGCCACATGGCCTGAAAGGCTGCGGATTTCACAATGCTGCGCGTGGTTGATGAGTTCAGTAATGCCAGATTGTGGGAATAAGACAGATGCATGAAGCGTGCACGACGGTTCAGCGCCAGCCCACGGCCCATCATATTGATGGTGGCCATTTCCGTTTTGGTATATCCGGGAGGAACGTTGATGATGAGTCGACGAATATCCCCATCAATGACCCGGTCCAGCGTCTTCTGAATAACCTGATGGTGTGGCGCAACGATCATCTTGCTGCCGGTGCGCTGCTTAAAGAAGTAACGGGTAAAGTAGAGCCCGTCCTCTTCACACTCTATACGGCGGGCAGCGTTCCTGAATTCAGCAGTCGTCATCCTCCAGCATTTCCTGGCGAGCCTGCCGGTATTCCTCACGTGAAAGCAGCGCAACCTCAAGCGGGCCGCCGTCTTTGCCTGTCAGTGATGTCGCGGCCTGTTCACGAAATGCCTGCACGGAAATGTGTTTGCCGAGCAGCTCTAAATTCCTGACTTTGTCCGGCCACTTAATCTTTTTCAGGATGCCGACCATCTCACGCTCTTCGCCTCGGCCTTCAAACATCTCAGCCAGGTCGAATCCGCTCAGGTACCGACGCCAGGATGCGGGCCATTGCGCTACAGGTTTTATGCTCATGTCGTCTGTCATGATGTCGAGCACGTCCATCTGATCAATTTCAACTAAGCGCTTCAGCACATAATCGGCATCAACATCTATCCGATCATTGCGCCTGGCTTTTAATTCATGGATTCTTATCTGGACGCTAACATTTGCTAATAGACGGGCACCCTGTTCATTCGCAGTTTTTGCACTATACCCCGCCCGAATAGCCGCCTGCGTGGCGTTCAAATCTATCAAATACTCTCGACAGAACATTTCTTGTTTATCAGTGAGTGCCATTCCGCCCTCCATAGAGGATATCACTATGAGTGTTAATGAAAGAGATTTCTTGGATTTACAAGCCAGAGTGTTAGCTCATGAGATTTTATTTCAAAGTATTTTTTACTCTTTACCTGTGGACGTCAAACAAGATATCCAAGATACAATCAAAGAAAATTTCACTGTTCTCGCTGCCGGGACTTCAGATGAAATGGCCATAATAAAGCTTGAAGCCGCAAGGTCTTATGCGAGTCGAGTTTCAGGAGCTGATATATGAGCCTCAACATTAACCTTTTTGCTTAACTGGGCTGTTCATTATCGAAGCCGCTTAGTGATTGGCTTCGATAATGTGATTAATAAAGAACCGCTCGAAGGCGGCTTTACTTTATTGGATTTTATTTATTTTGAACTCAAGATTCCCTGGGACGCCTCTCACAGGTTTCCCTTTTTCATATAGCCACTTCGTCACACTCTTCTTAACTTCATTATCAAAAATACCCGGTGGAACGGATTCAGTGATGACTATGTTGTTCACCCTGCCATCAGCATCAATGTCATATTCAAATTTCACATGACCTGAAATTTTATTTTTAAAGGCAGAGACAGGATAGGCAGGACGCTCCATGCGTAATGCTAATGGCTTATCATCGTTGTCATGAGAATGAACTGGGCAAGAAGTGATAGTTAATGCAAAAATCAAAATAAGTAATCGGTACATAGAAATCCCACCAAATTGAATGGGGGCATTATATCTCGAACCTGGTCACAAATGACATAAACATGCTTATTGGCTTGATAGCCATCACCAGGCGAACTCGAAAGTTCGCCTTTTAATGGTCACACGTTAGCCTCGTGAGGAGGCTTTATCACTTATGATTTGAAACCACTTTTACCGTGGCACTTGCGCCATGATTTAACAGCGGCGACTATCTTCTCAGGTATCGCGTCTTCGTCCTGGCTGTAATAAATCAGGTCAGAACCTTCTGGGTGCTCACTTACTGAAATGAAATTTTCCAGTAGCTGATCCTGATAAGCTTCGCCGCCCTCAGCATTACAGATCTCACTCACAAGTATGGTGAATTCTGCTTCTGTATAGTCTTCAAACTTTGATTTTATCTTCATAGAGCATCCTCATATTTGAGGTAATGTTATCTCAAAAATCACTTCAAACACTGCTCTCTGATGTACTGCTACAACCCGGCTATTTGCTCTGGGGCTACTTCGTTTCGCTCTTTGATAGTGAAATGACCTTGTTGAGCGGCGTTAGTAAGACCGGTGGTCAATTTTTCATAAGTTGTCGCCGCTGCAGTGTGCCAAAATAATAAATGCGACTTATTGTGCTTACTGGCAGTCGTGGAAAATCACTTTTTACTGAATTCAACACTGTCTGTGGTGCAATCCAGCATGCCAAAGTATTCGTCGGTTGCTGATTGACCGCTACGCTGAGTGAAAGGAATCAACCAGATATTGTTCCCGAATGTCATCTGGTCATAGTCGATCAGAATTCCGTTCTTTTCAGCTGCGTCCTGAACGTCAGAGAAATTTGTCCACTCTTCCTTAGCTCCAGTTTTAGCCCGTATCACTTTAGCCATGATTGTCTGATTATCATAGTGCCGACAGGCTTCAGCATGTGCAGCATCAACTTTTGAAGGCCTCATTGATACTATTAAAAGAATCATTACAGCCAGTGCGAGCACTGCCAGAACTGTAATTGTGATGGCTGAAATTTTGACTAACCGTTTCATGTGATCCTCATCCATAAAGGTCAGGGTCAGGATCATACCCGATGAGCCATGTGCTGATCACGCTGCTTTGCCTTAGAGCAACCGGAGTATGTTCACTTTTGCCGTTCCCGTTCAATTTGCCGGATGGCGGCCTTATCGCGGTTACACTGTTCTACAACGCTAAGCAGTCGTTCATTTAGCTCAAGACTGTCACCCCATGTGAATGGCTCAGGGATAATTGGCACATCACAGTCAGCCAGCAGACTTGCCGGTATTGGCACTGGTTGAACGTGAACGTAATTTGTCGATGTGCTCGCGCAACTGGTCAGCAGCATGATGAGGAACAGGCTCAGAGGCACATTGGTTGCCTTTGACAAGCTTACGGATAACCACCACCCTGCGTTCGCTTTCAGCATGGCTTGCCTGTTTATCATTCTGGGTTGCCCGGGCAATGTCGTTGAAGAGTTGCGTCGTTTTGAGAACGTTATTCGTGATAGCTTCCGCTGAGGCTTTTTCCCTCAGTAGCTGATGATTCTGCTCGCTCAGACGGGCATTTGATGAGGACTGAAGCTTCACAGTGACACCAAGCCCTGTTGCCAGAACAAGCAATAGCACGATGACGATGACATCCCACTTAATTCTGCTGAAGGTCATCGCTGTTCTCCGCCAGACATAGTGCACGCTCAGTTTCGCGGCGGTCCATCAGCCCTTTCCACTTCCTGCCCTTGGCAAAGACCCAGCGGCGAATTTCATTACAGGCACCAGTCGTATCACCTGCATTGAGTTTTTTCAGAAGAGAAGAACGGGAAAAAGCGTCTGTACCGGTGTTATAGGCAAAGCTATAGAGCGCGGCACGGCGGTATTCACTTATAGAAACGGTAACGAGACTATCAACTTTTTCCTGAACGGATTTGAGGTCAGCAAGCAGCATGCTGTCGCATTCCTGATCGGTATACGTTTTGTGTCTGACAATATCCGCACCGGTGTGTCCGTCACAGACGGTGAGTACGCCAGCGACATCCTGGTAAGGCACATAACGCCGGCCTTCGAGCCCATCCGCGCCGTCGAGGAGTGTAAAGGCAAGGGTGAATGCACCCGCACCAGCTGTGACCAGCAGTCTTTTACGCAGAACAGGTGATATAGCCATAACTCAGCGTGGTACATCCCGCGGCTTGCAGCGCAGGGCGCTGATTTCAGCCAGTGTCGACTTACGCCTGTAATACCAGTTTATGGCACAGGTAACGAAACCCATGCCGATACCAACCAGAACGCCCACAGCACTCCATTCTTCCGGACTGAAATAGGTAAGAACACCATGGGCTATCTCACAAGCAGAGGCGCTGTATGCAATACCGGTTGTCAGTTTGCTCATCAGAGTTTGCCGCGAAGGGGTGAAGAAAGAAGGCCGGAGCCGGTGGATGAGCAGGATACAGGGGAGGCATCGAGCCATAAAAAAAACCCTGACAGTGATGTCAGGGCTGAATAAAAAATCTCTCGAGGGTCAGTTACCCATCGTTAAGGCTAACTTAACACAAAAAATAGAAAAGTAAATAGCTTGCGATAACATCGACAACTTATTTATCGCTCACTATTTAGTAAGGCGCGATAATTGTTCTTCCGCCCAGGCTTCTTCCTGATGCAGCACAGTGACAAGAAAATCGAGCAACCGCTTTACGCTTTTATTCCACGTATCTGAAGAAATAGCCTCAGAGACTTTACACACAGCTCTGTAAACAACAGTCGAAGGCAGGCGTTCGAAGCCCCGACCTGAACATCGTCTGCAGGACTGATAAACCGGTACGCCCTGAAACCGGGTCCGCGTCCTGTTAACTGACTGTCCGCGCCCTTTGCAGTCTTTACAGGCTGCCCGCACCACCCCCTTCCCTCCACATTTGCTGCAGCATTTTCCTTTAATCAGTCCGGTACTATTACAGGTGTGACACGGTGATTCGGTATCCGGACTGCGCGCGTAATCAAGAAATGCATAGCCTGCAATAACAGTGATAATAGCCAGGCACTCCTCTTCTGGCAGTTTGGTGAGAGCAGGATAACGTGAAGATGCTCGCATACCTGCTTTTACCAGCAGGCTAATAGCGCGATCCCGATCGTGTTTGCTTATATTCATTTTGCCGAAGAAAGCTGAATAACCAAGGGGTGCACGCTTCTGCGTGACCCCCAGCGCCGTCATTACGTCAGTTGAGGTAAACGCCTCCGGTGAACGGGAGCAGGGAACCAGGCTGGAAAGATTTGAGTGTGGATGGTGATAACTGATGACGTTTTCAAACTTCATAATTTTTTTCGTGCCGGCAGGGATCGTTACCGGCACTGTGCATGACATGCCATTCAGTTTTCTGAATATCGTCAGGGCCGATTAGCTGAATGAAAAATGAATTTCTGTAGCAGCTTTTCCCGGGGAACCTCATGCCTGGCTTTACCTGTTTCACGGCACCACATATCAATCAGGGCCTCTCCGGTATGATGTAACGGCACTGAACCTCTTTTCCAGCCGATCAGGGTTGAGGGTACAACCTGCAGCTCTTCAGCAATGGTCTGCAGCGAATGTCCTTTTCGATTTAAGTCGCACAGTATCCTGAACCAATCTGTTTTATGAATATTAATCACCGGCATTTGAATAACATCCTTAACTTCTGGGGATTACATGAATAAAAGTTCTTTAAGATTGCTCAGACCAAGTTTGTTGGCACAATTTTTTCGGTGTTGACAGAGGGTCTTAAGGCTTATGCCGAGTTGCGTGGCCTGTCGGGCTGCGCTGACACCACTGATGAAGCTTTCTAAGATTATTACTTCCCGGGCAGACAGATTGCACTTCATTTTAAAGTTGGCGTTACTCTCCATTTTCAACTGGATAATGTGGCTGATATAGGCTGTCGGCAGACCCGGGTGAAGAATAAATTCCATATCGATAATTCGCTCAATTATTCTTTTTCTTTGCGGTGTCAGAAGTTCACACTTTTCAGCAAAGATCAGGACGCTTCCATTGGAGTCAAAAGTGACCTTGACCAAAAGGCTCACCCATTCGGCAAAAAAATCTTTTCTGGAAATACAGATAAACGAGAGAGCATAATGACCCTGATGGAATGCGGGTTGACGCTGGTTCAGCTGTAGCATGTTTTCAGCAAATATCGTTTTTTTACTACACATTAACCCCTCCCGCTCAATCAGATAGAAAAAACCCTGATGAAGAATATTTTCTTCGCCCACAACCAGTACGCAATTCTCACGACGTAACATTCTATTCAACCCTCTCCCCGCCATTTTCAGCACAAAAAGATAAAGGAGTGAAGCTGACATTCAAAGCACTAAAATTCATGATCCCGCAAGGTATTTTCGGAATCCATTACCTCAGAAACATCACTTTACATCGCATCAGAGCGAGTGATTTCTGAAGTAGTTGCTTATTCAATCTGGCGTGGTTAATAAGGGTGAGAATTACACCTAAGCAAAATCTTAGCCTCACACCTGAAAAATTCATTTTAATGATTTTTATCCTGCGATGATCACACCGCAACTCGCAGTCTGATTGCAGGTGAAATCAGGAGGCAGCCACACTGAAAATACTGTCAGTGGCCGTTTAGTAACTCATTGGTTATTCTGAAGGTACTTCGCGCTGAACCTAAACTGGCACGTATGAACCGGAATAGAAGCGTAGCGGAAGAAAGTGAAGGTAGTGTGGCAGGATAACGAGCGATTAATAAGTAATATTAATAATGAACTAACCTGATCTGGATTTTTCTCAGACAGAAGAACATGGCTCGGTTGAAGCTTTCTTTAGTTACAAGTCTTCTTCATCTGCCACCGGTAGCTTTTCAATTTTACATCGTCATGCCTTAATGGGAAAAGATAGGGTTTGGCAACTTGCGCAAGGCATACCATTACCTTTTGATCGATTTTCCACTTAGAGTCAATTTTAACAGAGGTATGTCCTAAGTATTTTTCCTTTCCTTTTCCATCGCGACTGTAATAAGACAGATCCACTTCTGTGTAATACCATGTGTTGTAAATTGTCTTATCCTCATAGCCTGTAATACCATAAACAGGAACCATTTTCTCCGTACTCACCATTTTATGCTTATCGCTATCATAAATTTCTATGACTTTGTTATGGATAGACGTGACTCCATAAATTGGTGACTTGTATGTGTAACTGGTGGTGAATGACCTGACAGGGTCTATGCCAATTTTTACCACCTGCTGGACATCACCAAACGTTGATCTTACATCATAACCGTTTGCTGTCAGTGACTCGCTTAGTGCTTTTTTAAAAGCCGCATAAACAACAGAGTTATTTTTGATTACTTTGTCATCGCCAGGTATAACAGCATAAACTCTGGCGGGTTCGGGAAAGTCACCAGAATAGCTGACGGTCACTTCATCCTTGTCGGGAAGAAATAAAGCACAGCCACTGAGCATGACTGGAATCAATACAAGAAAAACTTTCGTTTTCATATAAAACCCCATCCAAAAAAGCATTTTATATGAGCAAAAAATTCATTTTTCTGAAAATTCCCTTTCAATATTAGCCCTTCAGAAAGCATTCAGCATAAAGATAATTGACGAACGCAATTATCAGGAAGGTATATAAAGGTAAATGCAAAGGGAATTGCAGAACAATGCTTTGACCAGAAATCAGCTATGATGAACCTGTTTGCTGCCGCGCTGGCTTAATCTGGTAAGATTGCTGGAAAGGTCGAAGAGCCACCAAATGCAACGTAAATATCTGCAAGATTGACCAGCTGATTAAATCGATGCTGAACCAGTGAAAGTTCAGCATCGCGTAGATTTTCATGCGCATCAAGCCATTCCGACATGGGTATTGCACCCTGACGATAACTCACCTCACTTATACGTTCTGACTGGCGCGCCAGCTCAAGCTGCTGACGAATAAGCGTTTCCTCGTTAAGAAGCTGAGTATGCTTTGAAAGTTCATTCTGGATACTGCTCATGGCTTTATAAAGTTCCTGTTTAAATGCAAGTAATTGCTCTTCATAACTATTTCGTGAAATCTTCACATCCATCCTCCGCTTTCGCCACTCCAGTAACGGCAGCGTCAGATCAGCACTTACTGAACCTAAAGGATTTTGCAACAGGTTATACAGTGCGGAGCTTCCAGAGCCAATCGAACTGGTCAGATTGAACGAGGGATAAAAGCTGGCTCTGATCATATCCACGTTAGTGAGTGCTTCACGCAGTTTCATCTCCTTCACTTTAATGTCAGGTCGATGCATCAGCACGCTGGCAGGTACATTTTTATTGATCTGCGGCAGACTTCCTTCAGGTAACATCGCAGGTTCAATCGCAGACTTTCCCGGTGCGGTTCCTGTCAGTATGGCGTGCTCATTAAGCAGAATGGTGCGCTCATGCTTAAGAGCAACGATATGTCTTTCCTGTTCCAGGATATTATTCCTGGCTTTTATTACATCCTGAGATGAAGTGGCGCCCTCACGAAAACGAGTATTTGCGATCCGTAGCATCTTATTAATATGGTCAAGCTTTAGCTGACTGGCTTTAATTTGCTCGTTAACCAAACCAATGTGCCAATAGTTTTTACTCGCTTCGCTGAGCAGGGTTAAGCGTGCATAACGTAACTCATCTTCTGTGGCCTTACGCTCCCATGTTGCAATGTCTCGCTGATGTGCAATATTTCCCCAAAGATGCAGTTTATAGACGGCATTTAAGCTGGCAGTGTCGCTATGTTTCCATTGAATTGCTCCATTGAGCCGCTTATCAACGCCCAGGCCTGTATCGCCTGACAGAAGCCAATCGTGTGATATATGCGTTTTTTCCTCATCAAGTTTTGCCTTGTTCAGACGCAGCATTGCTAATGCCACGCCAGAATTACTTGCCATGACCTGACGCAGCCAGCTATTCAGCTGAGGATCGTTAAACTTTTTCCAGTCAAAAGGGGCTGTGTCTTCATCGGAAGCCCCTTTGACCCAGTTACCGGGATAATTGACGATCGGTGCATGATATTCACTCTTCAGTTTATCTGTGCAACCGGTGATGAACATGACTGTTAGGTATAACATCAGGGAGGTTAGTATTTTCATCTGTCACTCGCTGGCAAGGGAAGTGACAGGGTCCATTCTGGCTGCCTTACGGGCTGGCAGATAGCCAAAAATCATACCAATTAACGTGGAGCATAAAAATGCTGAAGCCGCGCCTTGCCAGGAATAAACAGCGCGATAAATATCGCCAGCCAGCAAAGCTATTATCGGGTCTACAGCATACGACAGGGCAATACCCAAAACACCACCAGCAAGACATACCAGCAAAGCCTCAGTCATGAACTGCAGCATGATATCGTGACGGCATGCCCCTGTAGCCATGCGCACCCCAATTTCATGGGTGCGCTCGGTAACTGAAATCAGCATGATGTTCATCACACCGATACTTCCAGTCAACAAGGAAATACTGGCAACCATCAGGTTCAGAAAACTCAGGATAGTTGCGGTGCGCTGTGCTGCTTTTTTATACTCTTCTGAATTGAAGAGCTGGAAATCTCTTTTGCCATGCCTGTGTGTTAACAGCGAGTTTATAGCACTGACAGCCGCCTCGTTGGCGACATTATCCTTAAGCCTTATGTTGATACTGTTAAATACCGGTTTGCCAGTCATGCGGTTTATCACCGTACTGTAAGGCATCCACACCGTGATTTTGTTAGGCGGAGAGAAAAGACCCTTTCTCTGTGCTACACCCACAACTTTAACTGGTACGGAGCCGATAAAGATGATCTGTCCAATTGGCTTTAAACCCCGCTTATCAAAAAAAGTCTTTCTGGCGTTTTCATCAATAACAGCCTCCTGCAGAGCGCTGCGATCATCTCTGAAAGTTGTTCCATGAAGAATCTTAATACCTTTCACTCGGAAATAATCTCGACCGATACCGCTGACACTGGCTGTTGTAGACTGATCAAGAAATCGTATATTTTCTTCAATGAAAATTTTCGGACTTAAGCTATCTACATATTCCTGTTTCATCAGAGTATCAGCATCGGCCGGAACCAGATCGGCACCACTCTCCATATGTTCACTGAAGAAATCAGTGCCGGGGTAAATACTGACTACATTAGTCCCAAGTTCTCTGATTTCATTCAGCGCTTTCTGCTTCTCTCCTTCTCCTATTGCCATTACTGATACGACAGCAGCGATGCCGAAAATAATGCCTGTCATGGTTAGTGCAGTGCGCAGACGATGACAGTTCATTGATTTAACTGCCATCCGAAGCGATTCCTGTGTCTGGTCGAGCATTTTTCTCCAGCGACTCTGCACGATCCGAACTGGCAGTTCTAGAGGTGGGGTTGACGTTATACCCGTGCCACTGTCGGCGATGATTTCGCCATCGCGCAGTTCAACAATGCGCTGACAATGTTGAGCAACTTTCATGTCGTGCGTCACAATCACAACCGTATGGCCACGCTGATTTAATTCGCTCAGGATAGCCAGCACCTCCTCGCCTGAACGTGAATCGAGTGCGCCGGTAGGTTCATCCGCGAGAATAATCTCTCCGCCGTTGATCAGCGCGCGTGCAATGCTGACGCGTTGCTGCTGGCCGCCTGACAGTTTACCGGGTTTGTGATATTCACGGCCCTGCAAGCCGAGTTTGTACAGCAATGCTCGAGCCATTGCGCGTCGCTGGTCACGCCGGATGCTGGCATAAATAGCGGGGAGTTCCACATTGTCGAGTGCGCTCAGATCTGGCATGAGATGATAGCGCTGAAAAATAAAACCTATATGTTCTCTGCGAATTTTTGCCAGTTCATCGGGTGATAATCGGGACACTGTATGCCCGTGCAGGTAGTACTCCCCACTGTCAGCTTCATCAAGACAACCCATGATATTCAGGAGGGTTGATTTACCTGAACCTGACGCGCCGATAATAGCCACCATCTCTCCAGCCATGATGTTCAGATTCACCGCATTTAATACTGTCAGCATCTGATCATGGGAGCTAAAGTGCCGGCTGATATTTCTCAATTCAATGATGTTTTTCATGCAGCCATCACATCCCCGAACACAGGCTCATCTGGCTGTGACAGCAAGACAATCTCACCGGCAGTTAAACCCTCAAGGATTTGAACATCTTCACTGTTTGAAATTCCGATTTTGACATCGCGGGTTTCTACTTTTTGATTTGCAGTCAGAATCTGAACCTGATGCTTATTATTGTTACTGGTGTGTACAGCCTGAGCCGGAATTAGCAGTGTATGGGTGCCTTCAGAAATGATCAACGAAACCTGCGCATGCATGCCAATGCGGAGCCGGTTATCAGAATTGGGTAAGTCCAGCAGCGCATCGTAGTAAACGGCTGAGGACTGATTTCCGGTGCCTGACGATGAAGTACCGCTTAGTGATGATTCATCCTTTATAAATGACTCAGGTGCCAGTTCAATTGTCCGAAGCGTTGCAGCGTAATGCCTGTCAGGCTCTGAAAAGACAGTGAAGTTTGCTTTTTGTCCGGACGTGATACGAGTAATGTCGGCCTCTGAAATCTTTGCCCTGACGGTCATCACATCCAGCTGCGCCATTTTGATTATCGTTGGCGCACTCTGACTGGAATTCACGGTCTGCCCCTGCAGGGTAACGACTGCGATGACTGTGCCGTCCATCGGTGCAACAACCCGGGTGTATCCGAGATTCACCTTTTTGTTATCCACTTCAATCTCTGCTTTTATCAGGCTGGCATTCAGTGAAAGAAGATCTGCGTGTGCAGATGCAAGCGTCGCCTCGGCAGCCTCGAATTCTTGATCCGAACTGGCTTTTTCCCTCAGCATCTTTTTCTGCCGTCTGTAGTGCAGTCGCTCTTTTTTAAATTGTGCCTGCTTTGCCTTCAGACTGGCTTTGACCTCATCAAGAGCAGCTTCAGCATTGCGTAATTCATTGCGCTGCTGCACGTCGTCGATGGTTGCAATCAACTGACCTTTTACGACAACATCGCCCTGCTTTACGTTGACTGATTTAACCAGGCCTGACACCTGAGCACCAACGTTTACACGCCTGACAGCATCAATCTGACCTGAAGCCAGAACCAAATTTTCGATATCACCTATGCGCACAGTGGCTGTCACATAAGCCGGGGTCGCTGGCTTGCGTAATGAAAGGATGAAACCAGTAAAAAAAAGGATCAGGATTACTGCTGAAATGATGATGCCGGCCTGTTTGAGGGGTTGTGATGACATTGGCAGACGTCCCGTACTGTTAACAAGTTGTGACCTTATTAACCATTATCTGCACAGTGAGCATTCAGTATTCTGCATTTGAACCTGATTGACACCGGTTTGCGCGAACTGAACTTCCCGTTTAAGGATCTACTGGCAACTCCTTCTGTTAGAAGAGCAAAGTGGAGTCTGCGATAACTCTGAGCTACCCATCGACGTGGTCGGCAGTGCAGAAGGTAATTCAGCAAGGTGAGATGACGGTGATTACATTTTTGCAAGTGGTGACATTTTAAGTATATCAGTGATGGAAAAATGGATTTCATTATGTGCGCCGAAGTCAAGGCTCATAAAACGTTCAGTTTATAAAATGAATGTCCGCTGAACACTCAAAGCTGACCCAGTTCAGCCAATGTCCGCTTTGTGCCAAAAGCGGACATGTTAATAAGAAGCGCACCGGGAAACCTAAGTTGTGACCGGTTCATTTCAGGAGCAAACATCCTCAGGCTATCAGTCCGCTCCTGCAGACACTCTCAACGCGTCAGATAGCGGCGTTCAAAATCGTTGGCTAACTCTGCCAGG